>Ga0247770_1000384_pt1 | contig 43282 bp, 13 predicted proteins | sample UWRJL136409B6_FD_179943 | JGI IMG/M metagenome (GOLD analysis project Ga0247770, IMG submission 179943) | Plant litter microbial communities from Arlington Agricultural Research Station in Wisconsin, United States - UWRJ-L136-409B-6 | ecosystem: Environmental > Terrestrial > Plant litter >... | reverse complement strand
ATTTTTGTTTGATTTATATACTATAAATAACTGTACAGTTTATATTTTTAACTTAAGTAATCCATTTATTATATTACTTTAAAGTGTGACTTATAAATGACTTGCAAGTCATTTTTTGCCTACCCTGGTTATATGGTAGAGTAGTGGAAGGAGGAACTTACCTCTTGAGTTCTTTGTGGGAAAAGAATGCTGAAGAGGGGGAATTGTGTAACGGCCTTATAAGACGTCGCTTAGGCCGGCGCAGCCTGACAAATTCCCCCCAGAAAGAACAGTGTGGGGAAATAGTATATACAGTACTGTGCACTGGGCTAGGGGTGTAAAGACCTAAAGCCTTTATAATTGCTCCTTGGCTTTAGCGTCCTGCTATACGTTCTGTCTTAACCCGCGCTAGTCCTCTCGAGGCCTATATCGGGTGCAGGTCGTAATACTCTCTTTTAAGGGCGAAAACGTCTATCTGAATCGATAAGGAAATTTTCAGCATAAAAGTAAGTCAAGTAAGCTGCAGCGCTCGCAGTAGTAAGACTTAATAAGGCACAAAAAATATAAAGTAGTTATAACTTAATAATAATATAAGAATTACCTTACAGTTATTTTATTAATACTTTAAGATGCAGAAGAAGAGGGAAATACAGTATAATCTATTATAATAAGAGAGTAACGTTATATATTAGCAAACGACTTGCTAACATAATGTGGACTATAAACTCTAGCTTAAAGTAAGCGTTAGTAACGTTTCGCTATAGAGAAGAAGCTAGCGGTCTATTTAATCTACATATTAAGTAAGAAATTAAATAACTAGGTTATCTCCCTAACCGAAATTAAGGCAAAATCATCTTAAGGGAGAGTAGTTATAACAGGCGAGTTTAATACACACAACCTAATATAGGATGAGGAAGGACGTAGGAGCCTAAAGGCTAAGCTATTAGTAAAACTAGTAGAAGACTGGGACTTAACACTATAGACCCTTTTTAAGGAACTAATATTACTTAAACGTAAAGACGGAAAAAGAAATAACATAATAAACTACCTATAAGTGTCCCGCACGCTAAATGTTAATTACCTAGGTGCAGAGAGCATAATTGGGTCAGACTACGTACTATAAGTAATTAAAATTAACAATATACTAGTAATATAAAAAGAAAGAGAGGATGGTTACAGTTATAAATAATAAACACTGTAATAGCTACAGTAATAGTAAAATACATTATAATACTAATTAGTATAAATAACATTTTTAAACTGGAAGAAGCGTTTAAAGTTCTGTTAGAGGAGCTCCTACACATTGTAGACGTTTTAATAAATAAATAAAAACTGAATATAAGCACTATAACGTTATAGTAAGATAATAAAATAAAGAGAGCTGTGAAAGACATAAGGAGAGTAGAAAAGATATAAAGAATGTAGCGCTCTTATACCGTAAAGAAGGAGCGAAAGAAGGCTAAGAGGTATAGAAGTAAGGTAATTAGTAAAGCGTAAAGGAGGTGCTAGTAAAGCTCCCTTAATAAGATAATAACTAATAAGGCTTAAAATTGATGTGGAATATCGAACGTTAGGTTAAATGACGCAGTTACTAACTCCTTAAACCACTAGCCACTTTAGCACTATAAGCTATAAAGACAAAATAGCTATCACTTATATTAAGAAGATAAGAGAATTTAATAAGTACTTCTTCCCTGTACTAGAAGTGGACCTCTTAAAACTTAAAGGCCTTAACTAGAGAGTAGGCTCCTTGTTAAAGACTATACTGATAGATTAGAAAGTAAAGAACTTAGATGTGAAAGAAGTTATTTAGAGAATAAGTGCCTTAAAAGCGTTAGGATTAAACAAGATCTCTAACAGCCTCTTAAAAGCCTATAATAAAGATGGAAGACTATCAGCCATCTTAATAAAGATTATAAAAATAAGCTTTAACCTTAATTATTACCTAGAGTGTAATATACCATATATGTTATAATACTGTTAAAATTAAGGAAATCGATTAATAATAAGAAACACACTGGAGTATACTGCTATATTATCTTATTAAACGTAATAAGAAAGATTATTAAAGCTATCCTAACAGAGAGAATCTCTACCGTAGTGGAAATAGCCTATGTACTTCCTAACCTCCAGTTTAGATTTAGAAAGAAAAAAGCGACAGATATAGTTATTTAAGCTATCGCTAATAACGTTCATACAGCATAATCACATAAAGCTTATAGGTAAAGGCACTTAGGTAACTTAAGCTAGCGTTACAGGACTACTACTAGGACTGTTATAAATTATAACAGATAAGCTTAAACCTAGGAGAGTAAGAGGGATGCTTTAATTACAGCTTAAACACTTAATAGCTTATTACTTAACTATCTTAAAATTAGGGCAGAGAGATAGTTAGACCTGTTAGACTGTATTCAACTAATTAATTAACCATTACACTGTTAATAACCTATACATAATATAACAGAAGAAATTACTTATATCTTCATAAGTTAAAATAACAGCTATCTTATAAGACGTACATATTACCATAACGGTAATATAACACTTTAAGGTGTAGGTAAAGCTTAAACCTTAAATAGTTTAATATATAATAAATAGAGTGTAAGCGATATAAGAACTTATTATATAAGGATAATTATTACAACTATTACTACACTTTTAATAATAAGTTAAGTTTATAATTAATTAGTAAGTGCCTTATAAATAGAAGGAGTAGTTACTTACTTTAAATAAGATAATACTTATAATAGTTTAAAGGGGAGTTTAGATAAGTATAATTATTTAACAAGTTAATATAAGTTAAATAAGGTAATTTATTAACGTTATTAAGAGTAAGCGCCTCGAAAGCGCCAGGACCAGACAGGATCTCTAACGGCCTCCTGAAGGCCTGTGACAAGGATAGAAGACTATCGGCCATCTTAACGAAGATCACATAAGCGAGCTTCGACCTTAGCTATTACCCGGAGCGCTGGCACACCGCACACGTCATGGTACTGTTAAAACCAGGGAAATTGATTAATAATAAGAAACATATTAGAGCATACCGCCCTGTAGCCCTGTTAGACGTAACAGGGAAGATCGTTAAAGCCATCCTGACAGAGAGGATCTCCACCGCAGCGGAAACGGCCCGTATACTCCCCGACCTCTAGTTTAGATTTAGAAAGAAAAGAGCGACAGATATAGCCATCTAAGCCATCGTTAACGGCGTTCACACAGTATGGTCGCGCAAAGCCTACACCTCGCTACTGTAGCTAGATATTACTGAAGCGTTTAATAGAGTGGATTAGAACTAGCTATTTGCTACGTTAAGTTAGGCCTTTACATATAATATATTAACGTGCTGTAAGATCTTTAAAGTTACGTATAAGATCTGTAAAGAATAGGTAAAGGAAAAGGAGATAACGTTCAACTTAAAGAAAAGCGAGCTTATTTACTTCTTATAAGCGAGGCGCTTATAAACTGAAAAAGTAAAGATTTTAAAAGAAGACTACTTAAGATTAGCGTTAATAAAGTCAGCTAGGTTTTTAAGAGTTTAGCTTAATAGAAAACTTAACTGGAAAGCTTACTAAAAGAGGATTGTTAGAAAAATGGAAACTTAAACCCTTATATTAACTTAACTTATAGGGAAAACACCTTTAAGTTATTACGGCTAAGGGGAGTGAGCGTAACAGGGCTAAGACCGACCTACTTACACCCCTGTCTTACTTATAACACACGCTAGTATAACCCCATAACCTATCACTGCGTTTAGTAGTTGAGATTAAACTATATGTATTTTAATAGGATAAATAAAAGAGTAGGCAGGGTGGAAACACCTCAACCACGCCCTAACAGTAGATAGTTTGTAGTAGAGGGACTGTTTGCCCTTACAGGCGGAGGTTTCAGCTCTTACGGTGTAAGACAAATAATAGTTTACTATATATAGATTATAAAAGTGTGTTATTAAAGATTCTTCTAATTATGCGTTCTTAGTAGATGGTTTAATGTAAGTTAAGATAATAGGTAATACTGATAATAGATAGCCTGGTAGAAATAAAAGAATAATAGTTTATATAAGCTAACTGATTTAATGCTAAAAAGTGTGAGAGTATAAAGGCTAGGGATAAGAAGATTAAACTAAGCCTATAGTTATACTGTATTAGCTAAGTAGAATATCTGTAAGGATAAGATAAGAGGCTGCTTTACTTATTATTATTATTTATCTTATACTGTAAAAGCTGATAACTCTGCTTATAAGAGTATGCCGCCCCTTTACTGCTAACTATCTACTGTTAGGGTGTAGTTAGGGTGTTATCACCCCACTTACTCTTTTAGCTTATTTTTCTGAGATATAATTAGTTTAATCTTAACTACTAAACGTGGTGACAAGTTATAAGGTTAGTGCTATATTAGTGTAAGTGGGTTATTTACTCTCCTGTTACACTTACTCTCCTTCGCTGTGATGGCTTAAAGGTCTTACATCACCTCTTTTTCGTCTAGGGTTAAGAACTCCTTTTACTTAGGGCAGCTTCCTGGGGTTTAGTTAGTATTAAGGTGCTTTCGGCTTAGGGTTAGCTCTGTGATATTACCCCCTCCTTAGTCTAGTCTTTTTCTAAAGTTCTAGTTTTATTTTAACTGCTGGCTTTATTTATTATTAATCACCGACTCTGGTTTATTTATTCTACAGGTCTACCTTCTTTAATGCGTTTTCGCCTTATGGCTTTTATCTATACTTACTGGTGTAATTAGCTTACCTTTGTAATTCCACTCCCCTTTATTACGTGATCGCCCTGTGGCTTTTATTAATCTTTCTGTTAAAGACAGTTAGCCTTTATAATTCTGTTTTCCACGTTTTGGTTCTTTCATAAAGCTTCTAATCCTCTCTAGCCTTTTACCGCTTCTTCCTTCCTTTAACTATTAGCTTTAAGGCCTGCTTACCCGCTTTCTTCTTACCTTTACTTCCCCTGTAATTGCCTTTTTATATCCTTACTCTCTTGTTTCGTTAGTTAAGTTTTGTTACTGCTTCTCCTTTGTGTTGTTAACGTCTTGTATTTTAATAACAGTATTAACCACCTATCTTACCTGGCTTATATAAACGCTCTTCAGCACTACGCTCGTTTAGGTAATCCTATTAATTGTAAGGAGTGCTCTGCTATCTAGAGTAAGTAACAGTTCCTTTTATTTACGGTGTATTTTCTAACTGTTTACAAACTCCTTATGTTACTTTACAGTCTAGCACTAATTATAGTAATTATTATTATTATTATTATTATTTCCTACACCAATATGCCCGCAGGCGCGCCGGTCCTTCTACTGCTATGTATAAAGGAAACCGTGCCGTATAGGCCGGATAAAAACCTTCGTCAACTCCTTCAAAGCCACTAACTATGCGAGTCCATCTTATTACAAACGAACGGAGGCCCTTGTCGGCCTCCAGCCCCACTAGCCCTCCTCTCCTGTTTCCAGCTTTAGCTGTCTGGCTAGTCTGTACTCCAGTAGCCGGCCAGAGTCTATCAGCCAGCTAAGGACCTTCTGAACAAGCCTTCCGCTCTGGGCGTTTACTACCTGTAATACGGCCTGTAAGTCCCTTTATAATCGAATCTCTCGGCGGTCCTACAGCCTTTATAACGGTGGGTTAGAGCACTAAACTACTAAATGCTCCACTGTTTCCCTACCTTTCCTATATTTACAGTAAGGAGTATGGACCTTTAGAACCTTTACCTTAAACAGGTAGTTCCTAAGGCTTATATCCCCTGTCTAGGCTTGGGAAAGGAGGTTACTCTGGGCCTTTATAAGGCCTTTATGTCGCTTTAAAGCCTTATTAGTAAATAAAAGGGAAGGGGGGTCTCTGTCTGCCAGCCTTTCCACTGGCTGGCTAGCTCTCTAGCTCTCCTACTAAGCCTGCTAAGCTAATTCTATAACTTCGTCTGTTTCTAACTCTTTATCCTTCTTTTCCCCTGTTTTCCACCTCTAACTAGCTTACTAGGTTACTGTAACTACGGCCTATTCAGTAAGTGTTAGGCCTTATAATCCTTACCGAGGCCTCTATTCCTGGTTTTTTATTTTCTTTTTAAACTACTAGCTGATTCTGTTACAAGCTTCTGTAATTAAGTGTACTATTAGAGCTCGTTCGGCTTCTAGCCCTTTTCCAGTTTATAGGGCTTTCTCCTATAGCCGGTCTTTAAAGTCGGCTAGTCGTTTGTTAAGGTAAAGGTCTAATGGTGGGACTTAAGCCTCTGTTTTTAAACACCTTATAGGGGCTATTTAGTAAGCTTTAACTATAATATAGAGGCTCCTGTTCTGGGCCTTTAATAGGGCTTTTGCTAGCCCTTTTGGTTTGCTAGTACCTCTTGGGGCTGTTAACTGGTGGAAGTTAGAAGCCCTGTAGGCTATAGTGTTGCGGATACACTTAGTATAGATTTCCTTAGCATGGGTAAGGCTTAGGCCTTATGTTTTAGCTGCGATCTTTAATAATGTAAAGTCTTAAGTCCTTAGCTTCCGTTTGACTGCTTAGTAGTGGGTTTTCCACAATAGTTTCCAGTTTAGCCAGACCCTTAAGAACTAGGCTAAGCTTACTGGTTTAACTAAGCTGTAGCCCTCTTAGCCCCCTGTGTTAGTGAGAGCTACAGGGTTCTTCCATTGCCTTTGGCTTTTGTTAAAGTGGATTAGTTCGCACTTTTAGGCTGTGAAAGCTATCCCGTAAGTGCTTACTTACTGTAAGTATATTTTCCAGGCTTTCTCTAGTTACTTGGTCTTGGTTTTAGGGCTTCTTTTAAATACTAATAAGTTTATATCGTTAGTAAAGCCTACTATACTAATAAGTAGGTAGTCCTCTTTTAAAGCTTTATATAGTGAGGTTATGTAAAGGATAAAGAGAACGGGGGAGAGTGGGGAGCCTTAGGGTATCCCTGCGGTTACTGGAATATCCTCTATTTTCTAGCCGTTAAAGTGGAGGATTGTAACTCTGTTGCTTAACTAAGCCTGTACTTATAGTACTATTTACTGTGGGAAGCCCTGTTACCAAAGGGTAAATAGCAGCTATTTGTGGTTAACAGTATCGAACACTCCTATAATATCTAATTGTAGGAGGGAGGCTGCTACCTTCTGTCTCCAGGCCTCCTGGACCTATGTGATTACTAACTGTACGGCTAATTTAGTAAACTGATACTCTCTGTTACCTATCTGTTTAACTAGTAGTAAGCCGTAGGCTTTTATAGCCTTTATAACCCTTTAAGTAATTAAAGCCTCTATTACTTTCTTAATAGTAGGTAGGAGGGCTATTAGTCTGTAGCCTCCTGGGGTCTGGTAGGTTTCTAGGGTTTTTCCTGGCTTTTGTAAAATTACTATCTTTACCCTCTTAAACCTCTTAAAGAACTACCTAAGTTGTAGGCACGCCTCTGTAAGTACTGCTAGTACCTTAAATAACGGCTGGCTATAGGCCTTTAATAGGCCTATAAGTAGGTGGTCTTCACCTGGAGCCTTCCAGGGGCTAATCTTTGATAGGACGGCTTTAATCTCCTTTACTGTAACCTTTTCCTTTATGCTAAACTTCGGCTCCCACTCTTCTAATAGGTCTAGGTCCTGTATGTCAAAAAGGTCAGCCTCTAAGCAGGGGAAAAACCTCCCTATTAGGGCTTTAACTTTTTCGTGGTGTGTAGAGAGGTCTGGGTGGCCTAGGGGGCCTGTAAAGGCAGGTAGTTTTAGGGGGTCTGGAGGGTTAAAGCTCTTATAGCGGGCCTACCGTTTAAGGCTTTAAAGTAGGTCTTGGTGATAAGTGGCTTTTTGAAGTGTTAACCTCCAGGCCTTTATTTTTTCCTTATTAATAGCTGCTTTAAAGGCTTGTAGGCTTTAGCGTAGCCTCTCTTTGTTATATGTTGTTAAGGCTGTTTTAAACTCTTAGCTTTCCTAGCTTCCCTTTAGGCCTCCTGTACCGCTACTGACCACTATGGGGACCTTTAGCCCCTGTTAGCTTTCTTTTAGGGGGTAGCTGTTTCAGTTATCCTTTATAGCTTTCTGATTAGCTGTTCGAAGGCCTTTTTTAAGCCCTCTCGCTCCCTAATACGGGCCTGAAGGCTTTATGGCCCTGTGTCTCCCAGCCCTATCGTTACTGGGAGGAGGGCTGTTTTAGCCTTTACCCAGCTCTGATTCATCATCTTCCAATTCCATCCCTCTAGCTTAGCTTGTTATAATGGCAATCCGCTTATGTAAACCTCCAGTACCTGTAGGTAATGGTCTGACTTCCCCTTATACTCTAGGCTGTAATAAGCTGTTTAGAGGCTAGTTATTACCTAAAAGTGGTTGATAGTTAAAACTCGTCCCCGTTAGGCTCCTTAAGGTGCTTTAATTATAATACCGGCTGGGGTTTAGAGGTTAAGGTCCCACTGTAGGGCCAGTTCTAATAAGGCCTTAGCCTTCCTTTTATACCGGTTATGTCGGTCCCACTGTGGATAGTGGAGGTTAAAGTCCCCTGTTAGCACTATTAGGTAGGCTGGGGCTTACTAGTTTAAAAGACCCTGTAAAAGAGCCCTATCCTCTCAAGGGTTATAGATCGACTAAAGCTCTAACCCCCTGTCCCCTATCTTCAGGAACCATATCCTGTAGTAGTTACCTGTAGCTTTATACTCCCACTACTTAACTTCGAACCTTTAACTAATAAATATAGTTACACTGCCCTCTTATAAGTGAATAAGGTGATATTTCGAGCCTTTAGGGCAGTAGGTTGACTTGGTTTGCCGGTTGATCCAGGGCTCCTGTATTGCAAGGAGGTCGTACTGTGCCTCCTCTAGCAGGGCCTTAAGTGCCTCTTTGTTACCTTCAGTGTTCTAAAGTAGGATTTTAATCTTCATTAATATCCATCTTAGTAGTCTTTAGGGCTTGGGCAGGCTGGGTAGGCTGGGCAGGCTGGGTAGGTTGGCTGGTGCTTGGTGTGGGTCCCCTTAGGCCGAGGCTGATACGGCTTTGAGAGGGGTCTCTGCCAGCTACTGAAATTGATGTTGGCCGGCCCCGTTGTAGTAGCCGGGGTCTCTTTGTTCCAACCCTTTGAAAGCCATCTTCATCTTCATGTGGCTGGGCTCTTCCAAAGGTGAATGCTGGCCTTAAAAGGGGGCCAGTTGTAATTATAGTAATTATTTTCAGGTTATACGTATTTACGTCTCCTTTACTTTATTTACTAAACACTAACTATCTTAAGGTCCTAGCTTTAAGTATATTATAAAGTATTATGTTATTATAATAGTATTAGCTACTTTACATAAGATAGCTGTTAAGTTAGATAATATAAATGTAAGTTTTCCTTTCCTCTTATTACTTTTAAACTATTAACAATTTGGTTATAAGCTTAATTTATAAGTATATATAATATTTAGCTGTCCTGTTATCTTGATATTATCTTAACTTAATAGTGGGCTGTTAAACGGGCTGGTTATATTTGGACTATGCTGTTAACTTTATTGTTTTCATCTCCAGTTATTACTTTGGGTAAAGCTAATATACCTGCTTAGGCTGCTATAGTTTCTTTACCTGCTACTTTGACCCTTAGGGGTTTAGGTAGTATACAGCTCGATAACGTTCCGCTTACATAAGCTTAACGTCTTAAGACCTGTCTAAAGCTTATTAAACATTAATTAGTCTAACTTAATAATCTTATTAGTTTAAAGGAGTTAATTACCTATTAATAAGCTATATAAGATATAAGTTCCCTTTATATATAATTTTCACTAACTGTTGCTGTTAGCTGTTATAAATGATGCTGGGAATCACAATTATCCTGCTCTGAACAGTCTTTAAATAGTAGTGGTAGTTTTAAGGGTTTAGGTATTTTAAGGTATTATAAGTGTATTTCAGTTATAATGTAAGGTAGTTACAGTATATTTATAATGTGTTTCTTATCTTAGTTATTGATTTTTTACGTTTTTACTTTATAATTAGTTATTAATACTACATTCATCTTATTTTTTAAATTTAAATTTAAGGTTCTAGCTTTAAAAGCCTAATTAACATTTTAATTTCTTCCTCTTCTTCTTCTTCATCTTTTATATGCTTTTAAGGGTAGCGTAATTTAATATCAGTCTGCTTAAGCCCCGTCTATTATTCTTTAATATCTGTATAAGGCTAAATTTATCTGTCCCCTTTATTTTTATAATATTACCTATATACTTATAAGGTATAAGAATTATACTCTTAAGTCTTATCTGTTAAAAAGTTACATTTTATATAACCTTTTTTATTATACTTAAGATATTTAAGGATTATATACATTTTTATTTTGAAGATAATGTTATACTAGTACAAAGGTAGCATTACCTTAGGGATATGTTTTGAATATAAAAAGATATTACAGCTGATTTCTCTGTTTTAACTTATATACGTATAAAGCTCTAGGCTCTTATAAGTTTATAATGTAACTAGAGTAATATTTTCTTTAAGTTAAAGTTTTATATATCTGTTACAATTATATTATTATTTATCTTACACTATAGGAGCAAAAAGCTCTGCCTGTAAGGGCAAGCGGTCCCTTTACTGCTAACAGTTTACTATCAGGGTATAGTTAAGGCGTTACCGCCCTACCTACCTTTTTAATTTATCTTTCTAAATACAATTAGTTTAATCTTAACTACTAAACGTGTCAACAGGTTAGAAGGTTAATACTATATATTAGTATATGTTATAAAGTAGATTAAGTGTAAATAAATTATTAACCCTCCTACTACACTTACGCCCTTTAACTATAATGGCTTAAAGGTCTTACGTCACTTCCTTTTTAACTGGGATTTAAAGCCCTTTTCACTTAGGGCAGCTCCCTAGGATTTAGTTGGTATTACGGCGCTTTCAGTTCGGGGTTAGCTTGATAATATCGCCCTCTTCTTAATCCAGTCTTTTTCTACAGTTTTTAACTATTAGCTTCGTTTATCACTCACTGCCTTTAGTTTCTTCGTTCCGCAGTTCTACCTTCTTTGTAGTATTTACACTATGTAGTTTCTATCTGTAATTGTTAATATAGCTAATTAACCTCTATAATTCTATTCTCCTTCGTTACGTAATTATCCTATAGCTTCCGTTTAGTGTTTCTATTAAGGTTATTTAACTTTTATAATTCCACTTTCAACCTTTTAATTCTTCTATAAAACCTCCTCTCTTTAACTTTTTATTTTTTCTTTCTTCCTTTAAATATCATCTTCGAAAGCCTAATTACCTGCTTTTTTTTCACCTTCATTCTGTCTTATACACCCTATAATTGTCTTTTTATATCCTCACTCTCTCATTTTTATTATTAACGTTACTATATTATCTATTTAAAACCCCTACATTTATAACTCTAGTAATTACGGCTATAATACCCTCACTTTTACTAGTCGCTACACTATTAACTTATTATTAATTAATTCATGTTTATTTATTAACTGTTACTGTAAGCTGTTGTAAAATAATGCTTAGGTTTGTAATTATCTTCCTCCTAATAGGGTTAAAGAGATATTATTAGTTTAAGGAGTTTTAGGTTTTTAAGGTACTGTAAGTATATTTCATTTGTAATATAAAGTCGTTTACAATCCGTTTATAATATCTTTACAGTTCAGGTTAGTGTTTTTATTTAAGTTTTTCAGTTTTTAATTAGTTACTAATATCACTTTTACCTTATTTGATAAAGTTAAGTTTGGCCTTAGAAGCATAGCTAAGGTATTAATTTCTTCTTCTTCTTCTTCTTCATACTCCATATACTATAGTTCTTTTTATATACATTTCTCTAACTTATTTATAATGCTTTTTTAGTATATAACAGTCCTTATAAAAGGCTTGGTAGCTCTTATTACAATTAATGTATGTCAGTTTATATTATTCCAGCTTTTATTTTACTACGTAAGCTACCCTATATTCTTTAACTTTTATACCATCTACATATAGTGCTCCTACGTATAAAATGTATTATAATATTTCCTGATATAACTTTATCTTATGTCTAATTTAATATAATTAAAGTTTTATGTTACTTTTACTTCTCTTTTAAAGCGTTTACAGGAGAAGTGTTGATATTTAATTTTTTTACTAGTATAATAATAAGTTTTAAGCAGGCTTAAAACCAATTTGCTATATTCAATTGTAAATCTTTTTTTACAAATGTTTTAAACCACTTGGTTGTTTTATATTGCAAGTCCGTTGTTTCAACACTGATTCCAACTAATTGATTGTTTTATATTGTAAATCCGTTGTTTTACTACTCTTTGAAACCATTTGGTTCTTTTATATAGTAAATCTGTTGTTTTAACACTGTTTAAATTGTTTTATACTGCAGATCCGTTATTATAAATACTGTTTCAAACTTTTTGATTGTTTGTATTGTAAATCCAATTTTTAATATTATAAATCTGTTATTTTAACCCTGTTTCAAACTACTTGGGTTTTTAACACTATAAATGTATTGTTTTAAAACTGTTTAAGACTTTTCTACCCTTTAGTTTTTATCCTCCAAATTCATAATTAAACCACTACTTAAACTTATTCATCAGAAATACTTTCCATTTTTTATACCAGTTAAATATATATATATATTAATTGAATAATTTACTTAAAAATAGTAATAATAATTTTTATTAAAGTTAGTTTCACCTAGTAGTTCGGTTGCTTTTTACATATTATTATCATATTAATATTATCATAAACTTAATCTTTCATATTTAAAAGTAGGATTTTATATCTATATTATCGTTTATAAAATCCAATTATTATAATATTTCTAATAGTATCATTTTTACCATTATTTAATTACTAGTAATAGTAATTCTATTTATTACTACTATTATTAACAACGATTAAATATATTAAAAATATGTTAAAGTAGTACCATTTTTAATATAATTAAATCAAATAAACTCGATTTTATATTAAATTTTCAAAAAGGCTAGTCATTTAAGTCACTTGCAAGTCAGTGAAGTTAAGTTACTTGTCAGGCCTAGTCAAGTCACGGCAGTGACTTAAATCAAGTCAGACTTGACTAGTGACTAATCACTAGTGACTAATCACTAGTGACTAATCACTAGTGACTTATTTCCCAACCCTGGGTATATTACTGTTGTTTATAAATTACGGAAAGGAGCTTAAACTCTATTAAGGCTTGTTAATTAGTGCCCCTTAAGCTGTAATCCACGCAGATTAGATATAGGAACTGTATAACTACCTGCGAGCTAAACTTAAGTTCACACGTGAACGAATGAAAAAAATTACTAATAAACATTAAACTAAATAACTAGTGTTTAAGGAAGGACTTTAGTACTATAGTAAATAAGGTAAGGGACTGACTCTTTAAAAGGGGGATTACATTTATCTTTTTTTTTTAATAAAACCTGCACTTAAAACAGCTTAGTAAGAAGCTTGACTTTAAAATGTACAGACTGTTCTAAATTAAGAAAAAGGTTACTACCTCCAATTACAAACTTCACTTACCTACTAGTATAAAGGTGTAGATTAAGGTTTTTTATATCTCACTTTTAAAACCTGACCTAAATGGAATTCTTTTAGAAAAGAAGATTGAGATTAACACTGACGAAGACAAGTATAATATTAAAGAAGTTATAGATTTACGAAAGGAAAAGAACACGTTTAAATATCTTATTAAACAGCTAGATTACAGCCTTAAAAGCAACTTATAAAAGCCTGTTAAAAGTCTTAAGTGCCTAAACTTAATTACAAAGTTCTACTAAAAGAATCTAAACTAATTAAAACTAATAATAAAAACCAGAAATAAAATAAGGTCTGACATTTAAACTGTTATATTAAAGAGTAAGACTACTATAGGACGTAAAGCTTAAAAAGCAGTAGGAAAATCCTTGGTAAATATAGAAGGATATTTATTAGAACGTTTAACTAGGGTTAAAAGGACCTTTAACTCAATAAGAAGGCTAGGCCTTTAGAGCTGGTAAGCTTTATATAAATTACACGTGCGGTAATATAAAGAACTAGAATTACAGATTAACAGCTTACAGGATAACTTATCCCCTGTAGCTAAAGAGCTTACGTTTTATTGTAGGCTTAGGGAAGGAGTTAAAGGGTAAAAAGTGAGTGAATATGCCTTAAGGTCTCCTAAACTAGTTATATAACAGTACATGGCAGAAAAGCGTATCTATATAATAAGTGTCTATTAAGAATAGAGATTAGCATATAATGAAAACCTAATTAGTGCTAGTAAAAGTAAAAAGGAAGAAACTGCTAAAGGCACAGGACTAGACTAACTAGGATAGGTTAAGCCAGTTTTAAACCTGTAATAAAAGACTCTTATAAGAACTAAACCCATAACCTCTTATTAATAAAATCTCCAGATAACACACCTGGGTATATTATGTGGAGAAGTGAAATATAAACACACTACTACTATACTAAAGAGCTATTTCGTTTATTAAAAGAAAGAAGTTACAAATTAGGTTAAGTAATCGTTACAGGTAGTGGCAATCCTCTAGAGAAGGAACTAGCAGGCGTTCCCACTAGTAAACCCCCCCAGTTAAACTTGGGAACTGGTATAGCTACCTCTCACACTACACACTTCTCCTTAGTAATAATTTTAAACTTATAACTAAAGAGCTTATTAATATAAGCAATTAAAGATCTCTACTAATCCTTAATATAAAGGAGCATTGTAAAAACGTTATGCTCCTTAATTTTAAGACGTTTCTTCTTATTAAAAACCTAATAAAGGACAGTTAAGTCGTTATTGTAAACGTTATATAATAAGTATATAGTTCCTCCAGCTGCCACATAATAAATATAAGATTTGCTTTTACTAGCTACCTTACAGTTGACTAGCTTTAGGCGTTAATAACGGCTTTACTTTACAGGTATTATAATATTAAAAGTTAAGATAAACTTAATAATAGCGGTACGACAGACAGTGGATGAGGGGGTAAATAATATCCTTCATTTTTTATACTTTAATTAATAGCTATATAATATAAGACAGTTCTCCCTTAACCTGCATTTTAAGTAACAATTAATTAATTTCATTAATTTAAACATTGTTTATTATGCTAGTATAGTCCATTATTTAATCTATATCTATTATTCAGTTAGAATATTTTATAGGTTATCTTCACATTTCTTTTATTAACACTGTATAAATTTACCTTATAGGGAAAGGTCATTTACTAAGTGCTCTTTGGATCTATTTTTTTATTATTGAAGTCGTTATACTAATATTTCTTTTTTAGCATAGTCATTATATTCCTAGACTGTTAAAGACGTATATTCATTAACCTATTATATTATCTTTAAAAGCGCATAGAACTAAATAATACTAAACCAAAATATAAGTAAATATAATAAAATAATTGTAATAACAGAATGAAAATTATGATCATTGAACTGTTATTACATAAAATAATTATTATAATATAGCATTAAAATAATAATACTGTTTAATAATAAGAATAATAATCATCTTACAATGAAAAATAATGGAAAATGATAAAACTACTTAATCCTCTTCTCCATCTTCAACTATATTAGAATTCTGATAATTTTCTTTCCATTCCTTTATCTCTTTAATACTCTTACTCTTTAATAATACTGATTTCTCTACAGTTTCAGAAGATACCTTATTACGGCTTTTAATAATAATATTTCCACCAATAAAAAATACTCGCTCTATAGGAGCAGAGGTAGATATTACGACCTGCACCTAATACAGGCCTCGAGAGGACTAACGCGGGTTAAGACAGAACGTATAGCAGGACGCTAAAGGCTAAAGGACGCTCTGAAGACAGCTTATTAAGCTAACACTCTTAGATGGGGGGTTTAATGTCACTGTAGGTCGTTGTCACTATAATGCGTAGAGGTGAGTTTAAACAGTAGGATATAAATGAATAATTGAATATTAGTGTAAGAAATTAAGAGTTCCTTACGTGCATTGTGGTTATAATGATAACTATTTATACTAGCTAACTAAGAGGTACCTTTATACCTTAATCACTGTGCTCTCTAAAGATAAGGATAGGTAAGGTGATCACTTTTCATAGTTTACTTACTTTAATCACCGCGACTTAACAAGATTAAAGTAAGTAAGTAACGATTAGTCGTAAGGGCTTTAGGTCTTTACACCCCTAGCCCAGTGCACAGTACCGTATGTACTGTCTCTCTACACTGTTCCTTCTGCAAGGAATCTGTCAGGCTGCCCTAGCTTAAGTGACAGCCTGCAGGGTCGTCACATAATTCCTCCTTTTTAACATTCTTTTCTTATAAAGAATTCTAATTAGTTCTTCCTTCTTTATAACGTGATAATACCTATTAATAGAATGAGGAAGAACAGGCCTGTTTAGTCCTCTTGAGGCCTGTGTCAGATACAGGTCGTAATACGGGATTGTAGCTAGGAGTTACTTATGAATGACATACTTATTTATTCTATCGTTATTAAAATTATATTAATATTAGTGGTATACTAGTCGTTTCTGAAGCGGGAGGATAAGGTTTAGAGGTTATAAAAGAGAATAGATGCTAGTAATATAGCAGAGGTAGCCACTAGGCTATATTAGATTGTTTATGGTACAGTACGCTGGTTTAAAGTTATAACTTCGTAGGAGATATTATAACCTAGGGCTAAAGAACTGGATCTTTCACAGATAGTTATACAAGCTGCAGATTTAATATATAATAACAGCCATCTAAGCTGTTACACTGCTGAATAACTAACTTTTATATTAATGGATATTTATTATCTTAAACAAGCTAAGTTATAAAATATATATCTTAATTAGTACAGTAAGTGTAATATTTATTTACTTTATTACACGTTCTTATAAAATCTAGGTTTAATTAAAACGTGTAGGCTTTCTGTAGCTATACTATATATACTCAGTTAATAATACTATAAATTATAGTTTAGGGAGAATATAAGCCTTTTCTACTACATTAAAGATCCTTTCTATAAAGACATCTTTAATCATATTGCTAATTACGTTAAAAAGGATAACCAGTCAGTCTACTTCAATATACTTTTCATTAATAACGGTCTTCTTCTTGAAAAGGTAAGTCTTTATATTAAAAATAATAACATCTCTAAAAACCGTTTAGATAACGGATTTAGAATCAGCGACCTAAACTGCCTTACGTAGTAATGGTGCACTAATCGCGCACTAAAGGCGCAGCTGGCGATGGCGATGAACTCTCTTTTAAGGGTGAAAACGTCCATCTAAACCGATAAGGAAATTTTCAGCAGGAAAGTGGGTCAAGTAAGCTATAGTGCTCGCAACACGCTTATAGACTGATTACAAAGGTGAAGTAGAAGAATAATTAGGGGGAAAATCTTTATAAAAACTTCTAAGACGCTGTAACAGGCAGGGGAGCTGAAAAGCGTACGTTCAGAGCAGTCCTTAAAGCTATAAGGGCTTATTTTAAAGCCGTCTTCAGGACAAAGCAGATACGTAAATACGTCGCTAACACTTTAAGAATGCCTGTTAATCTAACTATTATTACCAGTAACACTACTAACGTAAGTATTTAGAAGATCCTTAAAAAAGTGACGAAAATTAAAGAAGCGGTTAATTGGAAGACCAGACTTAATAAAGTTTACACTTGTATAATGGCTTTCCGATTAGGAAATACGACCGCCTTAACCCTAAACACGACCTACACGAACTATAAGCTATCTATAATATAGATATAAAATCTGACTTTTAAATGTAAAAGATTAATTTTATAATGATATTAATATAGTAATGATATGGAAAAAATAATTTAACTATAAGGTGAAACTAACTCTTAGAAAGACTATTATTATCATTATGTGACGACTCTGCAGGCTGTCACTTGGGCTGGGGCGGCCTGACGGATCCCCCGCAGAAGGAACAGTGTAAGAGGGCGGTGTGCACTGTCCTGCGCACTGGGCTAGGGGTGTAAAGACCCTAAGCCCTTACGACTAGTAAGAAAGAGCTTAGTGACTTACAGGGACTGTTAATATTAAGCACTATTTAGTTAACTGTTTGGCCGTAACTGCGTAGTGTATTAATAAGTATAGTGAATTAAGTAAGGTATAAGCTACCTTTTAGTTAGTTAGTATAGATAGTTATTACCATAACTACAATAGACGTAAGGGATTCCTAGTTCCTTACGTTAGTATTCAATTATTCGTTTATATCTTACTGTTCAGACTTACTTCTGTGCATTATAGTGACAGCGACCTACAGTGATATTAAACCCCCTGTTTAGAAGTGTTAGCTTAATAAGTTGTCTTTAAAATGCCTTTTAACTGTTAGTGTCTTACTATACGTTCTGTCTTAACCTACGTTAGTCCTCCTAAAGCCTATGTTAAGTGTAAGTTATAATACAATATTAACGTTACAGTTCTAAATACTGTTTATTAAACTCTTAAATACCCGCTTTTTCCCTTTACTATATCGGTACTACCTCTTCCTTATAACCTATTAACTAGAGATAATAATCTTTCTAACGATATCCTAATACCTGATATTACCCTTATTAGATAAAGGGTGGAAACTAAGGATAAAGATAAGCTCTTTCAAGTAAAGTTTACTAAAGCTTTTTAAACTTACAAAGTATTCATAGCCACAACAATTAGAAATACGTTAGCTAAACAGTAAACGTTTAGGAATTTTAAGACTAGCTAATTATTTAAGTTTACTAGTAAAAGTACTAATTTATCTACTTAGCTTACTTATATAAAGCGCAACTTTCAGTTTTAAGAAATTATTACAGTGGATTAGAAGGTCCTTTATACTGTAAGCTAGCTTAAGGGTAATCCTAACCTTTAATTCTTAACTATTGTTAAGGATTACTTAAACTCCGTCCTTATAAAACGAAGGATTATTACTACTAGAGTTTTCGATGAATATGAAGAATAGGTTAATTTCGAGACAGAAATTACTAAGATGTACGGAGTCCAGGACGAGCAGAAGTAAGCCAAGGACTGCTTAGAGAAGCTAGTACAGCTGTCTTTAGTAGCTGTTTACTTATCTACTTTTAACTATAACTAGTATTAAGTTAATTAAGATAAGTTAACGTTAAAGTTCTACTTTTATAAAAGCTTAAAAGATAACGTTAAAGATAAGCTTTATAAGAAAGATCGGTACGCGTTTAACTTTAATTAGTACATTACTAAAGCTATTATTATTAACAATTAGCTGTTTGAATGTAAGTTAGAAAAAAAAGAGCCAGTATTAGCAAGGTACCCCTTTTATAATTAATGGAAAAAAACATGCTAAAACCTTTTTATACTAATTATTAATATTAAAGTACTATGTACGGCACTTACTTAAGGTTAATGGATATTAGTATAGTAAACTGCTAAAATCGACTTAACTACGATAAGTTATAACAGTAACAGCAGTAGAGGTTACTTAAGGATATATCTTAAGTTTAGTGCTTTAACTGCAATAAGAAAAGCTATATAGTAAGGTAATGCCCTTTATTAAAGCGAATCAGTTAGAAATTAATCTTAAATAAAGGAAAACACGTTAAGTTTAACTTTAAAGACGTTTATGTTAAGATAGTAGGTAACGAAGAAGACTGTACCTGGATAGGTAAGTGCAGCATAGGAGACAAGGAAGAAGAAGAGGAAGAACCTTAAAATATAACGTACTTAGTTTTTAAAAAGGTTTTAGAAAAGTTAATTACGGAAGTGTAGGTTACTACAGACTGACTTTAAAGTGGAAACTTAAAGTAACTAAAGGTATAGGTTGTTACAAACTAACTTTAGAAAGAAACGTTCTAAGTGGCTGTTGCAGGCTTTAAAAACCTTACGTTATAAGCTTAAGAACTAAAGAAGTTTAAGAAGGACCTTAACTTAGACCCTATTAAAATAGTAGAAGAAGTCGAGAAACTAACTCTTTAAGCTACCTGAGTAGCGAAGTAAGCCTTGGAAAGTGAAAGGGAGTAAATAGAGAGAATTAAGTTAGAGAAATAGAGATTCTTTTCCTCTATACCCCTTAAGACTTTTAAGCGTTTTAAATACGTTAAGTAAATTAATACCCTTATTTCCTTAAAGGAAGGACAGCTTAGATAGCTGCCTTATATTAAAGCGGGTATGTTTAGAACTAGAACAGTAATAGTCTCTTAAGAAGATAAAAGACAGGTATATTAATAAAAGGTTTTAGAGTTAAAAAACAGATATTAAAAATTAGTAAATAAAGCAGAAGACTTATAAGTTAAAGGCCTTACTGTAGAGTCTAAAAACAGGGTAGTTAAGATTAATCTACACCTTTACAATAAAGTCTACTTTGCTAATTAACTCGAACGTTAACTTATTAAAGAAGATTACTTTATAGAAGAATAAATTAAGATATTACTACCTAAGTTTTAGTAAGAAGTTTGGGAGAAGTAACATACGTAGAAATAGGTACATAAGGAAACGAAATAAAGTATTACCCCCTTTATTCTATACTCTCTAACTTTAACACCTGTGGTCTACGTTAACTACCTTAATTATAGGGACTTACTGTAGATTAACTGTATATATAACGACTGTACTTTTAACTAGTATTTTAGACTTAAAGCCCTTTATAACTATTTCCTTAATGTAAGAAGACAAGATTATATTGTTATTAGGGTAGAAATAGGGTTAGCTTATTACTAAGTCTTTTACGCTCTGATAAGAGGATTTAATAACAGTACTATACGAACAATCACTATAGTTAACTAAACCTCTATTACCTATTAGTAAGGTAACTTACTTAATAACTACTTAATCGTAATGCGTTTTGTTTACCTTAAGAGAAAAGTTAAGGTTTAGTAAAAATAAATAAATTACGGTTAGATTTAAGAGTAATGAACTGGTGCGATGGCGCAACAGGAAAGAAACCATAAAGAGAACCACACCCACAGAACGTTATTGTCGGCCTGAAAAGCCAACTCCCAGACTACTAGTCCTCCGATCGGAGGGACACAAATGCAACTAACGTAGAAAAACAGATACGTACCTAGTATAGAACAAAACCTAGTATATAACGGTGCCTAGCATGAAACGGAGCCTAGAGTGGAACAACAAAGGAAACGCGACCGTGGATCAGGTCATCTTACTTCGATCGAAGGGCTAGAATGTCACTGGGCTTTCAATGGGAGGTCTTCGTGGTGAAAATCGTCGAATCGATTAATGGTTTTTTTAGAAGCACGGTTCAAAGAACCGCGCGGCGCGGCCCCTTTTTGACGGTGGCACGCGCCAGAGAACGCATCGCTATGTACATAAACGACGACAGTAATATTACACACAGAGCCCAAAAAGAACGACAGGGTCGACCTGAACAAACGCCCCGAGTCAGTAAGAAGATATTATTAAGATCTAAACCTGTAAAGTGTATAATCGGTTTGTTAAAGACTTACGGAATATTATTCTGTTTAAAGTCGATTAGACTTTAAAACGTAAGAACTTAAGAAAAATTGACTGTTAAGTTTATTAGAGTTACCTGTTTTTCCGAAAGGAGTTAGGAGAAGACTACTAGCCTGTTAGAAGGGCTGGAAAGTAATAGTTCGCTAGTTAGTAAAAACCTTAAGACGAAGGAGAGGTATTTAGAGGTTAAGTTAGATAAGACCTTAAAGACAGATAGTTATTAAAATTTAAATCTAAAAAGAGTATAAGTATTACTCTATTAATATTAACTTACCATATAGAAGAGGGAACCCGTTTAAGGTAATAGTAGTAATTAATAATAGAAGTGCTTTTAACTTAATATAATTTACGTTAGTTAACTAAAGGAAACTCCCTAAGAAGGCTATTCTTATTCAAAATAAAGAAGAAGGCCTGTATTAATATAATAATAGTAAAGTTACTTATTAACTAGAGGAGTGGTTACTTTACTTTCAGCAAGTCTCTTAACTCTAATTACTGTTTAAGTAAAGTTAAAAAAGTACTGAACTACTTTAAAGATACATGAAGTATTTAGAAGTATACTAAGCTTTTAAAACTAAGCACAGTTTAGGTTAAGTTTATTAAGACGGTTAAAGGGCTAAAGAGTTTACTATATTACTTAAATAACGATTTAAAAGGTAAAAAGAAGTAAAAAGCTAATTTACAGATAAGTGAGGAAGTTAACTCATCTAAAGTACCTGTAGAGTATAGGAAGTTTATCCTGTTTTAAAAAAAGATACTGTAACTACCAGATTACGGATTGTAAGATTATAAAATTAAGTTAAAGCTAGGAGTAAAGCCTTATAATTTCTAACCTTACTACTTAAACCCTTAATAAACCTAGGCTTTAAGGGAGTATGTTAATGAAAATCTGAAGAACGGATTTATTGTTAAGTCTTAATTCCTACTAAGGTACCAAGTGCTGTTTATCTTAAGGAAAGGAGACGGTAAACTTTATATCGTTATCAATTACTAAATGTTAAATGAAGATACAATTAAGAATTGTTACTTACTGTTACTTATTACAGAGATATAAGAACAGATTATTAAAGTAAATTAGTTCTCTAATCTTGACTTCCCATTAGGATTTAATTATGTTAGAGTGAAGGAAGAGGACAAGTATAAGACGGCTTTTCGGACTTATAATAGGTATTATTAGTACTATACTATACTTATAAGATTAATAAACGCCTTTATAACTTTTTAAGGCCTTTTTAATAATATTCTTTACTCCTTCCTTAATATGTTTGTCTTTATATATTTAAATAACCTTCTGAAACTTTAGAAGAATACTGGAAGTATATAGTAAGTTTTAACAGCTCTTAAGAAGGTAAAGCTAATAGTGAATTTAGAAAAGAGTTACTTTTACATTTAAGAGTTAAATTATTTAGGGTTTAAAGTAAACTTTAGAAAGCTTAAGATGTAACTGGAGAAGACAGTAACGATTAAGGATTAGCTTACTTTAAAGAATTAGAAAAAGTTGTAAGCTTTTATTAACTTTATAAACTTATAAGTAAAGGAAAGCTGTTTAAGTGGACTGATAGACAGTAGAAGGTATTTAAAGGTCTTAAATACGCCTTTATTATAGTATTTCTCCTAACTCTCCCTAATTTCTTAAAACCTTTCTGAGTTGAAATAGACTCCTTAGAGTTTGTAATTAGTGGAGAATTTAGTTAAGTTTAGGACGATGGAAAACATTACCTAGTTACCTTTTTATTAAAAGAGGTTTACGGCTTAGCTTTACGATACTTAACTTACGATAAGGAACTAATAGTAATTATTTAATGCTTTACTAAGTAGATACTATACCTAAGTGGTATAGAGGAACTAGTTTAAGTCTTTTTAGATTATAATAACTTCTAGTACTTCCTAATAAAGGAACTTAGCCTTTAATGAGTACGATAGGTAGAGCTGATAGCTTTATTTTATTTCCAGATCTATTATATTAAGGGAAAAGACGGGTAAGCTGATGCTTTTAGTTAGAGATAGGATTTTAAGGATGTTAATCCGGTCCTGGTCCTTATTATTATAAATAAAATAAAAAATCTATTAGTAATAATAGGACTTTTAAGTAAGAAAGTTAGTAAAAGGTACCTATAAGTACAAGTGCCCCTTAGAGGATTTCTTAAAGTACTTACAGGACTATAGTAAAGAGTGTTATATATACTCAAATTATAACGAAATTAGTTATTAGTTAGGATAGCTGTTAGAAAGTGTAAATAATACGCCTAAATTAAGAGTAAGGCTTTAATATTAAAAAAAACTATATATTTACAGTTTAGAAAGATGGAAGGAGTATATTTAGTAAGTTTATAAGTCTTAACTTAGAGGATATATAGGTAGAGTTAAAATACTTATTTAAGTTTAATAAACGTACGTTTTTCCTAGAATAAAGAAACTAGTTAAGGAAGTGGTTAATAATTACGATATCTATTATTAAAAGCAGAACTGATGTTATAAGCTTTATAAGCTTTTCAAACTACTCCCTATATTACAGGCGTTATAAAGTTCTATCTTACTTAACTTTATTACAGGGATATTAATGTCTAAGGACCTTGTTATAAGAGTTACTTCGAATTAGATTTTAATAGTGGTTAATAGATTAACGAAATAAGCTTACTTTTTATTAACCTTAAAGGACATAATAGTAAAGTAACTTATTTATATCTTTAAAAAGGAGGTAGTCTTACAACATCTTTAATAGATAATATTATTACAGATCGAGATAAGTTAATTATATTAAAGTTTTAGTCAGGACTAATGGAAAGGATAAGTGTGAAAAGTAAGCTTTTAATAGCTTTTTATTTATAGACGGACGGTTAGATGGAACGAGTTAATTAGATACTTATAACGTATCTTTAAGCTTACGTTAACTTTAAATAAGATAATTAACTTAAGTTATTACTAACAGTATAGATAGTTTATAATATAACGTTAATTAAGTTAATAAGTATATTACTGTTCTTTATAACTTACGGAAAGGAGCTTAAACTCTGTTAAAGCTTATTAACTAATGCCCTTTAAGTTATAGTCTATATAGATTAGATGTAAAAGTTATATAATTACTTATAAGCTAAACTTAAGTTTACACATAAATAGATAAAGAAATTTACTAATAAACGTCAAATTAAGTAATTAATCCTTAAGGAAGGACTTTACTATAATAGTAAATAAGTTAAAGGACTGACTTTTTAAAAGGAGGATTACGTTTACCTTTTTTTATAAAACCTGTATTTAAACCGATTTAGTAAGAAGTTTAACTTTAAAAGATATAAAGTATTCTAAATTAAGAACAAGGTCGTTACTATTAATTATAAACTCGATTTACTTACTAGTATAAAGGTGCGGATTAAGGTTTTTCACGTCTTACTTCTAGAATCTACCCTAAAGGGAGTTCCTCTAAAAAAGAAGATTAAGATTAACGCTAATAAGGATAAGTATAACGTTAAGGAAGTTGTAGATTTACAAAGGGGAAAGAATACATTCAGTAGTTAGATTACGGCTTTACAAGTAACTTATAAGAGCTTATTAAGTGTTTAGACCTAATTATAAAGTTTTACTAAAAGAATTTAAACCAATTAAAACTAACGATAAGAATTAGAAATAAGATAAGATCTAATATCTAAACTGTTATATTAACAGTAAGACTATTATAGGATTTAAAGTTTAAAAAGCGGTAAGAAACTCTTTAATAAGTACAGATGGACATTTATTAAAATCTTTAGCTAAGGTTGTAAGGACTTTAGATTTAATAAGGAAGCTGGGCCTCTGGAGTTAATAAGCTTTATACAAATCACACATACGGCAGTACGGAGAATTAAGAAGTTGTAGACTGGTGGTTTACAGGATGACTTACTCCCTGTAGCTAGAGGACCTGCGTTTCGTCACAGGCTTAAGGAAGGAGTTAAATGGTAAAAAGTGAGCTAGTATGCCCTAAGTTCTCCTGAACTAGTTATATAGCGGTGCGTGGCAGAAAAGCGTATTTACAAGAACAAGCGCTGTCGAGAAAGGAAGTTAGTATAAAAAAAACAAAAAATGAGCTGCTATAAGACTAAGACTAGGCTGGTTAAAAATCGGGCTAGTTCTAGACTTGCAGTGGAAGACCCTTATAGGAGTTAAACTTACAACCTCTCGTAAAGACACGTCTTAGTATAACGTGCCCTGGTATGTTATGCCGAGAAGTGAAACACGAACACGTTGCTATTGCGCTAAAGAGCTGTTTTGTTTATTAAAAAAAAAAGTTACAAACTAAGTTAAGAAGTCGTTACAGGCTGCAGCAACCCCCTGGAAGAAAGACCAGTAAAGAAGAAGTCCCAGTCTTAGGGAACGGAACTGGCGCAGACTAGGTCCGCTGCTTCCGCTTACTTCTAGAAGGACAAAATTTCGGCTTTGCGGGAAAACACCTTTATCGCCTTAGCTTCGATAGCGTGCTGCTAAGTTTTGATATGTTACAACTTCGTAAGGGAGTTGCAGTGCTTAGCGATCGCTTAGTCGTACAGAGTGTTTAACTCCTTCTTCTTATCTACTAACCCCTTAATAAACTTGTCGGAGTGGCTGAACGTGTCGTATAAGGAAGGTATACTTGTGGACTAACACTTACTGCAGCTGTTAGATTATGCTATAACTTAGCATAGTAGGGACTTAGTTTAATAATGGGTGCAGGGAGATATCTGCGAACTAAAGGCGTTGAGGGATTCTGTAAGACGAATACAACGGTCGCGAGAAGACTTTTCCTATTTTTTTCTGTTTCTTGCGCTTCTCAACACGGTTAGAAGATATGACGGAGGTTGGAAAAGGGGAAGACTAACTTAGCGATTCTTTGTGGAAAAAAAAGGTTGAAGAGGGGGAATTATGTGACGACCTTGCAGGCTGTTACTTGGGCTGGGGCGGCCTGACAGATCCCCTGTAGAAGGAACAGTGTAGCGCTTACAGACCGATTGTAAAGGTAAAGCAGAAAATAACTAAAAGGAAAATCTTTATAAAAACTTCTAAGACGCTGTGATAGGTAAGGGAGCTGAAGATCGTACATTTAGAACAGTCTTTAAAGCCATAGGGCCCTACTTTAAAGCTGTCTTTAGGACGGAGCAGAAACGTAAATACGTTACTAACGCCCTGAAGACGCTTATTAATCTAACTACTACTACTATTAGCAGTATTACTAATGTAAGTATCTGGAAGATCCTTAAAAAAAGTAACGAAAATTGAAAAAGTGGTTGATTAAAAGACCGGACCTAATAAAGCCTGCACTTATACAGAAGCGCTCCAATTAGGAAACATAACCACATAAACCCTAAACGCAACTCACATACACTACGTATTTAAAAAGACCTTTAAGAAGCTTATGATTACAAGCAAAAACCTTAGAGAATAACACTCTTATAAAGATTATTTAAAGCGTTAACTAAAATACTAAGAAGATAGGTGCAGTAGTGGTAAAGCTCCTCTAATAGTTTAGTGACGTACTAATTACATTTAAAGAAGATAAATAGAAATAATATAATAATCCTAATAACGAAGGCTAAGTACATTAAGCACTAAGAGAGGAAGTAATCCTTAAGCGACATACTTACATAATGTTAGCAAAGGGACTACATATTGAACTTATCAACAGTTATAACTTTGCAATAAATAAAAGCTAGATAATAAAAGACCTTAATGCTTATAATAACATACAGATTAGTAAGATTAGTTATAAGCGAGGCTGCAAATAACCTAACGGTAAACTAAACCCTACTATACAGCTTGTTATCAAAGTACACAGCTTGGAAGACATTATTAACTTAATTAAGATGGGTATAATCAGGGTTGGTAAATTAGTCACTGTAGTTTAGTTAGTGCCTTGACTAAAACTGACTACAACTATAGTGACTACAACTACACTTTTTGTAGTTTAGTCAGTGCCTTGACTAAGACTACACTACAATACTACAAGTCAGTAAATAAAAGTGGGGCTACATTATATTTTTACAGATTAATATTAAATTAATTCATTAATTAACTATAAAATCTATTAATAATATTACACTTTATAGAAAGTTGAAATATTTATTATTAGTTTCTTTCTTTTAAATAATAATAGTATAAATCATTAAAATAACCTTTATGAAATAAAATAAATTAAACTTAATATAATGTAAATTAAAAAACCTGAATGATCCTAAATTAAAGTTAACGAAATTGAGATAAATAAAATAAAGTAAAAATAAAGTAAAGTAGGTTAATTCTCTTGTCCTTCTTTTATTATTGCAGTATTCCTGAAATCTTTCTCTAGTTCTAGCAATTCCTTAATATTCCAACTCTTTAATAATACTGTTCTTTTAACAGTTTCGGTTACGGCTCTTACTAACAATATTTCCACTAATAGAAAATACCCTTTCTACTGGAGCCGAGGTGGCTGGAATAGTAAAAACCTCCTGGCCATAAGGCTCAAAACAGGGAATCTAATAGAAACTGACTTCTAGTAATCAAAAGGATAAATCTATAATAAAATAAGTATACTCTTATAATTGACCATAATAGCCAACTATAAGCTCTACGGCCAGAGAAGAGTGAAAGGGGGGGGTTTCAAGAAAGAATAATAGGGGTAAGGGGCATTGGTAAAAAGGTAGAAGAAAGGTTAGAAAATAAAAAGGCTTTAACTTCTTTTATTACTTATTTTATTTTATTAGCCTTACGGCCGTGTGAGTGGAGTGTGTAGATATAACTAGTTAATTACAGTAACGATGGAATAATAATGCCGAATACTATAACGGCTTTTTAAAACTGGATAAAACTGGTTAATTACTGCAACGGTAAAATAATAAGGCCGGATACCACAACGGCTGGTTAAAACTGGATCAAGCTGGTTCATTATTACAACGGTGAAATAATAAGGCCGAATACCACGACAGCTGGATAAAACTGGATAAAGCTGGTTAATTATTATAATGGTAAAATAATAAGACCAGATACCACAACGACGGATAAAATAATACTAACAGCTAAAAGAGAGTGGATAAAATAATGATTTATCATATTATTTTAAAATAAACCAGTTCTCACTATTTAATCAATCTTTAAATTTGTTATTAAAACTAATCTATAAATAGACTTTTATTTTCAAGTTTAGTTTCTGTTATCTATAGATAAAAGTAAAATAAAAATTATGTTCAAAAATATTAAATTAATATAATTATGTATTATATTAACTTAGCTTTTCGATTTTGAGGCAGTTTTTCTTTAAATTCTGGCATAATTCTGAGATACTGTTACTAATTTCCATTTATTATTATTCAATTTAGTTAGTTAATTATTAATTAATTAAAGTGTGTAGTTAATGTAGTCACTTGTAGTCAGTCAGACTAAACTACAACTACACTGTAGTCAGTCTATAGGTTGACTAAAACTACATGTAGTCAGTAAAACACTGACTACAACTGACTAAACTATAGTAACTACAGTCAGTGACTACAAACTACAGACTACATTACCAACCCTGAGTATAATACAGTACCTGTAACACCTGTTATAAGTTTAAAAGGCTGTCTTATACTTATCCTTCTCCTTTACTTTAACATAGTTAAATCTTATAGGGAAGTTAAGACTAGAGAACTAATTTACTTTAGTAATCCACTCTCACATCTCGATAATAAATAGTAATAAGTAGCAATTCTTAATTATATTTTTATTTAACGTTTAGTAGTTAATAACCATATAAAGCTTACTATCTCCCTTCGTTAAGACAAACAATATTAAGTACCCTGCTGGAAACTAAGACTTTACAATAAATCCGTTCTTTAGGTTTTCATTAATGTACTCCCTTAGAGCTTCGGCCTGTTAGGGGTTTAAGTGATAGGGCTGGAAGCTGTAGAGCTTTACTCTTAGCTTTAAGTTAATTTCGTAATCTTACAGTCTGTAATCCAGTAGTTATAGTATCTTTTTTCGAACAAGGTAAATTTCCTGTATTCTGTAAGTACTTTAGATAAGTTAAGTTCTTCGCTTATCTTTAAATTAGCTTTTTACTTCTTTTCACCTTCTGAATTATTATATAAGTTATACAGTAAGCTTTTTAACCCTTTAACTGTCTTAATAAACCTAAATTAAACTGTGCTTAATTCTAAAAGCTTAATGCGCTTCTAAGTGCTTTATATATCTTTAAAGCAGTTTAAGGCTCTTTTAACCTTTCCTAAATAATAATTATAATTAAGGGACTTACTAAAAGTAAGGTAATTATTACTCCTCTAGTTAATTATAGGGTTATACTTCTTTCGCTAAGGTAAACCTAGAATTATATTATACCTTACTATTAACGTAACGTTAAAGTCCACTTATTATTTATCTCTATCCACTTTAACTAGAAGAAGTATGTAGTAAGTGACTTTTCCATCATTTTACTAACATAAACTTCCTTCTCTATTTCAAATGGGAATAGCCTTCTTATACTTCTTATTAAGGAGTTTCCTTTAGTTAATTAACGTAAAGTACATTAAGTTAAAAGTACTTCTATTATTAATTACTACTTTTACTTTAAATAACCCCCTTTTTCTATGTATTAAGTTAACGTAAATGGAATAATACTTATATTCCTTCTATATTTAAGTTAAAATAACTATTTATCCTTAAGGTCTTATTTAACTAACCTCTAAATACCTCTCCTTCTTCTTAAGGTTTTTACTAGCTAGCAAACTACTAGTTTATAGGCTTTATAAAGGCTTAATAGCCTTTTCCCAACCCCCTTCGGAAAAATAGGTAACTTTAATACACTTAACAGTTAACCCTTTCTAGGTTTTCGCGTTTCAAGGTCTAATCGACTTCAAATGGAATAATGTTCTGTAAATCTTTAATAAGCTAATTATACACTTTATAAGACTAGATTCTAATAATATCCTCTTACTCCTGGATCTATCTGTAATCTGCTTATTTCTACTACACTTTAGCTTTTCCTTTAATATAAATAGAATACGTTATAACTATATAATTATTAAGTAAAGCTCATTAATAGATAATAGGGGCTTAGTTAATTACTGTAATCTTCTATAAATTACCGTTATTAGATCCTCTTATTAAGTCGTAGGAAACTTAGTAGTAAGTTAACTCTACTTTTACCTTAATGATAGTGTAATCTTAGTTCCTTACGTTAAGGAAATGGTTATAAAGGGCCTTAAGCCTATAGTGTCAGTTAAGTGTATAATTATGGTATATATAATTAATGCACAGTAGATTCTTATAACTCGGGTAGTCGACGTGGACTGTAGGTACTAAATTTAAAGAGTACGGAATAAGGGGAGTAGTGCCTTACTTTATTTCCTTAGTTACTTACTTCCACATACGTTACTTTTCTTAAATTTCTTTCTAAAACTTAAGTAATAATATCCCAACTTATTCTTCTACAAAGTAATCTTCTTTAACCAGTTAATATTCGAGACGATTAGTAAAACAGACTTTATTATAAAGCTGTAAGCTAACCTTAACTACCCTATCTTTATTTTCCACTATTAAGCCTTTAATTTATAAGTCTTCTACTTTATCTATCAGTTTCTAATATTTATTCTTTAGATCTTAAACCCTCTGTTAATATACCTGTTTTTTATCTTTTTAAAGGACTATTAAGGTAACAGTCCTAAGCATACTAATTTTAATATAAGGCAGCTATCTAAGCTGTCCTTCCTTTAAGGAGGTAAGGGTGCTGATCTACTTAGCGTGTTCGAAACGTTTAAGGGTTTCCAAGAGCATAAAAGAAAAGAGTTTCCATTTCTTTAGCTTAATTCTTTTAGCTTACTCCCTCTTACTTTCTAATGCTCGTTTCACTACTTAGGTAACCTAGAGAGCTAGTTTCTCAACTCCCTTTATTATCTTAGTAAGGTTTAAATTAGGGTCCTTCTTAAACTTCCTTGTCTCCTAAGCTTATAATATAAGGTTTTTAAAGCCTGTAACTATTATTTAAAGCGTTCCTTCCTAGAGTTAGTCTATAACGACCTGCACCTTTAGTTATCTTAAGTTTCTACCTTAAAGTCGGTCTGTAACGACCTGCACTTCCGTAACTAATTCCTTTAGAATTCCTTTAAGGACTAGATACCCTATATCCTAAAGTTCCTCCTCTTCTTCTTCCTTATCTCCTAAGTTACACTTACTTATCAAAGTGCAGTCTTCCTTATTATTTACTATTTTAATATAAATATCTCTAAAGTTAAACTTAATATACTTTCCTCCGTCTAAGACTGGCTTCTATCTAACTCGCTTTAGTGAAGGGCATTACTACATTATGTAACCTTTCTTATTGCAGTTAAAGCATTAGACTTAAGACATATCCTTAGGTAGCCTTTACTGCTGTTACTATTATAGCTAATCACAGTTAAGCTAATTCTAACAGTCTATTATACTAATGTCTATTAAGCCAGGGTAAGTGCTATACATAATGCTCTAATGTTGGTAATTAGTGCAGGAGGGTTTTGGTATTTTTTCCATTAATTATAAAGGAGGCACCTTACTGGTACTAGCTCTTTTTTCCAACTTACATTCAAATAGCCAATTATCAATAATGATAACTTCGGCAGTGTACTAATTAAAGTCAAACGTATATTAATCTTTCTTATAAAGCTTATCCTTAACGTTATCCTTTAAGCCTTTATAAAAGTGAAACTTTAAAGCTAACTTATCTTAATTAACTTAATACTAGTTACGGTTAAAGGCAGATAAGTATATAGCTACTGAAAACAGTTATACCAGCTTCTCTAAGCAGTCCTTAGCTTACTTTTATTTATCTTAAACTCTATACATCTTAATAATCTCAGTTTCAAAGTTAACTTATCTCTTGTACTTATCGAAGACTTTAGTAATGATAGTCCTTTGTTTTGTGGAGACAGAGTTTAATAATCTTCGATAATTACTGAAAACTAAAAGTTAAGATTACCCTTAAAGCTAACTTACAATATAAAGGACCTTCCTATCTACTATAGTAATTACTTAAAGCCGAAAGTTATGTTTTATATAGGTAAGCTAAGTGGACAGTTTAGTGCTTTTACTAGTAAGCTTAAGCGGCTAGCTAGTCTTAAGGTTTCTTCTAGCTTATTACTATTAAGCTAACGTTTTCTAAATTATTATAGCTATAGATACTCTGTAAGTTTAGAAGGCTTTAGCGAGTTCTTTATAAGAAAGCTCTCCGTTATCTCTAGTTTTTACTCCCTCTCCAGTAGGGGTAACATTAGGTACTGGGATATCGTCAGATAAGTTATTATTTCCTGTCGACAGGTTATAAGGAGGAGGAGATACCGATATAGTAAAGGGAGGAAAAGGGTATCTAGGAGTTTAACAAACAGCGTTCAGAACTATAACGTTAATATCGTATTACGACCTGTACCCGATATAGGCCTTAAGAAGACTGGTGTAGGTTAAGACAGAACGTATAGTAAGACGTTAAAAGCTAAAGGGTATTTTAAAGATAGTTATTAAGTTAGCACTTTTAGACAGGGGGTTTAATATCACTGTAGATTGTTATTATTATAATGTATAAAGGTAAGTCTGAACAGTAAGACACAAATGAACAATTAAATACTAGCATAAGGAACCAGGAGTCCCTTACATCTATTATAGTTACAATAATAACTATCTATACTAACTAACTAAAAGGTACCTTATACCTTGCTTGCGGTGTCGCAAATGCTTGTAGCACGAGCACTTTGCTTCTTGCGAGCGCTCTGCTTACGAGGTTTCTCCTACTCGCAGTGCGAGCACTTAGCACGCTGCGAGCACCTTTCCATTAGTTATAGGGGCTTCAGGTCTTTGCACCCCTGGCCCAGTGCGCAGTACCGTGTGTACTGTTTCCCCGCACTGTTCTTTCTGCGGGGGATTCGTCGGGCCGCGCCGGCCTAAGCGACGTTCTGCAAGGTCGTCACAGAGAGTTCATCGCTATCGCCAGCTGCGCCTTCAGTGGGTAATCGGTGCCCTATTACTACGTAAGGCAGTTTATATCGCTAATTCCGAATCCGTTATCTAAACGGTTTCTTTAGGGTTAATCTCGTTAATAATTGTCTTTAATTATATTTATACATTTTCTAATATATATATAGTAAACTGTAAACGTGTTAGTATAGTTAATATTAAATTAACTAATGTAAACGAAAAGTAAATTAACTAATGTAAACGAAAAGTAAATTAACTAATTTAAAGTTTACTTTATATAAAACCTAATAAATAATAGTAATATAATAGATGTACTTTACATTATCTTCGCTTTAATACCTTACTTTTGCTAGTATAAAGATATCGTTTACTATATTAGCTGTAATAAGATCAGAGTACGTAATAATCTCGATATTTTAAAGAAACCTGCTAAGCTTATTAGCTCTTTTCGTTAACCTTTACACTTATTACTAAAACGGAAGTATAAGTTACAGATATTACATTAGTAGCTTGCCTGCCTCTTAAGTAATAGTAGATAACCTTTACCTACCAAGCGGTTGACAAAATAAAGCGAACTGCAAAGATCGGTGACCCCTGCGTTTGTGGCCTGATCCTAACAGCCACTACCAATTTTGCAACACTTCAACCCTCTAGTTCTCTCGCCAATTAAGAACTGCTAGCGAGTTGTCAAGCAGTATTTTTCACCAACGTCTCGATAACCAGTTGTGGATTTATGGAGTTGGTATTGGCTGGGTGAAAGCAAGTTCTGCGTGCGAAGACTAACGAAAAGATAATAGTGCAAATGAAGCAGATTTGATAGCTTCTGAAGGTCTCATGACAAAGGTGCTAACACAGCTGGACCTGGGGGTACCAGCTTTGCAATACAGATTTCGCCTTGTGGCAATGTACCTGTAGGTAATGAGTTCGCTTTATTTTGTCAACCGCTTGCCTACTCACTGCTGCAGTAATTCTTATAATATAATGTAATAAAGTATATTATACTGCAGTTAACTTTAATATTCTAAATACTCCTGTTAGTTATATTACTATATTAGATACTTATAACCTTTATCAATTACCTTAATATCCCCTTAAGTAAGTGCGGTATAGCTAATATACCCTTACAGAACCTCCCTACTAACTGCTCGTATAGTTGAACAGCAGCTGCTTAATACAGTACCCCCCTTAACTTATCATTAGAAGAAACATTACCACTAGCCAGCCGTAACCGCTCTACCTACTTATCTAGCTGTTACAGTAACTAACTATTGTATAAGCTAACCTTTACTTATAGCTAGCTATAAGTTACAGTTATTATATAGAAATAAGTACCTTATCTAATCTTCTTTATAGTTATCCTTTACCTTATGTTAAATAATAGCTAACACAGATGTAAGATTATCATTATCCTCCATTATCAGCAGCTAGCCTACTACTACCCTTACCTCTTTAATTAACACGTGTATTATATTACTTAACTTATTTATAATAATACAGATCCGCTAGTATAAAAGCTAGTCGTTCAGCTAATCGACAGCCAGGCTAACAGTTATTATATACCAAATCTACAGCCCGTACAACTATATGTTTAAAATCCAGTCGGTCGGCCTCTCCTAAAACGCTATAATTATAAACCTGCGTACCTTACTGCAGATAATCTAATACAGCTTAGTGGCTGCTTTTACTACCTTGTTAGCATTTATTATTATCTACAGCTTTTAAATCTTATTCTCTTACTTAAGAACAGACTAGTATATTACTAATACTTATGTAACTTTAATAACTGTAAAATAAATAAAAGTGTAATTCTCAGGTAACTCCTAGCCACTATCCTTACGTATTCCTATTATAACCAGTCTACTAATAATGTTACATTCGTACTGTATAAACCTATACAGGTAGTTAAATGTTATTATTATTATATTTACATAAAGCAGATTAAGCTTAACTTTATATAATAACTAGTTTACCCTCTACTTAACGTTTTACTAACTTATCTACTGTGTTAAAAAGATCATCTTATTTTATAGTAAGCTTATACTGCAGCTTAGCCTTATATTGAGTCTTTATCTACGTAGTAAAGCATAATAATTACTAAAAAATATCCTAATACTTCGTTTACATATTCTCCTTTACTATACTGTTAAACATCTTATATAATTTACTTATTAACTCTTTACGGTTAATCTTAAACAGTATAACCAGCCTGACCCAGTTAGCTATTGTAATACTACACGCCTAGTCTATTATCCTATTTAAACTCTACTATATTAGCTGTAACTTCAGCTTATCCTCCCTAATCAGCCTAACTAATAGCTAAAGCATATCTTTATTCTACCTTTATAAATATTCTGCCTAGCTAATATGTAGTAACTATAAGCTTAGTTTAGTCTTCTTATTCCTAACCTTTACAATCTAACGCTTCTTAACTTCAAATCAGTTAACTTACGTCTAATGTATTTATATAAGTCGTTATTCCTCTATTTCTATAAAGCTATTTACTGTCGGCATTATCCCATTATCTCAGCCCACCTTAAACCAACTGCTAACAGTATAAGACAGGAAGAACGGCTAACAATACACTCCTATAATCCACAGTTCCTACCACTCCTACTTAACCTTCTTCTTAACATTATTACCTTTTACCTAATCGTTCTTTTAACTGTAGTTTTAACAGTAATACTCTTAAATAACCTAAACAGTCTTAATAATAAACTAGCAGATATCACATCGTATATCATTAATCATTAATACTGATATAAACAGTATAAGCGTAACTATTATTAAAGGATATTTAAAATCGCGCCGTAATATATCTTAACTATATCTAATGTCTAAAATAACCTTAATTATTATAATAATCCTGACCGGCTCCTTAAGTGTAATATAATAATGGGATTTTCATAAGTAAGTAGGCACTTTATCCGTTACATACCCAAATTAACATATTTTACATATAACAAACTGGTAGTCGGCTAAGTTAATAAATAGCTCCATACTGCTTAGCTTACAGTGGTAAACTTAAAGTAGTTTTGCGTTAAAACTGGCGGCAATCGCGTTAAAATTAGCAGCTATATCAAACTCTAACTATATATAATTACTTTTATTACCCCTTTTTACAGTCAGCTACCTAGCGAAGTAATAACAGGCCGGTAAAGCAGTAACAAGCTAGCAAAGCAATAATAAGCTAAGGTTACGATAATAAGCTTGCGCTTATTAGCTTAATTGTACAGCCCTTACACTTCATCAGTTTTTCACTACTGAACTTTAATACCGTTTTTCTGCTCATTGTAACAGTTTCTTTAAAAAATAACATCATTATTATTAAAATCGCTTTAATTAAAGCATTTCTCCCATGCCATCGTTTTTCAAATTAAGAGCTGAAAGGTCTATAGAGCTAACCCCCTATCTTATCAACAGAGTTCACCTCCTATCAACAACGTGTCCACTTCTTTTTTAGTATAGTTTTTAACAGAGTTAAGTCCACTCCATCGTGGCATTATGGATAGGTCTACGGAGCTGACCCCCTGTCTTGTCAACGGAGTTCACTCCTATCAACAACGTCTCCACTTCTTTTTTAGTGCGGTTTTCAACAGAGTTAAGTCCACTCCATCGTGGCATTATGGATAGGATTGTGAGTCCTTCACGATTGCGATTGCGTTTAAGGCGGCTGTTAAGTGCTAGCTGGATGCGGCTTCACCTAGCAATGCCTTCGGATCCCAGTTGAACTGCATCGCAATGCCTTAAACTAATAGTAGTACTCAGGTGCTGATGACCCTAAGCGGGATTTCGTCGAGCACAATATCCCTGATCCATCAACTGCTCCCTCCATCACATATAACACCATCTAAGCCTGTAGAGATGCTATGAGCCAAAGATAGGAGCTGTCTTTGATGATGGCATCTTTATACCTATTAATATCACAGAATTCAACGTTGTCATCATCCTCGGGTCCTCCTTCGAATAAATTGTTTGAGCCTGGCTGGGGTATAACACTGTCGGTCTTTCCCGTCCAAAGTGACATCTTGTCGTCTAACGTCATCCTTTTTTGGCCACCATCTTTCTTGGCTCCAATATCGGTGCTGTGTGTCGGTGTACGTTAGTTGATAACGTCGATAATAGCGCTGATTCACACAGTCTTGTCAGCGAAACGAACAAGCGAAATGCTCCCAAAACCAAAAGCAAACCCACTCGCAATGTCTATGGACAAATTTCATTTCATAGCGTATAGAGGCTTAGACACCGAAGAAGAAGTCCCGAGCTTGGTGGCGAATGCCTTTAGGAGTGTCCGAACCTGCTCGGCAATCGCGTACCATTCCTTCTACTGTTCTGAATATTCAGGTTTTCGTAAATATCCGCTGCTAACTGCTCAACGTAGACCTGTGTCGATGGGGTCCTGTACACTGGGCCACCAGTATACATTGTGCGATCATAGTCGGATGGCTATGGTGATTTGGCTGCTGCCGGGTTGGTCTTGAAGCCAAGCGCCGACTCGTAACCAGAGTCGGTGTTGGCTTCCGGCTGGATGACCGTAGCAATATCGCTTCCCACAGCCAAGTCATTTTCATTCTCTTCATGACGTCAGCAGCGAAGCGGCGAAGCTGTCGAGCCAGGACTCCGTCTTCATCTATCTCAATCCCAAGCTCGATGAGCGAGAACTCCCAGTCTTGCGGTTCACAGGAACCCCCAAAGACGGACACTGGGTAAGCGGTTAGAAGCCACGCGGTGTCACTTGGCGTCTCGCCTTCATACCAAATTCTTGTTGAGGGAGAAAACTAGGTTCGCGCACTAGAGGCGACGGCTTCTGAGGGCCACCTGTTTTGCAGTGGCGGGACTGACCCACCCTCTTAAAACACGCCGTCGAAGCGGGGCGTATCGGCGGGAGAAACCCTCGTTTCCAGGGCGTTTCTGTGCATCCAGGGGGTCCTGGAGCATATCCTCCCCCGGCTCTCTCATCATTGCGTCATGAAAATCAGGATGGTCCATTTTAGGGTAAAGATTGCACCGCACTGCAATAGATGTGAGCCCCAAATACCAAAGGAAAGAAGGCGATGATCAAGTCCATCCACGAAAAAGATCACACGTTGAAAAGACCTCGCTTCCTGGCACCGAAAATTCTGCGTGAGCGCAGTTGTGCTTTTCGTTCAGACTAGCCGATAACAGAGGAGTCAATCAAGGAGAATATATCCAGACTCAAACTCGGGGTGATGCACAGGGGTGGTAGGATCAAGAAGTCGATGAACGAGAAAAGGCACCGTTGAGAGAGCTGAAAGGAGGGTACAGTCTGTTAGACTTGAAGAAAAAGTGAGATCCCTGAATGAATCGCGCTATGAGCGCCAAAAGTCAAGCGAGTCTGTCTCATAATTGGAGTTTCCATGTCGTAACCGACAAAGCTGGACAGAAAATACCCAATCTCGACTCCAGCTAACGTATAAAATACAGAATTAATTGTAGCTACCACAATCTGAAAACTGACGCCTTTCTCTCTTCAAGTTTTGCGACTCCTTGTGTAAACCGACTCAAACTCTTTCACTGGTTCTTTTAACAGCAACACCCGAGACAGTGACTAGACAGAGACTTAGGCTCATACGAGAAGTGCTAATTTTTAAGGACATACTGACTTTATATGGATCGTTCGCGATCCGGGCTAGAGACTACCTGCATGTGGTTGCATTGGTCAATTTTCCGGGAGTGAAACCGTGGGCGGTTATTGGAGCTCCAGCACATGACGCATCTCAGCCGCAATTTTCGGACATCCAGTAAATTAACCCTAGCCACAATGATTGGCCACGCCGAACCAGGATTAACCAGTGAACCAGTCAAATAGTAGAAGAGGTTCTCGTCCCGCTCATGTCACAGGACCCCTGACTTCAAACCTCTTGGTCGGGCCCTCGCCGCAGTCGAACTTGTTCTGCGCGTCTTCTCGCCGTTGACAGCCACTGCACCATGGACCCAAGTCTATTCCGTCAACGCGCAGCAGCGCTCCACGTCATCCCGCGACAGGATGATAGCTATCGCGGCGGTTGGCCTTTGGGCTACATTGGGAGCCAATGCCCAACCAACACGCCCGTGATATGCAAACGGGACACAGACGAAGAGCCCCAGGGTTGTTGCCCGCAGGGGCAGTTCTGCAAGACGACAATTTCTGAGGTGTACTGTTGTCCGAGTGGTAGGTCACTCATAACCAGTGCCTTTTCAGTTCTTTTGATCGCGAAAACACCGCTAACTAGTGATTGAAACGTGTAGAGGCAGACTGTGGAACGGCCGTTACCAATCGACCAGTCTGCGCCAATCCAGCGTGGACACTGTTTGGTCTCACTTCGAACCGGTACTTCTGCTGTCCGGCGGGATATTTTGGCGTCAAATCTGTCGAACTGAGCGGGCGCGGCTTATGTGAGGTCAACCTCGATGGTTTACCTACAACTAGGATTGCGTCGACCATTACCAGAGGAACGCCAGCTACCACCGGGACTGTGACTAGCGGCGGGACTGCGACCACTGGCAGCACTGGACAGAACAATCCCCCAGGAGGGGCCTCGGGAAATACTGGAACTGGAACTCCTAGCAATAACAACGGTAGTAGCGGTGGAGGTGGCTCCGTCTCCACTGGGGTCATCGCAGGTAGTGTGGTCGGTGGCGTCGTTTTGCTTCTCCTGGGAATTGCACTCATCTTATGGCTGCATCGAAGAAGTCTCAGGAGAGACCCAGGGCCTGGAGCGGGACCGATACCAACACCAAGGGCGGAATCGGAGATTCACTCTCCGCCTTCGCAGTCCATGGCCTCCACTGGTATGGTGCCCCAACATCAGCATCAGCATCCGCACCAGTTTGTCAACCCCGCCATTCCCACACCGCCGCCGTCACACTCTGTCTCGCCGCCCCCACAGTACATGTACCCTCAACCTCCCGAGGCGGGCGGCATCGCACGAGTCGAGATGCCGGTCTACGCTCAGGAACTCTCAGGCTCTGGCCCTACTGTTAGATGAGGAAACCTTAAGGGCAAAAACTTTATGCAATTGATGGTTGTATAATCTCTGGTCAGCGTCCTTTGGTAAAGAAAGGAAAAGAAAATTGGGACTGCCGGCTCATTTTATAATCTTTGGTTCGGAACCAGTTACTCGGAGTTTACAATGTGTATTTAAAGTCTTTAGGGATATGGCTGAGAGAAGGAGACTCTCTGAAGACTGGGTGTAGTTGTGAGTTGAATGGCCCACTTTTAAAAGGGGTAAGCCAAACCCAAGCAACAACCTCCTCCTCTGCCAGCCTCAACATATGCGCGGCACATGCGTAGCATTTGCTCCATTAACTGTGAAAGAAATGCAAATCCTAATTTAAAATCTGGCATCAGGCGAGATCCGATCCTATATTTTACCATTGATTCGCTTTTTCGAATTTTAGGTATTAAAGACGGCCGATGCAACGTCTTCAACCTTATACTAGTGAATCGAACATCGCGCTCCTTAACTTCATTTCAGGGGAGGCTAGCTTTTTGTGACTCACTTAGGGCTTACCCTTACACCAATGGCTGTTTGAAGGCCTGTTCGAACCCATCTCTGGGAATTGCAATTTCAACTTTTCCTGTCAGTCCTCAACACCACCGTCACTACTTTGACTAACTCCCACGGCTCAAAAGTTCTACTCTAAGTTCCGCTCGACTCCGTATCTACTGAATCAGCATGTCCATCAGAACCCAGCAGAATGGCCGGTCCTTTTTCAACTTTCCGCCCGAGATTCCCAACATCATCTATCGCGAGCTCTTGAGGGATCTAGATGTGCCCATTGACGTCTGGCAACAGGACAATCCGGAGTACCCCGGAGAGCCTTTGAGAACCAACTACTCCGACAAAGCTGATCCATATCTAAATTGTCCGCACTACAAACGATCCAGACCTCGGCTCCTACGGACCTGTCGTCACGTCCTCGATGAGGCACCGCCGAGTCTATGGGAGTGACTCCCTGGGGTCGAATATGGCACCTGTAGTGGAGTCTGCCGCAGTGGTTGATCCAGTGTCTGAGACGGCCGATGTCAAACTCAGACGCGACGGCCAGGCCTCTTATTTGGTGGGGTCGCTGTCGTTTTCTTCGACGATGTGTGCATCTCAACAAGGCCAGTGTCTGCCGGTTTGATCTTTTCGAAGGATAGTCCCCGCAACCCTATTTCTAGGGGCCAAAATGGTCTTGGCGAAGACGGGGAAAAAGCAGTCCTCAAATTCAACCGAGAGAGAGCTTTATATTCACGAGTATATTGTATATGCATCGTCTTCCCCGGCTTGCACTTTGGCTTCCTCGGGTTGTGGCGTTTCTGGAAGATATCGGACATTTGGGAAGCACGGTCTAAGGGTGGGCGGTTGTAGGTTCGTAGCCAAACTTTTGTGGTGATAGCGATGCAATCAGACGACAACCGGGGCATGAGATATCCCCTGCGGGGGAGAAGGGACTCCGGCCACCCGAGCTCCTCCATTATTCTCTTCGAACCCCGGCCACCCCCACGATCCTGAGATCAGGACAGCCTTTGCTTGCTGCACATCTGCGAGACTGCATAATCTCCGACCAACCCCGCCCCGGGCCCCCGGCATTACGCTTCTCCTCTTATCTATATCACCCGTGTGGGCTGATACGTGGGCTCAGGAACACTGGGGCAGGTACTTGTGCCATGTCGCTGACCAGTGGTGGCCAGATGACGTTGCCTGGCTCTGAGTTCCTGACATAGGATTACACTACGGAAACAGCAGTATCGCTAAATAAGTAACAAATAATAAAGAGGACATATCGGTGTACTGTAGGCAACGTCCCCATGTACTGTAGATCCACCAAACAGCCCATACATAACCCCAACCCTGCGATGTCGCCCACACCCCGCGATGCCGCGCCAGCTGCCAGAACGCGCCCGCATTCAACCCCATCAATTGCGAGAGAGTTGGAGTTTTTGGCACAATGATCATCTGCATGAGGCATATGAGATGTCAGAAAGAAAGGGGGTTCTGGAAGGTGCCAGAACTGTGGATTTGGCAGAAGTGGCCACAGCCGCGCAAACCTACGCGTAATAGCTTGCCACAATCCACAAGGATAAATGGGAGCTCTCTGGATTTGCCAGAGAGCGGCGCAACAGAACAGAAGCAATACAATCAGGCAGTTTCAACCCCCATAAAATTCACCCAATCCAGTGTGCAGCGCTTCTGACATGAGATTCAAAGGGGGGTGGAGATAGAAAAAAGGTTACAGAACACCGCTGCTAACTAGGTTAGAAATAAAGATGATCACGCTCCTCCCACACCCGTCTTTCGTACGTATATAATAACATGCTTGCCCGCTCATGCAGTTAGTGCCAAATTTCCCTCCAAGCTCCCCCCGGCTCCTCCTTCCTGGACACCCCTCAGCTCCACCTAGTAGCGTCACTCGGTTCAACTGCTTAACCACCAATATTGGCCACTTAGAACCCCCAGTTGTGAAAAATTCCCATTGCTTCTTAACTTTCTCCAACACGTGAATATTGGGATTAATTCTGGACAGACATCAAGTGCTCTTCCTTTCCAGTAACGAAACTGGTCACGTAATCCTGTCAGCCAAGGATTCACCACTTACATGACCTGCGCCCCTCTGAAACCAACCAGGCCTCTACCAGTGTCCTTCAACCAGCCACTTGCCGACAAACTGCCATAGAAAATGGCACCCCCAACCTGTACCCGGCCCCCCAACCCGAAGGCGAGGCTAGAACACTATGAAGGTAGGCTCTCTGGCGAAGCGAGAGAGCTATAGAACAGAGTTGAACAAGCAATACAATCACACAATTGCAATCCAAGAGTGCAGTACTATCTGACAGTGGAAGCTGCTTGGCAACAACCCAAGCACTTGCAGCCAAGCACTGCTGTTGCGGGTGCTTAGTTACACAAGGTCCTCTCAAGCACCAAGCACACAGCGATTAGTCGTAGGGTCACAGTAATCCGATTGTATTGTTATTGGAAATACAATTTAAATATATAAAAATAATAAAATTTCAATCAAAATTGATTTAAATAAGAGGATGTCTATTTGCACTATAAGAAAATGACCATTTGCACTGTAAAATCCAAACCCCCATACATAACCCTAACCCTGAGCACGCGCAACCCCACCACA
>Ga0247770_1000383_pt1 | contig 43364 bp, 39 predicted proteins | sample UWRJL136409B6_FD_179943 | JGI IMG/M metagenome (GOLD analysis project Ga0247770, IMG submission 179943) | Plant litter microbial communities from Arlington Agricultural Research Station in Wisconsin, United States - UWRJ-L136-409B-6 | ecosystem: Environmental > Terrestrial > Plant litter >... | reverse complement strand
GGTCACCCCGCCATTGTCTGCCCCAACCTCGAAAAGAAAGGGCCCTCGAACAAAACCCCCTTATTTGCCCCTACGCCCCTCCCGGTCTACCGCTCTCTCTTTCTTCCCGTACTCTCCTCGCCTCAAAAAGAAAGCCCTCCGCTTTCGCAGTACATAGCATAGCCAATATAAAACGAGTTGTTCCACCCGTCGCTCGGCCTCGAGCACACGCTTCCCGCCCGTACTCGCACTGCACCGCTGATCATTACCGTCGGCCTTGCCCCGGTCCCCCAAGAGCTCGGATTTCTGGAGGACTCTGTACGGATTCGAGCCATCTCAGTTTCTACGGTTTGCCCAACACGCAAGGTCAGTAGCAGCAGCTCTGACGGCCGGTTGAGAGCTAACTATGACATCACAGCCGTTCGACCACTTCTGCGCCATGGCGGTGGTTCACCCAAATATGCAACAGGAGGAGCTGGCCGCTCTCTTCTCCAGGAACCTCACCTTTGACCAGCCGGCCCCGTTGCCGGCGCCAGTCCAGGCGCAGGCACCGGTCCAGGAAACCCCCCAGGAGGAGCCGAAGATCGTCTACATCTCGCAGCACTACAATCACTCAGCCCACCTCACACGACATGATGTGCAACCCCCCGTGCAGTCGACGAGACCGGTTTCCGAGCCCCCGCAACCCGAGCACTCAGCTGTGGAGAGAGTTTTGAGGAACCACGGCGTGGACCCCTCATGTCTGTCCTCGGCGCAGCTGCAACTGTTCAAGACGGTCGATGACCCCCAGAGACTCAAGCTCACGGAACTCTGGCGGCTCTGCCCGCCGACGAACAGCCTGGACAACCCTACGCTGGCCTGGAGCATGACGTCTGTGAGCCAAGAGGAGATCCTAGCCAAGATGCGATACGACCAAAGGCAGCGCGCTGAGCAGGAGTTCACCATGAGCCTGGATGGCACCCCCTTGACTCCAATCCAAGGCGGAGACAGCCGGTGGATCTCAGCGACGTCGTCGTTCGGCTATATGGAGCCCTACATGGCGACGGGATACGAAGATATGGCACGACGTGAGTATGAAGAGTCTGCCAGGCGAGCATTCGCTGAGTCTGTGGCGCAACCAAAGGACATGTACAACCAGCTCGCCACTGCCACCGTTTCTTCGAACTATAACCCGGCACACTCAGATCCCGTGTACAAATCGTCGGCGGCGGACGTCGAGTGGAGACGACAAGAAGCCATGGCAGACCAGTATGGCCGAATGATGGCGACACGGGGTGATCATGAGATGCTCTGACGGGGGAAAGAGCAGGTACATAATTAGCAGCGCTTAGGATTACATAGAGACTGACATGTAGAGAAACGGTTGTCTTGGGACGGTTAAGGGATTTCAGCACAACCGGGTTATAACACGATCAACACAGAAGGATATGATGGATACTACCATGATGGGACAACATCTGCATGAGATCAATAGTGGGAACGTCTCTGACTTTATTCACAAACTGCACATTGCTCTTTTTTGGCATGAATGGAACAGCATTGATTGCTCTCATCAGATACAGGAGTAATGGTGGAGTTTGCATCAGATATCTAGAGTCTCAAATTGAGTTTCAAGCACCCCGATCACATCTGTTGTCTGCTTTTCTTGGGTGAAAGAGTGAAACTACATGTAATACGCCTCTCCTTCGGAATTCAGATATCTAGACTCGCAACGAATTAAACAAGTCACGGTCGCTTGCTATCAAGCTGACTTGGAATCAATAGAGATTTGAGCATAGGTGTTTCTTCTTCATTGAAGATCTTTTACTCTGCAGATAGCTTGAGTTCTTGAGGACCAGCGAGATTCAGACAATATCTAGATTCAGGCGATAATACTTGATTCTTTGGGAGTTGAAATTCTGAACCCGTCAGGTCACATGAGGCACACCACACCCCCTGTTAAAAGACACAGAGTGAAAAGAAATGAAACTAGAATACAAGGCGGCCTAGGTTATCATACCTAAGGCATACCTTTCTACTCTCACCTATCAGCTCAATGTTTGTGAACCCAGATCTCATCTGAGCTGCTCATCACGGAGAGAATGACATACAAGTGGGGGTCTTTATGTACGACTTTTGAAAGACATTAAACTTCCACAAGTCAGCCCGCTAATTAGCATCTAAAAATAAGCTCATTTCCTCTCATAACTCGTTATCTAATTGTTTGGCAGATTTCTTTGTCAAGAAGTCATTCAAGGAAGGCCAGTGAGAATTGTGGGTCTATGCAATGTGGCTGGTGGGCCAAGCTGAGGTGGCTGATGCTGTAGCCGCGCCACAGTCAAGAGCCCAAAGCTCAGGTACCTTCCGGCGAACGCAACGCGCAGCTCCAGGCTGCCTGATGAAGCTCTCAATCCAGCGACGGCGCCAGCAACAATCCACGTCTGCATCTCCAGCCCCAACCCACCACGACCGCTCCGAATAGCAGATTGCGTGTCCGTTCCGGAATCACCAAGCCTCAACCCATTTCCCTCCCGAATAACCCCCCAGCTCCAGACAACCACCCACAATGGTAATGTTTCCAGCCTTCCTTTCCCTTGCTCCCGCCGCCGAGAGCGAGCTGCTGCTCCGGCTTCGCCCGGCCTCTTCCCGGAACAAGGCAGCTAACGGCCCGAGTGACAACAGACGTCGATAGGAACGGGCTACGATCTCGCCAACTCCATTTTCTCCCCCGATGGCCGTAACTTCCAGGTCGAATATGCCGTCAAGGCGGTCGAGAACGGCGGCACCTCAGTCGGCATCCGGTGCAAGGAGGGTGTCGTGCTGGCGGTCGAGAAGGTAGTGACGTCGAAGCTCCTCAAGCAGGGCACCAACAAGCGCATCGCTACCGTAGATAGGCATCTGGGTGTGGTAAGTTCCGGGCCCCGATTCCCCTTGACACTCCAACCCCCGAGCTCTCGTGCCTCCTCCCTTTACCGGGTACCTCGAAAACAGGCACAAGTGGCTGATCCAATGCAACAGGTATACTCCGGCATGGTCCCCGATGGCCGACACTTCGTCGACCGCGCGCGCGACGAAGCCCGCGCCTGGCGCGACACCTTCAAGACGCCCATTCCCACCGCCGATCTGGCCAGCCGCATGGGCGGTTACATGCAAGCCTACACTCTGTACCAGTCCGTGCGACCGTTCGGTATCACCGCTATCGTTGGCGGCTTCGACAGTGAACTCGAGGCACCCGTAGATGGCGAGGTCGGCCACGGGCCGTCGGTCGGCGCAGGCGGCAAGGCACAGGGCAAGACGTACGGCGGACCGTTCCTCTACATGATTGAGCCCTCGGGTCTCTACTGGGGCTACTACGGCGCGGCGACGGGCAAGGGGCGGCAGTCCGCCAAGGCAGAGCTGGAGAAGCTCGACCTCAACGGCGACGGCGCCGCGTCGCTCACCCTCGAGCAGGCGGTCAAGGAGGCCGCGCGCATCATCTACGTTGCGCATGACGACAGCAAGGACAAGGATTTCGAGCTCGAGATGAGCTGGATCAGCGGTTCCAGCGGCCCGACCAAGGGCAAGCACCAGGAGGTTCCCAAGGCGCTGCGGGAGGAAGCAGAGCGGTTGGCCAAGAAGTCGCTTCAGGATAGCGACGACGAGGACGATGAGAAGAAGGAGGACGACAAGATGGAGGAGTAGATTAGGGGTTCAGTGGCGTTGGGCAGGCGGACAAGAGCTTGAAATGTACTTGTACAAAACAACGGACCAGCCGTTACGGTCCGGCTGGGCGAAGTGGAAAGTAGATTAATTTCCATCATGCATTGGGACTGAACCTTATGAGAGAGAGCTTGCTCTTCTAATGCTAATCTTGCCGGAGCAGAGTGACAATATATGATGGAGGAACAAGATCGGGCTTCAGAACAGGTCTCTCAACGGGATACACTCGTACTGCAACAGCATCGCTATCTCTATTATGCGCTTAGATATGCGTGAGGGAAACCATCCAACTTGCACGACCCAACCAGGCAAGACTATGCTACAATAAACTATCTTCACTTCTCCGCAACCTCTGCTACAGCCGCCAAGCTCGCCGAGCTCGCATAGCTCTGGCACCACTGCAGCCAGTCGGCAAAGAAGGCCTGCTGGATCTTGACCGTCCCCTCGAACCACTTCATCTGCGTCTGGGCGTACAGCTCAAAGACGTCCTCCCTGTTCTCCTTGTCTGCGCAAAGCACAGATGCCACCGCCAGACTGGCAGTCGATACGGCCTTTGCGAAGGCGTGCGAGGGATCCAGGGACGCCTCGTGATGAATCTCCTTGAGCATCTCCGTCAGCTGCTCGATATCGAGGTCGGCGTTCTCGACGTGACTGCTTCTCGCCTTCTTGAGGGCCTTGGAGAAGTTGAGGATTATTTCGCAGGCCTTGTTCGCCAGAGGCTTGGTTGTTGTTGTGCGAACGAGCTGAAGCAGCGGCAGGAGGGTGTCGAATGCGAGGGGGTTGAGTACTGCGGCCTCCTTCTTGACGAAGATGGCCAGCAGGTCGAGGATGCGATGCTTGAAGTTGACAACCGTGTCCTTGGCCTCCTTCTTTGTCTTCTTCTTGCTTGTCGTCTTCGCGCGATGCTTAAAGATTTCAGCCAGCTTGGCGTCGACCTCCATCATCTCCGAGTCACTCATGTCAGACCCGTCGTCTTCTGAGATTGCGTCGGCGTCCTTGTCAAGCCGGTGGCTCCCAAGCACCTCAGCCAGGGCATTGTCAAGAGCATCAAGGGCTTCCTGGTCCTTGTCTTCAGCCCCGTCCTTCTCGTCCCTCTCCTTCTCCTCCTCTTCTTCTTCCTCCTCCTCCTCCTCATCATCGGAGTCCTTATCGCTATCGTCAGCCGCTTCAGATCCTGCGTCCCCGAGGCCTACGATCTCGACATCCGAGTCAAGCTCCTCTTCGTCATCGCTACCGTCCTCCTCATCGTCGCCGGCATCAGCCATGTCCTCGTCCTCTGTACTGAAGAGGGCTTGCTGGCCCTTCTCACTCTCATCCGTTTCCAACGGATCAGTAAGGAGGCTGAGGGCTTCCGCAGATACAAGAGGAGTAAACGCCTCGAAGACCTGCTGCGAGACTTGACGCATCAAAGACGAGGGACGAGAAAGCATGGCAAGTAGAATCTCGACCAGATACTCCGAAACACCTTCCTCTCCAGATAGCTTGTTGTAGCACTCCTCGAGCTCATCGCAAAGATCCATGGCGTCGGGGTCGCGGTTGTGGAACTGCAGAATTCCCACAGCGTGCAGCAAGCCCAGGGCTTGTCGTTGAGCCCTGTTTGCCTCTGTCTCGTTGTCGGGGTCTAGCAGCTCCTTAAGTCGTTCATACGCCTGCAACATCACAGCCCAAGCAGTTTCGTCATCCTCTTCAGCCTTCTCGGCATCAATCGACAAGATGGCCCCGCAAAGGTCACCGAAATCTTCGGGTCTCCTGGCCAACCTCGCAAAGGCGGAGGTGCATTTGATGCGGAGCGCCTCCTTGATATTCTTAGGGACGGACTCATTGGAATACGCAAGCTCTGTTAACAGCTGTATCGCGGTGCCCGGGACTGATTTGCTTGAAGCTTCGGCGCCAGACTCTGAAGAGGCGCTGGCTAGCCTACCAAGGTAGTTGCCGAGCGCCTGGTAGTACTTCTCCTCGTCCAGTCCGCTCTTGGAGGAATCTTTGAGCTTTAACAACTTGACAACAGCCTTGACGGTTTCCGGGGTGGTTTGTTGAAGAAGCTTGTCTACCGTCCTTGTGTTGGTCCTCTGGTCGAAGTTGTACACGCCATACTCGCCAAGGAGTTGACGGAGGACAGTCGGGAGCAGAGCAGGATGTTGCTCCACGGTTGTCTCGATCGTCTTCAACGCCTTGAGGGCCGCACGATGTAGGTACCGGTCTTCTCTGGCAGCCTGGTTCATCAGGCAGCCAACAAAGTTCTGGCTGAAAAGAGATGTGATCATTTCAGGAAATTCGGCGGCACCCTCCAGCATCTTCTGGAATATCATGAAACCAGAGAACTTTTGGTTGTCAGAAGAGGTCTTAGAAAAGAAACCCTCTACGCATGTGTTAATCGGCGTCCGTCAACGAGACAGTTAGAAAGACTTACCATCGACAATCCGCTTCCAAAACACCTTAAGCTCATCAGCAGCCTCTGGGTGCTCGCTGGCGAGCTTGACGAAGTGAGCGAGGATAAGATCCCAAACGAAGTGAAGCTGAGCGGACCAGTTTCCTTGCTTGGGTTTATTTCCGTGCTCGGTTGATGGTTCCCTGCCGCTGTCCTTGAGAACTGGAGGCAGGGCTTGAAGAGACGACGAAGCCAGGGGATTCCGCCATGGCTGAGCAGGAACCTTCATGTCCGGGAACCGATCCAGCGCTGCAATCCAGATGCCGACGCCTTCGGGCGTCTTAGCAAAGCCAAGCTCGACCAGTTTCTCCAATGTCTTCTCCACCAGCTTCTTCTTCATCTTCGAGATGGCTTGGACAACAACATAGCCGCACTGTGATTTCAACCAGGACTTCTTTTGCGCCAGGCCGAGAAGGAGGTCCAAAACTGCCAGCCATCTCCGCTTGTCAGAAAAGAGAATTCCTGATCGAACAAAGCACTCCACGCCAAACAACTGGCCGAAGAAGCGATCCCTCTCCTCTTGGCCAGGAATATTGCCGCCGGCTTGCGTCTTCTCAACCAGAATGGCCAGGACCTTGTCAAAGTCCAGGCCAGGGTATTTTTCGGTCGACAGGTCCTTCTCCCCGAACAATTGGCCGAGAATTTCGGTCAATACGAGGCTGAATCCCAGGCGCGAGGCATTTCTCCCGCTAGCAAGACCGCGGAACAGGCGCTTGTCGAGGTGGCGCAACAGGACGGGCTCGGGCACACCCTCTCCACCCAGAAGTCCTGAGATAATCGCGTCGGCGGCAGTTATGCGCTCTGCACCGTCTTCGCTTCCCAGGAGCTCATAGAGCTCGAGCTCTCTCTTGCGATCTTGGACCGAGGGGTGTTCGGTGAAGGGTGATTTGTCGAGCGCCTTCGGGGCCTTCGTCTTGGCTGAGCCATTGGCCAGCTCAGAGGCGTTCTTTGTCCGCTTTTGAACTGGCTGGATGTCGTATGGGCCAGCCTCCTTGGCAGTGCGCTTTCTTTTGCTACCCATCTTTGCTGGTGAAATTTGGCTTGATATTTCGATGTCAGGGCATTGGTGATTGCTTCACTGGACCCCAATTGAGCGAGGATCTGGAAATTTTAGCGGGGCACTTTCCTGCCAGGCCAGACCGCCCACCCTCACTACATTTGATATGCAGGAAGCCAGATGATGCGCCAGGCGAGTCAGGAGTTCCCTGCAGCCAGCATTTAGCGAGACACCAACCCCCGCTCATTGCATGGGCGTGTAAGTCACAACAACATGTCGACACCTTTCTTTGTTTGAAGGACGCACAACTCGAATCTACAAGTAATATGTTGATGATAGTGACACAATAGCAAGCGGTCAACCAATACAACTGCGGGACTCATAAGTGCTACCACAACAACACCCGCCATCCCAAACCCCCCAAACAATCTCTCACCCTTGACCCCATAATTGGGAGCACGAAAAGACAACGCCACGACGAAATAGTAAAAGAATATTGTCAAATATTACACAACATATCTTCTAAAGTCTGCCTATGAATGGGATGTGAGGCGCAGGTCATGCACCAGACCACTCGAGCAGAAAGAACAACTTGATGTTGACTCCATGTCGCCAAGGCACGGCGGCCGACATTGGGCGGAGGTCGTCTGCAATTTTTGGGATCCACAATGGATACGGCGAAGACAGCTCGGACGGCAACTGCGGAAACCCCCGCGGGCCTCATGACCGGATCTGTTGCAAAAGTAAAGCGCAGGCTCTGTGCAATGCTTGCCTCCGTCCGTCCGCGTGTCGATATCCGAATTTTATTTTACGAGGTGTGGGTAACGGAAATCCTCCGGGCTGATCTGTGGATAGATGCTGGGTCCAATTCCTGCTCGGCCATCAACATGACATCGTCGTCATGGTGACATGGGCTTGGTTTCCTTGGTATTGACGACGGTCTCATTTCATCAGGGCACGAGCCGTGAACTGCTCGCCTGATGGAAGTGGCGGAGAGCCCTTTCTAAATTAGTAACTGAGCTGCACAAGAAGAACATGATAGAGGAGATACCTCGCGAGTCTGAAACGGGACTGAACTGCGTTGCCCTCAAGTGAGGATCTCACTCGGGCTACATTGATAGGTTACTTAGGAGGCGGCGAAGTTGAATCACCATGACACCTTATTTCGCGAGGAGATGCCGAAAATGAAGTTCGCTCCGAATAGCAAGATTTATTTCACCTTGGGCACCGGCGGGCAGCAGGGAAGAAAGTGACAGCTAAGCCAGTGCGGAATGTCTGAAGTCATCCAACAGCTCAATACCATCCCCGTTTATCATGATTGAATGTAATATGTGACTCACACTGCCAGAAGCTACTTATCAAGAATCTGAAGTTGGTGCTCTTTCACAACTTAGGATTTCCACATACACCAGACCATAGATAACCGATCCATTTTCAAATACGTTACCGGTTGTCCTCGGCTTGGTCTGTAAATGGCTGTCGATTCAAATCAAAATTAAACGGAATAGATCAACACTGGGGGTTCGTTTGTACCGGTGACATTAGCTGAAGCAAGTGAGGCTAGTAAGTCTATAATGCTCATCGATTTCAATATTGCACAATGTAGAGCTACCACTTTGTGAGAAAGCTAGGTATTCAAGGCGCTCTAACACTGGTGTTGTGTAATATCGCCTACCTATAACTTTGCTGAGAGTCGGAATGATAACTCGCATACCTATTAGAGAGTCCAAGTGTCCACCCCTCAAATTACCTACCTACCTAGGTACTGTCTATAGCCGACCTTGGTATTCCTACCTACCTACTCTGTAAATACAAACTAAAGTCTCAACATGTAATTTGACATCAGAAGAAGTATATGCACACGCTTCTATTGATAACGGGGGTCTGCATTTAAGATGGCCGTGTACAATAAGAACCTGGAACTGAGTTCAGTCTTGGGGAGTGGAACTTGAATGAGGTCTGGGAACCATCCGAGTCACAAGCGGCATGGGCGCCGATGAAGGTTTGATGAAAAAGAGGCGTCACGCAAGCCAATGCGGAATTATCCCAAGCATTTCCGAATCAAGGGAGAGGGAGCTTTTCGCCGGAATCTTTGCCCTCATCGCCAACCGTGGGTCTCGGCCATCCGAGGGAGGGTGAAATTTGCAGGCAAGTTGGCAATGTCAGCCAATTCCACGCAATGCCGCCCTGAATGAAGCGTAAATCATCTTGTCTTACACAGAGCTCAGTGCCGCGCCCATCGCATCGGATCTTCCCACAGAGGCGTCTGCGAAGTGTCTCATCCGTCCGTTGCTTTTTCTGGCTGCGGCAGGTGAGGAACCTGGAAGACCCATGAGTGCAGGGTTAGATCCGATGTTTGGAGGGATGGAATGCTGTGCAGGCTGCTGCTTCAAGGGTTCGGCACGCCCGTGCACGCCACTACCGCAGCGGGCGCTAGGCCCCCGTGGTGTCCCCGTTCTTATCTCAAGCCACCAAGGGTCCAGGGCGAGACCCGTCCCGATTCTAACACCACCTTCAATAAATGTTCTGTCAGCTCCCTCGTCTTTGTGGCCCGAAGATAACCAACAACCGTTGTGGTCCGTACTGGGGCTCAGTTTGATGCGCGATATATTCCCATAGATCCAGACGCCAGCCACACTTCCAGTTGGGCGCGTTGGTGTGTGCGGAAGGCACCCTCAATCTAACCAGTGCGAAACGCGCCATCTTACTGTCAAGGCAAGCCCTAGATTTTGAGATTGTAGACCGTGCCGCATTATCGAGAGGCCTTTGCACCTTTACATAACAGCCAATTTAAATGCAATGAAGCCCTCTCACAATGTTAACAAAGCCTGCACTCCAATAACGTACGCATTGCTGTTCTCACACAAGCTGTGAGGGTTTATCTGACGCACTTTTCGCACGGAGTAGAGAGACCCTGTCTCCCGCTCGAATTAGTACCCCATCGCATGTTGCCTAATCAGGGACGCCAAGAAGAAGAGATCCTACTGGCATCATGTGACCGCGCGTGCTACCCAAAACAGCAGGAGCTGTCTGTACCCCGCACCCCACGGACTCCAATGTTTACGTGTAGCTGCACAGTCGCGATCCCTGCGTCGCGTCGATTTGTTTACTTCGGAAAAGTTTCGCCAGGCGGGGTTTTGTTCTATGCGAGCGCAACACCCGCATCGTTATGCCGTATCCCGTGCAGCATCTCAAACAAGAGCTGTGTAATGCTCCTTTTCAGCGCATGAGCGATATTCCGAGGCAACCCGCCTCGATGGCAGTGAAAAAAGAGGGGGAGGGGAAGCTTCCGGCTTTGAGATCCTGCTAGCCCGCCCCCCCTGCTGACACGAGCTGAATTAGACCGGTAGCGCGGAGGGGCCGGCGCTCCGCCTGAAGCTGGGCGCCTGACACTTGTCCGGCGGCTTTAGCCCGCTGCCAATTCTCAATTGCGCGATGCTATTGGAGCATGCGGTTGGCGATGATGCGATGTTTTGCTGACAGCTGGGTCCTGTCATGCGGCCCATCAGGACGGTGCAGCGAATTGGGGCGGTGAAGCAGCCCCTCGCGGTACCATGGTGCGAAATGGGATGTCACGCGCAAGTAAACAAACACCGTCATCGCATGGGCGAAGGGTGATCTTGCGCGGGTTCTTTTCTTTTTGCCCGATCTCGATGGCGCCATGGACAAGGCAGGAAATCGGGATTCTGGAAGCGGATTGGCGGTGACGGGAGACCACAGCACCATCTCGGTGAGATCTTTGCGAAGATGCGACACTCTGGTAAGGCTCACCTCTATCCGTTATCGTTATGAGATGACGTCTCTTTGGGACAAAGAAACTCGAGCGGACTAACTTCAGGCGATCGAGGCGCCGGCCTTCCCGTTTGGTTCAAACTTGGGCTGTTTGCTATTTCTAGGTTTGTCTCGAAACTATTCCGGCCGATCGACCTTCTTGGGGCGCTACGGGTGTCAGAAAATGCCGGGTTCACGAACTGGAATTCTCCGAATTAATATCTCCGCGCTCGTTGTCAATATCATCCCATCCCTAACTGGCCTTGGCCAGATATCATCTGCACAGACACCAGGCTCGCTGCCTCAAATCGAAACCACCGGTGCCATCAATGAGCATTTCTTATCCATTTGCCCCGCACGGAAGGGAGCATTTTGCCGAGGAGCCAGTGATAGCCGACGTCCGGGCGCAAGATAATATCCCCAGGACCTCAGAAGAGTGAAGCGAAGATGAGCAACCAGCGGTTGGTGGCCTTCTGGATAGCGGGCAGGATGGCCGTCTCGAACAAGACCCGGTCTCAAGCACGGAACACTGGCACCCCGGTTCATAGTTGCTGGGGCTTCTCTTATGCCAGCCAGCTTGTTTCCGCCAGATTGATGATGCAATTGGAAGTCCCAGTTCTTGGTAATAGCCGTCGGTGAGGTTGTTGGGAAGCCATTGTCAGCGTCATGATCGGAGGGAACGAAACTGCGATATCTGTTATGCCTCCACAGACTAACAGGATGCCGCAACAACCACCGAACAAGGGAGCGTTTTTGGTGGGTATGTGACCTGCGAGAGAAACAGCCGACCAGCGATGACTTTGCTGCGGATCGCTTCGGGGCACGGACGAGGCTCGTTGCCGCAAGTTTATTGGATCACCCGCTCCCTGGTCTGTGCCGTGATAATCTGCGCTCGCGCGGCGATGCTTGGCCGGCACTGTTGCAACGGCGCTGTGGAAGTGGTTAGCACTATCCCTCGCCAAAGAGTTTGAGACGTAATCAGCCGTCAGCCGCCGAGCGTGGCCTAGAGGGACAACACGTGGGCGAAGCATTCAGCGCAAATGCTAAATTCCACGGGTTCCTTCATATCGGGTCTCTGCGAGGGTATCGTCATTCCAGGCTGCTCAATGGCCGACAGCTGCTCTGGCTCATTTTAAAGGACCTGCGGTTAGCAGGCAGATCACCCGTGAACACTCTGAAGGGTGTGGGGGAGCGCTAAAGCCAGCAAACGCATTGCCTGAGCGACCCTCTGTCAGCATCTTCTTGATGCGACCTGAAATGGACGCCTTGCCGTTCCAAGGTCGCGATTTGCTGCTGGCGGCGATTTCGAAACAAGCGGCCCAGGCCCCCTGCTTGCAAGGCCTGGGCGTCTCAGCCGCCTCTCTCACAGGGCTGGTTGAAGCCGGCCGGCCGTGCCCACCCACACGCGGGTTGCCAGGGCGGCCGGGGAAGCTCTCCCCATTCAGTAGCACAAGTTGTGGGTAAACGTGCACAGTAGGTAATCAGTAAAGAGTTCCCGGTGAATTGAATCGAGCTTGCGGGAGCGATTGACCGTTGGTAGCATTCCCAATTGTTTGGATCTGGGAGAGCTACTTGTTAGGATTTTCGTCCAAGGGCGTCCGGTGCCAACGGTGGTCTTGAACGCACGTGCTGGGATAGCCTAGTGTCGTGAGCTCGTCCGAAGGCCGAAGTGAAGCTCCCAAGCCCCGCCAGTCCCTCCTTTCGTGTGGGACGTTGGAGCATAAGCTGGAACATCGGGAGTGTAAAACTGGAGACAGGAAACCAAGAATGGGCATGACGAGAGGCAGGATGCCGTTTGTAATTGATGTAAACGCCCGCCGGGGCCGTGATCGGGAAACCAATCTCGAATGTCTCGAACCCGGCGTTGTCGATATCAATTCGTCCTTTTTTGAGCAACCGAGCAGCCTCCCTGGTTGTGTGTGGCCTGGCAACGGGACGACAGGCCGCTGGCAGCAGCTGCATCGTGCGTCGCTGCATCCGGCAAAGCAAGCATCCAGCTTGAAGCTGAAGAGCGGCACGCAGACCCACTGGGGAGCTGCAGCCACTTCGTTGGCGAGCAAACACGGGCGGCCAGAGTACCTCGAACAGGATTCGGATCGTTAGGCTGTACCTGGAATGCCCACTCTGAATGGATGCAGCGTGATGTAACTCCGCCCGAACTGTTGCTGGCTGCGAGTCCCACGCCAGCGCTTAACCGTGCGCCTCTGCATCCTTGCGTCGAAGGTGTGGGACAGGGAAGGCGCTCCAGCGCTCCACCTCGACCAGAAGCGAATTGCAGCTCTCGTTGCAGCAGCGGGGGGCCCTGCAGCAGCCAGCAGCATCTCTGCGTCCAAGCAACCGCCCCAGTGAATCGCCCCTGACAACCCGCGAGGAAAAAAATCCCAGCGACTCGTTCGGGCTTCCCTGTCGACGCCGTGCACCACCGGCGAGTGGGTGAGGGAAAAAATCCTTCTTAACCTCCAGGCGATCTCTTCCACTGTAGTTCTGTTGTAACCTCTATCTCTCTCGACAGTCCGTTCGTTGAGCCTCGCCCTCGGACCGGTAAGTATCGTGACCGCCGCCAGCCCACATACTTCGCCTCCGGGGACTAGAGCGAGACAGGACTGCCCGGATTTCTTGCAGCCAGCACAGCCGAGACGCGCCTACGCATACACACTGTCAGTACGACTGCATCTGCTTGACCTAGGTCAGCACGCCAACGCAGCTTGCGCAGCTGTAACTAGGTAAGCAATCAGCACGTCATTCGGCATCACCAAGATCAGACCAGTCCGCCCGGGCGTTTTGGACGAGTTGGCTCGTTGGCCTTCAAGAATTTGAGTCTGGTGCAGTAGCTCGCTCAGCGCAGCCGAGCCGTTCCATCCTCGCAGACCCCGCCATCACCAGCTGCATGGTCTAGCCGCTGCAGCTGCAACTGAGCTGACCGCCCGCGTTGCACAGGACGACCAAAAACCGGGGCCTTTGCTCGTCTACCTCAGCAACCGCCAAAGCTCCCAAGCTCCCCCCTCTGATCTTCCCCAAGATCAATCACGGAGGGTTACCGAGCAATTGGCGACTGATGCAGGGCCGATTGTAGGGTTACCGCCGAGTTGCAGCATTAAGTTACTGCGACGGCAAGTTAAAGTCTAACGACCCCCTCCACCGGCTCCCGTCCGCCGTCGTCTCGGACGCCCAAACCCACGGTGCCTGTGCACCCACCCTTCGACTTGCGGCATCTCATCGTACATGCAACACCACGCACCGCGTCGTCCGGAAATCGACTATCATGGAGGCATCCTCCCCCCTCGCTGCCCTACGGCCGGCACCTCCCGTGTTCGGCGACCGCCTGTTCGGCTCTCGCAATACTCACCTGGCGCCGTCCGCCTTTAGGGCTGGCTCCCTGAACTTGCGCGACCAGTTCAACTTCCACCAACGGTCGAATGTGGACTATTTTAACGTTGGGGCCGTTCGAGGGTCCTCACCCGCTGCGTCCCTCGCTGCGGATCTGTCAGTAAACTTTAAGCTCAACGACGCCAGGTTAGTTAGTCTCGTCCCAAAGACAATATGCGGTGTGTGCTAAAAACGGACGGCATTTCTGTAGCCCAATGTTCCCGACACCACGTCGAGCATTGTTCACCACTTCCGTCATGATGGACTCGAATGCTGGTCGCAGTAAGCGGGGAGCAGGTTACAATGTTTGCCGCTGGACAACGGGCGAACTGACCACGCATGCAGAGTATGTGACTACTCCCCCATTGCCGATGTCGTCGTCGCCCGCCCACATCGACATGATGGACATGTCACCATTGCCACACAAGGCTCCGTTTGTGGCACAGATTGAGGTCCCTTCGCCATCACCGATTCCGTTACCGGTTGATGAAATGGTGGTGGAACCTCCCGCACCGCGCCAGGCGTCTTTGGAGCCGCCAAAGCCCGTTGTGGCTGAGTAAGTTTAATTACACATTCCCGCCGGTGTCCCTTGGTCTCTGGCTAACCGTTTTACTTTCCACCCAGTCGGAAAAAGCTAGGTCTGCGCCGGCCATCCTTAAACCGCGCCAAAGGGTATTCAACGGGCGGCATCTCCAACCGGTTCAATGAAAACCAGCTGCCGCCCTTTCGATTTGGTGGTGATAACCAGGCACCAATGTCTGCTTCCTCCTCGATGTCACTGAGCGAATGCTTCCAGGACTCGCCTCCACAGGAGCGCCGGCCCCAAAGTGCAAATAGCCCTTGCCCTCCAATGGCTTCGAGTCGATGCAAGCCTCAATTCGGCGCCCTCGCCAACATGAGCAGCGTGCGCAATGGCTCCCCTATAACCAGCCACACGCGACGAACCTCAAACACTCTCATGCGCCCTAGGAAGCAGTTTCGTCGTTCCCTGAGCATGTTCGAAAACCCTGGCGATGTTATGAAGCCGAAAAAGGAGGAGCTTCCTCCCCCGACGATGCTCCAGTCTGTGATGGACATTGAGGAACCGCAAGAGCCCGCACTCCCCCATTTCTTCCCTCCTGGACAGAACGACAGTCTACCACGCATCTCCCGAGCCACCATGCTGGATGTTCTCGATGGAAAGTTTAGCGACCAATTTGCGCAGAAGATGGTCATTGATTGCCGATTTGAGTACGAGTACGACGGCGGACATATTGATGGGGCTATCAACTATAACGACAAAGAGCTGCTTGCGACACATCTCTTCCGGACCCCCATGGAGGGCCGTACGCTCCTCATCTTTCACTGCGAATACTCCGCACACCGGGCTCCAATCATGGCTCGACACATTCGTGCCGAGGATCGCACAGCAAATGTTGAACACTACCCTCGTTTGACATATCCAGAGGTATACATCCTAGATGGCGGATACAGCGGTTTCTTCGAGGAGCACCGTAACCGATGCTACCCTCAGGCCTATGTCGAGATGAATGCTGCCGAGCATGTCAACACCTGCGAGCGGGAAATGGGTCGTCTGCGCCAGAACCGGAGGGGACTCGGACGGGCGCAGACTTTTGCTTTCGGTCAGCAAAACCGAACTGTGCAGGACTCGCCGACAGCCCCTAGCCGTGCCAGTTCACGTGGCATGGACGATATGCTTGGGGCGTCCCCTATCCTAGGCCAGGGTCATGCTAGGCGCATGGTCTCGTTCTGAACCATTACCCCCCATCAAGCTCTCCCACAACATTTGAGCATAAAGATCCCTTTCAAGGGCCACCAGCGACACATAACAACCGCCGTCCATAAACTTCGCACTATTACACCTTTGGCCTTCCAGCTTGTTTGTGTTTTGGACAATGGCGAACATGGTTTGTGGCTGTCGCAAAAGTCCTCTCACGGGCCACACTCATTCTCTAATTTTCTTACCCTCCACCCTCGACTGGTGGAATATGGGACCGGCTTGTCGACGGAAGGATTGGTCACCTAAGATCGTCGACAACCTCAGCATTTTATTTTGCATCTTGAGCTTTGGATCGGGCATCCTTTGGCTCATCCACTTTGGTCATCATACAGCATCCAGTTTAGACGTTGTCTTTACAGCATTGTAGCATGCCCCCATGCTTCACCCTCCACCGCTGTCGTCCTCAGTTAAACCAGGGCCACCACAAAATCTTCGGTGGACCTGAATGCCATGTCTTACGACTAAGGCTGGACATTACCAAACCTCTTTTACATTCTCGCCCTTGGCGTGCGGATGATCATTTGGCCGGGACATTCCGACCACTGGTCTTCGGCAATTTTGACCTGTATTTAAAGAAACCAACTCGACATACCCCAGCTTGGGAACACTACACCCAAGCCCCTTTTTCATTTTGTTAGTTACTAAGCACCTTGGCTTGCCGGTTACATGATGGAGGCGGTCGGCACGCTCGTCCCCTTTGCAGTGGTTTGCAAAGGACTACCGGCGAACCAAGAAGTTCATGTTGGGATGGAAAATGTCCGGTGTGAATACCAGGACAGATGCACAAGACGGAGAAGATAGTTAATGATCATGGTTGGACTCATGTGTCTCGAGACGCGAGAAACATCGGTAGGCGAGATCGGCTCACCGTTCTGGATGAGCTGGAACACGTCAAGCGGCTTCCGGGGTATCCAGTCGGTCACCATCCTGTATTTACTTATCCCACTGCCGCCATTTGGGGCCCTGGGCTGCCTCTAGCTCTCAATTTTGAGGGCATGACTAGACTGCCGGTCACGCCGCCTGTAGGCGCTGGCCAACTTTTACTAACGTCGACATACCTCGACGGGCATGTATGGCGAAGTAGAGTATCTAGTCTGTGGGAATTAGAAATATATCCCGCAAGAACCTGTTCGCATGCGTGATCGTGTGACTGGTCCATGTTGTCCTGGGAAGCTTCTTTCACATAAGTGCGTCCAGTTTACTGTTGAAGATCACACATCTGGGGTCTTTCATAAAAACAAGGGCAGGATAGTTTTTGATGAAATTTACGGCGAGTTGGGAGCAACTCCGAGAGCAAGCAAGATCTAGTGTCGTGCGGAGATATGGGGTCAACACCGGGATAACCCCGGAGCCCCTTCCTCTCCGCCTTGGCCCACCTCGTTGGCGGCGGCTCCGGTGGATCCCCGAAAAAAAAAGCACATTAGTTTTCAAAGCAATACCTCCGATTCCAATTCCTACCGGGGTTCCTTCCGGAGCCCGGAGCCGCAATAGATTAAAGCCCTTCCGAAGCCAGAAGCCACGAACAAAACCCCAGGGCACCTCCCCCATAGCCAGGTTTGCGAGTTCTTGGCCTCCATCAAACCTCAAATTGGTACTGATTGATATCCTGCCCCAAATTGCAGCCTGTGGGCTTTCTTCTGCTGCTGCTGCAATCGACTGAAAACGGGTCTACAGCTCTAATCAGGTATTATTCTTCTTAACGGGCATATCTGGAATGCGAGGCGCTAAGATAAGCTCGATTGCAGCATCCTGGTCACTCAACGCCCTCAGTTTGCATCACTCGCTTGAGGCGCGACATCAAATCGAAGTCGCAATTCCCAAACTCATTCCCACAATACCCCCGAACCTGGATCTCATTTTCTTGAGGCCAATGGGAATATAGAAGACGAAACATTCAAGAAGGTCTCATTCTCTCGCCTACCTGGGGCTCACAGGGCTTGAAGCGAAGCTCTTCGTGCCTTCCACATCCCTCGTCTCTCCTGCCCTGAACCACATCGGCAGAGTCAAGATGGCCGCCGCCAAGATGTAAGTCCCCAATATATTTCACTTCACAAATTTCCATACTGACCAAATTAGCTTCGTCTTTGGCAGCGTCAATGGCCAGCTGCAGGCCTTCAGCAAGCTTGCTTCGTTGCATGCTAAGAATGCCTTTAGCTTTGCTATTGTGACCGGCAATCTCTTTGCAGAGGCCGAGACCCAGGACCAAGATGAGCTCGATGCCCTTCTTGATGGTCGTATTCCAATTGCGTGTCCCACTTACTTCACGGTGGGCACCACCCCCTTGCCCCCGCGCGTCGTGGAGAAAATCGAGGCCGACGAAGAAATCGCCCCTAATCTGCATTACCTTGGCAAGCGCAGTGTTACCAAGACTTCCGAAGGCGTCCGCATCGTTACGCTCGGCGGAATTCTGGACCCCAACATTGTTGCTGGGCAGTCGAAGGACCAGTCCCAGCCTTACCATACTGAGAGTGATGCTAAGGCCTTGCGAGGCGCAAATACTACCGATATACTATTGACCACGATGTGGCCCGCTGAGGTCTGGAAGAACAGCTCCAAAGCCAAGGATATGAACATCAACCCCACCTCCGCCCCGTCGAGCGCCTCTATTGCTGAGCTCTGCGCAACGCTCAAGCCCAGATACCATTTCTCCATGTCCCCAGGAGACTTTTGTTACGAACGGGAGCCGTTCTTTCCGGAGGCCAAAGATGACACCGCAGACAAGGGATTAGCGATCACTCGTTTCATATCAATGGCTCCCTGGGGCAACGCAGCCAAAGCAAAGTCAATGTACGCATTTACTGTCAATCGGGATGCGGTCATCGACGCTCCTCCCGGGAGCACCCTCACCCCATTCTTCAGGCCCGCTGCTGCCAAACGGTCGGCAGACCAGGCAGGATTTTCGCGGTTCTCACATCACGACAACGACCACAGACACCGCAAGCACCATCGGCGCGACCGATCCCCACCGCCCGGTCCGGAACGCTGCTTCTTTTGCTTGTCGAATCCTAATCTGCCTTCGCACATGATCGCTAGCATCGCCGAGGATTCATACCTTGCTACTGCCAAGGGTCCTCTGCCATCGGCGGACACGTTCAAAGAGCAGGGTCTCAACTTCCCAGGCCACATCATTATCACTCCACTCACACATGCCCCGTCTCTGAGCTCCGCCGCTATGACCGGCGACGATGTCACCAAGACCTTTCAGGAGATGACGCGCTTTCGAGAGACCTTGCAGGCCATGGTATCGACAGGGTCAGGGCGAAAGTTGGGCGCTGTCACGTGGGAGATCAATCGCGCGAAAAACATTCACATCCATTGGCAGTTCATGCCGGTTCCCGCCGATATGGTCATCAAAGGCACAGTGGAGAGCGGATTCCGGGTGCTCGCCAAAGACTTCAAGCTAGGTGACTTTGCGGTTAAGGACTTTGGTACCGCTGATGAGGTCGAGGGTGACTACCTTAGGGTTTGGATCTGGGGGGAGGAGGAAGACCGTATCGTTGGAAAGTCCCTTCTGCTTCGCTTTGACGAGGGAGTTCGCTTCGATTTACAGTTTCCACGTAAAGTCATGGCAAAGCTCCTTGGCCTCGAGGAGAGAACTATCTGGCAGGATATTGGACAGTCGGAGGCGGAGGAGACAGCAGATGTTGCCGCGTTTCGAAAGGGATACAAGGACTGGGATTTTACTTTGGCCACTTGAACCTGGGATTTAGCGGCAAAAGCGGTTTCACTTTCTGTTCATTACAGTGGATCGGCGACTGGTTGGCCGGAGTTTGGAGTCTGATGCGATACCATTTCTCTGGGTGGCGTTCGATGGAAATGTTGAGCCGTCGTGCTCTGTATTATAGCCGCACATCCGACCCTCTCAAGGACGGCGAGCCTGAGAGGTGCTTCAGCAGAGTGAGACAATTGTCTTGCGATATTTAGATGCCCGACGAGGAGCCAGATGGCAATGGCACTCAACAGCAAGCGAGAAAAAGAAGTTCGAGATTAGAGATGCTACCTAGTTTACTTCCCACTGTCAAGTCGCAACCACTTGATCTATGATAAGGGGTCTATGACAAGGGTGAGAAACTTCAAGTTTCAGACTGCATCCTTCATATGGCTTGGAACTGCACCATCCTGAAACATATTAGTCGCTCCTGGGCAACGTTATCGGGCGTGGTCATCTCACCTTGTAGTTCGCTTCTTGATCAAGATCAGACTTCCACACATATAACACCGGAGCCGTGTGGTGGAGATGAAGGGTACAACGGTTTTCCCGCAGGCTTCACAAATGTACGCTACTTCTCTTTCCGACAGCGTGCTTGGCATGGTCTGGGTCGCGGCAGCGGTGGCTGTCTGTCTCCTGCTGGCTGCAGTGGAGGGGGCTTTGTGTGCCTCTCGCGAGCTAGACATGTTGTTTGGTGTCCAAGCTGATAAGACTTGAGCGCCTGAGAGATGGAGTCTGGATTTGAGTAAACGATGGGTGAGCGTAAGATGATGTTTTTGAATGAAGTAGATCCATCTTGACGAAACAGGCGGCTGCAATCTAAGCTCAATTTTCTTTGTTTAACGACTACGGGAATGCAAGTGTATTTTCCTTTGTTGGCAACATCTTACCGCCATCCTCGTTGGGTGTAAGTCCAGAAGGGGGAAAAGGGGGTATGCAGTTAGCGAGCGGTGGTCAATGCAATGATGCCTCAATCGAGAAAGGTGGCCCCGCTGCCCCTCCCTTATCGGGCTTATCGCGCCCACTGCCTTGCACCCTGGCCAAAAAAAATTCCAGAGCGTCGAGGTTCGAGTTGAGGGCGGCAGATCGCAGGTGAAGCTTTTTGCTTGCCTACCTACTTTTCTCTTCACAAACCACAACGACAACGTCACGCAGCCACGATGCCGGCCACCTCGTCAGGCCGAATCGCCAAGGCCCAGCGTGGCTCCAAAAAGACACCCCACCAGAAAAACCACCGGTGGGAGTCGTTCAGCACCAAGATCTCCAAGCTCCATTCGCTCGATCCCCTGCGCAAGGTGCGCCGCCACGATCTCGAAGCCGAAGATCTCGCCGCCACCACCTCCTACCTCCGCAATGGCCTGGAGCGATGGGCCGAACTCAACATCTCGAAGGCCTACATGGCCTTCCGACGAGATGCCACGCCCCTCTCCGACTCTCTCGCCCAGATCCTGTACCATGAGAACCGCATCATGGACCTCCTTGCGCAGGCCATCGAGCGTCACGAAAAGGAGGCCCTCGAGCCACTTCTCGACCTCCTCACAGCCTTCGCCCACGATCTCGGCGTGCGCTTCGAGAAGCACTACCTCCGCGCCCTGACCCTCATCGTCAACCTCGCGAGCAAGGTGCACGATGTCGAGGCCATTGAGTGGACCTTTGCGTCCCTAGCGTTCCTCTTCAAGTATCTGTCGAGGCTGGTCGTGCCGGATATGCGGTCCACATACGATGCCGTTGCCCCGCTGATGGGCAAGGCGAGGAACCCGGGTCACATTGCGCGGTTCGCCGCCGAGGCGATGAGCTTTCTGATCAAAAAGGCTGCTGCGCCGGGACACAAGGACAAATCGCTGCCGTTGATTGTGGAACATGCGAGGAAAGACCTGGAGAGTGTCGCGGGAACGAAGCAGTATGGGCTGTATAGCCAGGGCATTATGGTCATGTTCGCTGAGGCGATCAAGGGTGCTGGAAACTCGCTGCACTCGACTGGTCCAGAGATATTTTCCGCGCTGGCGAAGGAGGTTCCAGAAGAAGAATTGACGCTGAAGGAGGAGACGGTGTGGACGGATGTCTGCCTTGGAGTGCTTACTAGCATCATTCATCACTCTACCCCGCAAACGTTCACAGATGTCGAGACGAGGATTGTGGAGGATGCCGCCGCAGCGCCGGAGGGCTCGGTCCTCAATGTACAGATTTTGGGAACTATGGCGGGAGTACGGAGAGGTGGCCGTATCCAGAGCTGGTCACCGGTGGTGAAGGCACTCATACAGAGCCTGGCGCATCTGTCAACATGCAAGGATATGGTTGAAAAGGCGGCCTCGGGTCAGGTTTGGCAACGAATTGTCGTTAATGCGGCGATCATTTGGGCTCAGGCGCCCATAGACGCGCTGATTCCATCGATAAATGCATTCAACGGGAAGATGACGACGGAGCCACTCATGAAGTGGTACATCCCATTCTGCTCCTACCTCGCCGATTTGAACTCGGAGCGTTTCCAAAGTCTTTTCCAAAAGGATTTCCAAAGGTATGTCCTGGGTTTGCAGACATTGGCTCATCGGCTAACTCCGAAAAAGGTTTATTGTTGCGCACTGGTCGGAACCCGCCAACGAGGACATGCTGTGCGTGCTGCTTCCACGCATGGTTGAGACTGGTGCCCTACCGGGCACTGGTGAGAAGGACGCCTGCCCGCTCCCGCAGTCATGGCAAGACCAGATTGTGAGCAAATTTGTGCGGCTAGAGGATACCCCATTTCCGGAAAGCGGCGGCTTCGGCAAGGACCCCGAAACGTGGAGAGACAAGTGCTTGCCAAAGTACTCAGCGCGTCTCCGAGTCTTGGAATTGACTGCCGTCCACCCTTCTACAAACGCTAGGATAGCGGAGGTTCTTCTTAAGAAGTTGAAACTCGCACTCCGGCCTTCCTCGTCTCTTCCCACAGATGAGGCAAACTTCATCGTTAGCGATGGCTTTCGCGCCTATCTCAGAATGTGCGCGGTCCCCGGATCCATCGATGCCAGCCTGGCGCCCCTTTTACGAGCGGCAGCACCTCGATTTTGCCGGTCCCCCGCGTTTCTCGATGCTCTGCTGACATACGAGCGTGAGATGGGCGGGAAGTTCTATGGCACCCCTGAGATAGGTACAGGGAGCGAGAGCCCCCAAGAGGTTGAGGACCCCTTAGTCAAGTGCCTCGTCAAAAATCTTTCAGCCCCAGCCCACGAATTGCGGATCGCCTCGCTGAGAATTCTTGAGGTTTTGCAAGCGACCCCCGATCAGAACTCGGCGTTGGCGACAATGATCCAAATCGAAGAACTTGCCTTGAATCTGCAAAATGTACGGAGCATCGCTGTGCATCTTCGCAGGTTGGGGCAAATATACTCCCATCTTGATGATAATTCCTGGCTCATTCAAGCGGTTCCTGCCTTCCTGTTCGGCATGATGACAGTGCCACTATCTCCCGTGTGGGACGATTCGGTGGAAACGATGAAGAAAGTCTCGGAAAACAAGAACGGGGAAGAGGCAATCGCAAATTTGGCATTCGACTGGTTAGACGTTCCGTCACCGCAATGGATTGGCCCGTTCAAACCGCCAGTTGACGCCTACAAGGGGCGGTTATCTGACTTCGAGTGTCTCAACCTCATCAGACTCCTCAAAACCGCGAAGACTACGGGTCATATCGTCGATGAGCCCTCAGAAGATATGCTTCAGATATTCGAGGAAGGTCAAAAGATTGTTGAGCCTCTCTCCGACAGAGCGCGCAGCAAAGCTTTGAAGGCGCTGAACGGCTTGCCTGCCTTGACCGAGAAGCGGTCTAGGCGGCTAGTACCATACCTTTTTTCGTTCACTGAGGAGGAGGATACCCCGGTAGAGGACGCCGAGGAAGATCCGGAAGAGAGCTTGACAGAGGGGAGTTGGGCGCTCCCTGACAGGAAGGGCCTCATCAGCATTTTTGCGCAATTTAACAACCCTAGAGCTCTCTTTCAGAGCGAAAAGGTCTATACTGCACTGCTCAAGCTTCTCGGTAATGGCGACATTGAGATCCAAAAGCATGCACTCAAGGCCATCCTCGCATGGAAGCATGACGGGATTAAGCCTTATCAAGAGCACCTGGAGTATCTTCTTGATGAAGCTAGATTCAAGAATGAGCTCACTGTCCTCTTCCAGGGAGACAACAAGATTCAGCCCGAGCATCGAGCTGAGATAATGCCCGTCCTCCTCCAGCTGCTCTATGGCAGGACAATTTCCAAGAAGGGCACAGCCAGTGGCCGCCACGGGCTCCACGCCACTCGGCTCGCAGTGGTCCGCCACTTGAATGTTGAAGACATGGGCGGGTTCTTGGACATCGCCCTTGGCGCACTACGAAATATACGGGTGGTCGACGCGAACGGTGTTCGGGAGAGCATTTTTGCCGAGGAGACTATACCTGCTCGGAAGCAGGTTGGTCTCTTGAACATGCTCGAGTCCATCGTCAATGAGCTTGGTGGCGCTGTTATTTCGTACATGGAGTCGATCGTCAACACGGTCCTGTTTTGCCTGTTTGGGGCTTGCCGCAAGATTGGGAGCGGCGGTGAGAACTCGAGCGATGCAGACCCTATTGAAAACGCCTCGCTCTACAAGGTTGTCCGAACGACCGCTCTCAAGTGCCTGTGCAAATTGTTCCAGAACGCGCAGGCTTTCGACTGGACGCCATACCAGGAGCCCATGGTCAAGGAGATCGTCAGCCCCAGGATCGACAAACTGCCTGTGGAGACTACCCAAGGTATTTCTGGTGTCTGGAAGCTTTTTGCTACCTGGTCAGTCCTGCCCAAACCTGCACTATTCCTATCGTTCGACAAGCGGATTGTTCCAAAGATTGTCGAATGTCTGAGAATCGAGAAAGGAAAGGATGAGGTTAAGATTTATGCGCTTGAGGTTCTCAGGAACCTCATCCGCCTGGCGCAAGCTCCGGCGGAAGAGTCGGAGTTCAATGAGCTGATCAAGTCTGAGCTCCTGGATTCGAATATCGACCTCATCCTCAAGGAGATCGGTGGTCTTCTTCGCGACCAACATGACATTGGGAGAGACCTCCTCGGTACAGCTGTCGAGACGGTTGTTGAGCTTTCTCCTATCGTGGAGAAGTCAGCAAACGTCCAAGACATGGTGGGGATCTCTACCTTCCTGCTTAACCAGCCTTCTCGCAAGGTTAGCCCGAAGATCAAGGGATCAATCTTGATCATCTTGAAGAAGTTCATCGTGCTCGATGACCTCCAGGCCAACGAAAAGCTGAAGAAGGAAGTTTACAGCACTATTTCATCGCTTTTTGGGTACTTCAAGGACAAGCAAAACAGAGAGACGCTCGCCGAAGTGTTGCTGGTATTCGCGGGCCAGGAGCCTTGGGCACAGGAAGTGGCAGACCTCTGTCGGGACCTGAACGCCTTTTCCCAGAGGAGACTGGACGAGGCAGACTACACTACTCGCCTTAACGCATTCAACGCAATTTCTCGAGACCGCGAGACACCTTTCACTCTCCAGCAATGGATGCCGTTGCTACACAATATGCTCTATTATATCCAACAGGACGAAGAGTTCGGCGTCCTATCAACCAACTCGGCGGACGGCCTTTGCAAATTTATTACTGTCGCCGAGTCAGCTTGGGGGGGTGCAGAGCAGGATGCGTTTATTGATATCCTTTCAACCGTTATCCTACCGGCCATCTATGCAGGAGCAAGGGACGACTCCGAGACTGTTCGACGCGAGATTCTGCGCGTCTTTGGCTTCTTGGTTGCACATATGCCAAACTGGGAGGCGGTTTCCGATTTGAAACCACTCGTCCCCGAGTCTGACGAGTCTGACAAGGCGTTTTTCTTCCATATCATGAGTCCTGCTATCTCTAGACAGCTGCAAGCGTTGCGCGTGTTGGAGGGCATCAACACAGATCACGAAGTGCACAGCAAGCACATCAGCCAGTTTTTCATCCCGCTTCTGGAGCACTTCATCTTTGGCAAAATAGAGGGCGGCGATGATCATGGTTTGAGTGCACAGGCTATCACCACAGTTGCCGCCCTAACTACGTCATTGGAATGGCAGCAATACCGCGCCATCATTCGACGTTTTGTGTCATATGTCGAGTCCAAGCCAGAGTGGCAGAAGCGGGTGATCCGTCTATTGGAGAAAGAAGTCGACGCGCTTCGTACAGCTATCCCTCAAAAGTCAGAGGATTCCATGGAGGTTGACGGCGCAGAGAAGAAGATAGGGTGCCGTCTTGCTGTCACATTGCCGGAGAAGGAGAAGCTGAGTGTGGAAATCGTCACGGGCATCTTGCCACCCCTCCTCAAGTACATCCATGACAAGGACGAGACAACGGTCAGCGCCAGAAGCCCCGTGGGAGTCATCATCGCCAAGCTTCTCACCCTCCTCCCGGAGCAGCTTCTGAGCGAGAAGCTTCCTGCCGTGCTTACGGATATCTGCCACATCCTCAGGAGTAAGGCGGTGGAACCTCGTGACATGGCGCGAGACACGCTTGCCAAGATGGCTGGCATCCTCGGGCCACAGAGGTTCGAATTCATCATCAAGGAGTTGCGGGGAGCACTTATCAGAGGCCACCAACTTCATGTGCTCTCCTACACTCTTCATTCACTCCTCCTGGTGGTTATTCCTGCTTTCCCTCAGGGCGACCTGGACTACTGTCTTTCTTCTATAATGGCAATTATCATGGACGACGTCTTTGGTGCGGTTGGTCAAGAGAAAGATGCTGAGGATTACATAAGCAAAATGAAGGAGGTGAAGGGCAGCAAGAGTCAGGATTCCATGGAGCTGGTTGCCAAAAATGCCTCTGTCAAGAACCTTGGCCAGCTTACCGCCCCCTTGCAGGCCCTTCTACTGGAGAAGCTTGATATTCGGACGGCGAGGAAGATTGATGAACTTCTCACTCGCATCACCAAGGGCCTCATAGAGAACCCTGGTGCCGGAACTCACGATATCTTGGTGTTTTGCTACGAAGTAGTTCAAGAGGTGTATAAGAGCCAACAGCCGCAGGAGGCGCAAAAGATCGACCCCCGGCTTAGGAGGTATCTCGTGCTGAAGGGCGCCAAGAAGAGCGATGGAGGAACCAGCAAGCACACGCACAAGCTTGTTCGGTTTGCACTCGAAATTCTTCGAGCAGTCCTCAAGAAGCACGACGAACTGCGCGTCGCGGCCAACATCAGTGGATTCTTGCCGATGATTGGCGATGCCGTACTGTCAGCAGAGGAGGAGGTGAAAATCGCGGCATTCAAGCTCCTGAACGTTATGGTGAAGGTTCCATTCAAGAATGACGACTCGAGCGGTTTGTACAAGGTGGCTACGAGAGAAGCACTCAAGGTTATTTCCCTCTCGACAACTACAGCCTCCGATCTCGCACAAGCGGCGTTGAAGTTCATTTCAATTGTCCTCCGGGATAGACGGGAGATCCCGCTCAAGGACGCAGCGCTTGATATGCTTCTCGGAAAACTCAAGGACGACTTGACCGAGCCCCAGTATCGACACGTTACATTCAACTTCCTGCGATCGGTGCTTGACAGGAAACTTGAGACCGCAATGGTTTACGACATACTCGACCATGTTGGTACAGTGATGATTACAAATGTCGACAAAGACACCCGGGATCTCGCCCGTGGAGCCTTCTTTCAGTTCTTGCGAGACTATCCCCAGAAGAGAAGCCGTTGGGAGAAACAGCTCAGATTTGTCGTGGTCAATCTCAAGTACGAGCGTGAGGGTGGGCGGCTGTCGGTTATGGAAGTCGTTCATCTCTTGCTAAAGAAGTCGGCGGATGATTTTGTCCAAGAGGTATCGGCCACCTGCTTTATCCCACTGATCTTTATTCTCGCCAACGATGATAGCGAGAAATGTCGTCTTGCGGCTGCGGAACTGGTCAAGGAGATCTTCCGCGCGGCGGATAAGGAGCGTGTGTCGAAGTTCTTGATCCTGCTACGGTCATGGATTGAGAAGGACGGAAACACTGCGGTTTTGAACATCGCCCTTCACGCTTTCGGGCTTTACTTTGAGGGGAGGGATCCCAACCCGAAGGACAAGAAGGATCTTGGTCTTGTGATGAACAAGATTATCGACGTCCTAGAGGATGAAGGGAGCCGAGAGTCCGAGTGGGAGCTTGTCAACACTGCGCTTGTCACCGCGCAGACTCTGGTGCAGAAGCACCCGCAAAAGGTTCTGTCACCAGATGCTGAACGTCTGTGGTCTGGGGTCCAAGACTGCATGAAGAACCCACACCCAACGGTCAAGCTCACAGCCATCAAGCTTTTGAGCATGTACCTCGCAGATTTCGCAAAGAGCGCCACAAAGCAGAAGGCACCCCTCCCTGGATCATACGGGTTGGAGCTTACGGAAGAAGACACCGGCGAATTCCTTAAGTCAACACTCAACCTGCTTAACGCACAGGAAGTTGACGAGGCACTTACCCAAGAAGCCGTACAAGTTCTCCTCTTCCTTGGCAGCTATCTTGGCTCCGGAGAGGACGACAGCTCCGACGATGACGATGAATCTGATGACGACGACGACGCCGGGCAAAAGCTGGATACATGCTATTTCTTCTGGAAACTGGCGGCCATCATCAGGCGCGAGAGACAACCGAACGTGCAGTCCCTCATTCCAAAACTCGCAGCCATGGAGCTGCTCGAGGCATTCTGCAACAAGACGTCAGTAGAGACGCTATCGGCGTCGCTCAACACTATCCTGCGGCCGCTCCGGAACTTGACAGATCCTTCTATCGCACCGCCATTCTCGCTCAATGAGGCCTTCAAGACACGGTATGAGACGCTCAAGACACAGGCGCAGTCGGTTATGGAAGTGTTGCAGAGGAGGTTGGGCAACGCCGAGTACACAAAGGCGTTGCTGGACGTCGGCCGGGCTACCCGGGAGAGGCGGCAGCAGAGGTCGAGCAAGCGGAAGATTGGAGCCATCACGGCGCCGGAGAAGCACGGGGTGGTCAAGAGGAAAAAGTTCGAGAAGAAGAAGGAGAGGAGAAAGGAGAAGGGCAAGGAGCAGCGCGACGCAAGGTTGGCGTACCAGTGAGAGAGATAGGCGGAGTACATATGATATATACCCAGACGGGGATCGTAGAGAATTTATTTGTTGTTCAAAGAAACATGGTACATATTGGGTGATTTTGTTGTCTATGGTACAGAGGCCTCTGCCAATATTCATGGCGCAGGCGCGTCTCTAGTTGTAAATGCTCAGATATCTAACGCCAACATGCTTGTACAAATGCAAGCCCTTCCCGCTCCTTCTAACTAATCTTGTCGCCATCATACAGGTTTTTACACGACACCACATTATACCTATCGTTGCATCTCGGTGAAAGCCGAGTGCTCCTCTCGAGGATAGCCGGCCATCAGAAGCAGTTGCGTAGGTCCGCTCACCGACCGCACCGAGCCGCTTCACTGCATCTTATTTCTCTCCTTCAGCCTTCTCCTCGGGTTTTACGCTCGCAAACGTAGACCCAGGCACCGCATGCGCATCATCCTTCTTCGCCTCCCACCTCTTGATCTCCCCCTCGTCCTGCCCCCTCACAGTAACACTCCCATCATCCCAGAACTCAATGTCCCCTTCTTCGCTCAAGGTGCCCTTCTTGACCTGCTGCCCGCGCTCGCGGAGGATATCTTCGATGTTGACCTTGGCGTCGCCGAAGATCTTGAGATTATCCGCGATGATGTGGCGGTTGCGGCAGCTCGGGCAAGTCACGAGGATTGTGCCGTGGTGATAGCCTTGCTTGGAGATCTTGTGGCGCGAGCGCGTCGAGCAGGGCTTGCATGTGAAGACGAGCTCGTAGGACGGGGGTTGCCCGCGGGTGGTTGGGGACTCGGAGGAGCTGGGTGAGGACTCGGAGGAGGAGGGGAGCGCCTTTTGCGGGGGGTTGTCTTCTTTGGGGACGGAGGATGGTCGTGGGATTGTGTGCTGGAAGCGGATCGTGGAGGGGAGGAGGGCCTTTCGAGGGCTGAGGAGCGCTTGGAGACGTGAGCGCGTCGCCGGGACGTGGAGGAAGCGCGCTGAGCGGCTGAGCGCGGTGGCTGTTGTCGCGGGGGAGAGCCGTGCGACGTATGGGAGAGAGGAAGGGAGCGTTCGGAAGGAAGCCATAGTGGTTGATGTGGATGGGCGGGCCGTGGGGCGAGAGAGGGCGCGGTTCTCTTGCGGGTGTTGCGGGCGCAAACTATCTCGAAAAATGATCGGCGCACGGGAAAGCTGCTACGACATCGCTGTGATGTCAAAATTTCTTTATCGATAAGCACTACAGAAAATACTAAGATTAACGTTCGACCTTATTAGGCATGTGACTATATATTTGTTATCTTCCGACCATACGGTCAGTGTTAATAGCTAAATTTAGATTATATTTACTATTCAGTATATTTCTTGTTTTGAGCTCTCAATGTCTCTTGGAACTATCTTCTTCTTTATGCTATAGTACCAACTATTAACTTTGTTGACCGGGCGGTGTTTCCTGTAGTTCCTAGCGCGTTGCCAAGCCATGGCCCGGGCTCCCCAGACAGCAGCAAATCAACATTTAATCCGGCATGGAGGGGTAGCTGAGCTGCAGGCAGAGAGGCCCGCCAGAGAGCTCCAGAGAGCTCCTTCATGTTCAGGCATTGACGATGTTGAGTGAGGCTCGGCTTCTCGCCAACCATTAATTACAGCCCATGAACTTCTGCATATCTAGTCTTTCCCAACACTCCTCATAGCCTGAGGCAACCATTTCGCGGCAACCAATTCTCTTTGCTGGTCGTGTACTCTCCGCCCCGCCGCCTCGGGCACTTCCATCCTAAAGGCCCGCGACTTCTCCCACTTCCCAGCGCCTCCAGCGCAATCATTTTCCTACTTGCGACGATTTCCTCTTCTCAACTCTCATTACCCTCGCCGCCAAGCCTGTTCCGCGCCTTCAGACAGCAGCGTCCCTCGGGCGCTGACCTGACCGCCCACTCTCCCCGACCCTTCTCAGCACCCTTCAACAGGCGAAGCACCACGGGTGCCCAATCGACAAGATGGCATCTCGAGCGAACAAAGTCAGGCCTATACGTAGAGTACGTCATGGAACCGCATTTCTCCCTTCCTGCCATTCTTGGACAAACCGCTAACAATACCCAGCCGATTATGAATCGGGAAGCCAGCGAGTTCGAACCGTGCTGGGGCCTCCTCCGCGATGCGATGACCGACATTCACAATAAAAACGCCGGCAGTTTGTCGTTCGAGCAACTATACCGCGCCTCATATAAGATCGTACTGCGGAAAAAGGGCGCCCTTCTTTACGAGAGAGTGAAGGTGTTCGAGGAAGAGTGGTTCCGGGATCATATTATGCCCCGCATATCCGAACTCATCACGAACAACCTGATCAACATCGCCCTGATCCAAGCCCCCGGAACGAGCCTCCATGAGCGACGCCAGATGGGCGAGAAGTTCCTGCGCGGAGTTCGTGCTGCATGGGAGGATCACAACATGTCTATGAACATGATTGCCGACATCCTAATGTATCTTGACCGTGCCTACACGGCAGAAACGAAGCAGCCCTCCATATTTGCAGCAACAATTGGTCTGTTTAGGAATCACATCCTTCGAAATACCCTAGGAAATGCCCAAGAGCAGCTGAATCATGACTTCATCGTCTTCGATATTCTCAACGCCGTGGTGTTGGACCTGATCAACATGGAAAGGGATGGCGATATCATTGATCGCAATCTCCTCCGAAAGATCACGTCAATGCTGGAGGACCTCTACGAGACGGACGAGGAAATCGGCGACCAGAAGCTCTATCTCCGAGTATTTGAACCTCGATATTTGCAAGCCAGCAGAGCCTTTTACCGTCAGGAGTGTGAGAAGCTGGCTCGCGGATCGGATGCCGGTACATGGCTACGACATTCGAAACGGCGGCTCATGGAGGAGCAGGACCGCTGCGGCACCACAGTATCCCTCCTCACATCGGATAAAATTGCCAAGGTCGTGGAAAGCGAGCTCGTCATGGCAAAGCTCACAGAATTTCTCGCAATGGAAGGAAGCGGCCTCAGGGTCATGATCGACAACGACCGAGTAGAGGATTTGTCTATTCTCTACGATTTGATATCCAGAGTCGATCCCTCCATGGCACCACTGAAGGGGACTCTCCAAAACCGTATAATGGAGCTCGGGCTAGAGATCGAGAAGAATCTCCAAAATACAGACTTCTCTGTACCTGTAAATGGTGGTGGGGCCGATGCCGATGAGGCTGCCGACGCCGCAGACAAATCAAAAGTGCAACCCCTTACCGCCGTAGCCCAGCAAACAGCGGCTGCAATTAAGTGGGTCGACGATGTGCTGTTCCTGAAGGACAAGTTCGACGCCCTCTGGAAAAACTGCTTCAAGGAGGATCTGATCCTGCAGTCTTCGATTACAAAGAGCTTCTCGGATTTCATCAACGTATTCAACCGTAGTTCAGAGTACGTGTCGCTCTTCATCGACGATAACCTGAAGCGGGGTGCCAAAGTCAAGACCGAGGCCGAGATCGATATTGTCTTGGACAAGGCCATCGTTTTGCTGCGGTACCTCACGGATAGGGACATGTTTGAGAGGTACTACCAGAAGCACCTCGCCCGGAGGTTGCTTCACAACAAGTCGGAAATCGACACTGAGAAGGACATGGTGTCTCGAATGAAGTCTGAAATGGGTAACTCTTTCACATCCAAGTTTGAGGGTATGTTCAAAGACATGGAGTTGTCAAGAGACCTGGCCGAGAACTACCGGGACCACATTCGCCAGTTGGGGGATGTAGACACGAAAAAGGTCGATCTCGGCATTCACGTGCTCACGACCAACAATTGGCCACCTGAAGTTATGGGGCGCGGTCCAAGCCAAGAAGATGGAAGCAGGGGGCAGTGCAACTATCCGCCAAGTATCACGAGGCTGCAAGAAAGCTTTTTTAAGTTCTACCTGAAAGACCGAAGTGGTAGAGTCCTGACGTGGGTGGGTTCGGCTGGCACCGCAGATATCAAATGCGTTTTCCCCAAAGTGCCTGGAAAGGAAACCGGCCCTCTCAGCAAGGAGCGGCGCTACGAGTTGACCGTTCCGACGTATGGCATGATCATTCTTCTTTTGTTCAACGACCTCGCCGAGGGTGAAAGTCTAGGCTTCGAGGAAATCCAAGCGAAGACCAACATTCCAACTCAAGATCTTCAGCGCAACTTGGCGTCACTCTCGATTGCGCCCAAGGCACGTGTCTTGCTGAAGGATCCCGTTTCCAAGTCGATCCGGTCCTCGGACAAGTTTACGTTTAACTCGCAGTTCGTCAGCAGGTCGATGAAGATCAAGGCTCCGACCATCGCCAGCCTTTCAAAGGTAGAGGGAGATGAGGAGCGCCGGGAAACCGAGAGAAAGAACGATCAAACTCGTTCCCACATTATAGATGCGGCAATTGTTCGAATCATGAAGTGAGTACCAAGAGTAATCCTGCCCGCTCGACGTGTGTATGCTAATCATGCCCTCTACAGAGCGCGGAAGAAGCTTGGTCATACTCAGCTCACCACGGAAGTCATCACACAGCTCGCAAATCGGTTCAAGCCGGAGATTTCGCTGATCAAGAAGCGCATTGAGGATCTGCTTGCTCGGGAGTATTTGGAGCGAATCGAGGGGGAAACGGCCGTCTATCGCTATCTAGCGTAACGAATGAAGCCTACACGTGCACAGCGAATTGATTTTTGGCGCCTTGGCTGGCGGTCTAGCTTCAAGGGCGCTTCAGCGTAACCGGGAATGGTTTGGTCAAACCATTTATTTAGCATCTGGGAACTTCAGAAGTTCAGGCAGGAAATTGGCGCCTGCTCGTAAGGTTGTGACATCATCGGCATACGGACTGGAGCGTCTTCCTTCTTTTGGTTTGGGGGCCTACCAGGCTAGATAAAGGTGTTAGGAGTCTGGGAAGACGAGGCCGGAGCCGGCTGACGCGGGCATATCTGAGTTGGAGTTTAACTGTTGAACTGTGAAATCAATGTGGGAGTTTGCCACGCTGCAGGACCAGCTGTGACTGTACTCGGAGGTGCGAAGTAACCCATGCCTTGCATGAAGCATGGAGTGAAGCCCGGAACCGCAGGGAAAGCTGCTTGTGGGTCCCAGGGGTGGCGGGAGCGCCCAGCCTTTGCGGGTTCCCTATGTTTTGTCACGAAAGATGTCGATGGTTTCCTGTGTTTTCACTTGTGGGGATCGGGAGTTCATGTTGGCCAAAAAGAACATGATTCGCTGGGCTTAACCACTTTTACAGTTGTAGCATCTCACCGGACCCAATGGCTGCGCGTAAATCGTAAATGGACCCGTCTCTGATATGGTCTCGCGAAACCTTGGACCAGCTGGATCCAGCTGGATCCAGTCGGGTTGGTGTCCGTGCCCCCAGCTTCGACGCATCTCTACCTCGATCAAAATAGTTTTTGAAACTTGGACCGCATTCTTCAGCCAGAAAATATTTAGAAATCAATCATATGCACACAGTGTAAGTCTGATCGACTGAGCATCAAAGCAGTGCGACTGTCGCACGGTTGAGTGAGGCATAGTGAAGTGATCTCGGCATGGAGGTGGTCGTAGCTTCTTCCCGGCGCGATTCTTTTCAGAGGCGAAACCAGAAGGAGCGCCTCTGCGGTAAAGTTCCTTGTGCCAGCCTCAAAGTCAGTCGGGTATGCCTTTGGGTGTGGGGGTGTCGACTCTCAACTGGGCGTCGGGGCGTTGGTGGTTGGTGTCAAGCCGTCGCGTGGCCTCGAGGTGACCGAGATAAGTTCCCAACAAAGTCTAGGCAACCGGGTTTAGTGCCCCCGGATGACGATATTCTTGTCCACTGCGGTGGGAAACATAGTTCTTGCATGGTCACGGTGAGAAAATTTGAAGAGATTACCGGAGGTGGCTCTACAGTTGTGGACTACCCAGTCACGCCTCAGGGTCGTGAACGGGGGCTCCCGGGCGCCATGATGTACCTGCGAACTTCGGTGACCTGAGATAGACAGCACCCCAGGTAGCATACCAAAACACAAAATAGGGGCAAATTCCGACAGTATTGGCACGATAAGTTCAAGGGACCAAACGAAAACTGCTTCTGATAACGGGAGCTGAGAACCTGGAAGTTCTGCGCCCTTCAGCCTGTCTCCTTCGAGCTGTTCAGTGCCCGTCCAGTCGTCGACACACGCCCGCCCACCACTGGCACCCACAAAATCAACCGGCACGGCAATCTGGCAGATAGTTTCCCTCACAGTACAACTCCCCACATCCTCCTGGCCGGGAGACAAAGCTAGAGAACTTGAGGAATGAATCATTCTACGTGCTCCCATGCCATCCTGAACCATCCTGCCAGCAACTGCCTCCACTATGATCATGGTGAACCTCATTGACCGGCTTGTGATCAGGGACCGGGGACCGGGGACCGCCACATTCCCACCGGGGAGAGGGATGCTGGCTCCTGTTAGTCGAAAAGCTGTGGTCCCGGCGGGAAGTCACAGGATGCACACCCACACATCACAGGAGGCCTGAACTCAGATATACACAGACTTCTGTCAGGGGTATGAAGCTTTCCCAGGTATCCGGCAAGGGTTGAGAGGGAGGAAATCCTGACGGCCGAAAAATAGAGCAGGATAAGCTTAACTCCCAGTATATATTCCTTTCCTGTGGTCCTGGTTTCCCGTTTCCTCTCCAGGCTCACATCTCACAACAAGCAGAAGACCCTCCATACTTTCCTTGCCAACCGAGATAATATCCTCTATCTCATCTTCTCGAGGCCGAGACATACCAACTCGCCTTCCCCAACGAAATGGCCGACTTCACTGGATTACACGTGCTTGCATGTGCTGCCATGGCTGTGCTGGCGGCCGAAGAGGCCTCGAAGACCTCTAAGACCTCCGCCCCGGCCCCGGCCCCGAAGCCCCGCACCCCCCTCCCCACGTCGCGCCCGTCGCGCCTGTCGCACCAGCCGCTCAAGAAGGCAGTCCCGGCCGAGACTTCAAATTCGGCCGCGCGGGTTAATCGCCGCGCCAACATCCGCAAGCATGGTCGCTCCTCCTCGCCGACCACACCTTCGCCCCCGCCCCAGCTCCCCACCCCGCCTCGGTCTCAGTCTCCGGCTTCGTCTTCGGCTTCGTCTTCGGGCACCGTCGCCTCCGCCGCTACCGCCACCACCGCCGAAAATACCCTTGGTGAAGGGACAAAGCGGGAGCACAGAGACGCCGCGGAGATGCGGCGCACCGGGATCCAATCCGAGGTGCCCTGCCGAGCGTGCGTGTCCAGGCAGCGAAGCATCGACAGGAGGCCGCCTGGATCGCCGACCGAGTGGGCCGATGCGCTCGTGCCGTGCACGTATTCGCGGAACAAGCAGTTCGCGGCGAACAAGGGTGAGTGATCCATGTCCTACAATGTCTTGAGAACATTAGCTGATGTCTATCGCAGGTCCATGTGCGCTTTGCAAGGCGTACAAGCAGGCTTGCCGTCCCCAGCCAGTGGAGGAGGAGGAGTAGGATATTGGAGATTGGAGACTGGATGTGGCGCAGTCGCGACTGGCTCTCCATCAAGGAGGCCGGCGCGCGCCGAGATGGTAACATTGGTGTGGGATATGCGTGGCTCTTCATGAAGGAGGCCAGCGCCGAGACAGATTGGAAGCTGGGTGTAGGATATGCGACTGCTCTCCCGAAAGAAGGCTGTTCGATGTGATAGTATTGCAGTACGAATCAATTTTCGGTTGAATTTTCCCATAACCTGAAGCCACTTGGGCGGATCCGACCCGTGAAGCAAGCCAGGAAGGAGACTCGTCCAGTGAAATTGCTGGTGGCATAGCGAGGCCCGCCGCGTTCGATGGCAAAAAAAGAACAGGGAATAGATAAGCAGCAGATTTCCCTACTAGGACGTGTGGATCTAGCTGTCTGGTACGCTGAGGCTGGGCGAGGCCAATGCTCCTTCCTTCCTGTTCTTAAGGCCAAGCCCCACCCCTCGATCACTCTCCTATAATGTGACGGCCTCTAAATCGGGACACTGGGATGCACGAGCTCTATCAGCTTAGTTGCGAAGGCGCCGCCTTTGATTTGGAAATGTGTTGGAAAAGGGAGCGCTGGCGCCCAATTCAAAGTCGCGGGCAGGATGCAATTGGTGTCGTCTGGTTTAAGTTTTAAACTACATGATCGTCTTTCGCATTCAGTGTTTCCGATCACAGAATCCCATCGAACTCGGCCCACTAAAATACAGGAACAGGTCAAAATGGTATCATCCGTCTCAACCTGCTCTCTCACCTCGCGACTTTGCAAGTCCTGGAATAGGGGTAAGGTCTTGGGGCCAGTTTCCACGGCAACGCTCGAGCAAGATCGGTCTTGGCGGTCAGGGGTTGACCCCTGGCGTCGAGTCTGGGTGCGGGAGACATGACTGATTCTGGATGTACAGGCTGAACACATAGAGAGACTTGATCATGACAGAAAGATGTAATAGATTTGCACATTAGGTACCTGACAGGCGACAAACACAACCGGCTAGAAACTCCGAGCAATGATCACCACCGCGCATAAACGCGCCCTCGATGATGTAAGTCCCCCCAAAATCCCCAAAATCCGCTCGTCATCATTGCAGCGGCTTCTCAGCCACCACCCAGTAACTGGTTGTTATCAGTCGCATATTATCCATCTTGACAAACGCTTGCCCGTCCAGACACAGCCTGTCAATCAGCGTCTTGAAATGCGGGGGAAGGCACCGAAGCTTGACCAGTGCTAGAATCATCTGTCTCACTCCGCGGAAATAAATGTCAACCTTGTCGATCAACGGCGACTGTAGCCCCCCTTGACTGGCATTTTCCGACTTGATGACAGTAAAGCCGGCGCTCTCAACAGCATTCTCCAAACTTGCCGGTGTCGGCGTACCAACAGCACCAATCAAAGGCTTCACGCGCCTCATGAGCTCGGCGTGCTCTTCGTTGGTCGGGTCGTAGGCTGGCAAGCTGACCCAGTCGAGAAGAGATATCCTGGCCCCGGGCTTCACAACTCGGTAAATCTCCTTGAATAGCACGGGCAAATCCTTGCAGAGCGAGAGGGCCTGGATCTGGTAAAATGCGTCAAATTGGCCGTCGGCGAAGGGCAGCGGCAGATCGTTGAAATCCCTGACAATGAACTCGTTGGGTAGACCGCGTTCGACGTTAAATTTCCGGGCCTGTGCGATCTGGTTAGGGTCGATATTGATGCCCGTGATTTTGGCGCCGGGGATGGCGGTTGCCATATGGGCTGCGACCCTTCCTCTCCCGCACCCTAGATCTAGCACGCGGTCGCCTGGCTGGAGATCAATAGAGCGTGCGATGGCGCGCTCATACAATAGCTGGTTCTCCAACACGGTGGCACGTTTGTCCATGAGCGGCGGGATGTACATCTTCTCAACACTCCCCAGCGCGCAGAGATGGTTAAGAACGCCGTAGTACGACCGCAGACATTCGCCCACACGATGTCTGTATGACGGGCCGAGTGCAGCCACCATGGCCGCCTCATCGGCCCAGTCTAGGTTGTAAATGATGTACGAGGCCATGAAGTCGTCGACTTGTCGACTTGTGAGATTTCGCAAGTACTTGAACGACGTGCGGAACGTCCTCGAGCGACTTGACAGGGAAGCCTTATCGAGGGGATCCAGAATATCCGGGGGGAGTCCATCAGAATTGTCATGCTTTCGCCTCCCTGTCGATTTGAGGGATGCTTGGTGCTTCTCTTCGACTACGCCTTCGTGTGAAGAAGAATCTGAGCTGTCCGAGGCGCGCTGGGCGAACGAGTCCATCTCTGGGTGCGCTGGCTGGGGCAGCGCGGGAGGCGCTGCGGTTGCCATGGTCAAGGGCGGGTCTGGTTGCTGGTCTGGAGATCCGGGGAATGAGGCACCGGGAAAAGTCTGAGGGTAGTGGCGGTGGTGGTGTGGTATTATTTAAGTCTTCCCGTAAACGACGCCGAGAGATCAAGTGGCTTCGACTTCGGACCGGAATTCCGGGATTGCAAGAGGGGTACCGTATGTTTTTGCCTGTCTCAGCAAACAAAGGAGGGCAGCGGTGGAGGGACGGGTTCGTTCAAAGGGGGACAGCCTTCGGGGTTTAGAGCGTTAAAATCGTGCGCAAACCGGCAGTCGTTCCTACAAAAAGTTTTCGCGTTGCAGAGGCAGGCTTATAAGACAGAAGCCCGGGACTTCCGACCCGGAAACAGCGGATGGGCGAGTGGAGTCGGACATCGACTTTCAGTTTGCGAGCGACGGGACATGCTGTAATGCCAAACCAATGGCCTTAGCTGCTCTAGAAAAAGCCCGGAGAGGGCTTGCAGCCAGCCAAAAGACGGAAACTGAGTAGCTAGCTTCCCTGCTGTTTGCTGAGTGTAGGTACTGGATGGCATGTTGTCTGCTGACAAAACATGGAACGTGGCGGCCGACGCCAATGGCCGGAGAGGTGATGTCAGCATTGCACGTCTTTCCTGCTTGACATTTCATGAGTCACCTTCCCTGCCGGCGATTGTGCTAGGTTGCTGTGTGAAAAAGCCAATTGGATTTTTGCATCCCTGTCGCGATTTCTGCAGCACAGGCGGATGCAAGCGGATGGGCAGGCAGATGGTCTTATTCCGTGCTTCCAGATCACCCGAGACAACAGAAACAGGCGCACGGCCACCGCATGGAGAAACGGCGTGGGACCAAGGTAATACCAAGGCACCTGCTAGTAATTGAATGGTGCATCAACGGCCACGGTTCGTTCGTTCGAACCCACCTGCCAAAACCCGCCTGTCAAACCTGGTAGGACAGTGAAATCTACCGAGTCATTCCCAGCACAATTTCATTCTACGTCTCCTTGAATTTGGGTGTGGGGGTGTACGCAGCCCGATTTCTTCACCGTCATCTTAACAGCGACGGCGTAGGCGTCGCCATCACCATGTCCATCCACCCTCGCACAAACTGACCAACCACCTACGCCATGGTACAAAGTATGCCCATTGAGGCTGCAGTGATCTGACAGTTTCTGCAGAGCACAGATTTATCTACCTAGGTAGGTACTTGCGCCAGCGGCCACATTCTCGACTCCGACCCACTTCTGAAACATTCGGCTCTGCCACGGTTCAATAAAGGACGTCGATGACACTGAATTACTCTGACATGGCTAGGCGTACAAGAATGATCATGGTCGGCCCTCCAAGTACTCCTTGATGACCCGCCATGCATCATTGATTGTTCTGTGTGACTAGGCCGCCATTTGAAAGGCTGCCCATGGAGGGGTATCATCGCGAACCTGGAAGCCTGCGACCAATCAGCTCAACAACATGTTAAGTTTGATACCAGTATGGAATGCTGTAGAGAGTCGAATTCTAATATGTGCCGATATCTTCAACAAAATCCAATCCAGGCACCCAGATGTACGCTTATGGATTTAACGTTAGCGGATCCCTCGAATTTATTCTGCTTCAGGAACTCAAAGTTGGGGTGGGAATGCATTGTCCACTTCCCGGAGCCGAGAGATGCGCATCTCAACGTAGATGCCTATGAAAGATTAGATAGCCTTTGTCTCTGGCGAGCTACTTCAAAGAATCAGGGCACCTATAGCTCGGAGCAGTCAGTGAAAACAAAGAGATTCCGCTTCAGATACAAAGTATCTTAATAAAGCAAATAGAACAACATGATTGTTCCCCACTGGCATTTGCAGTGTTTCAAGTACCAGGCAGTCAGAACCGAAAGGACTTAAAAGCAGGTCACGCTTTTTACACGTCTTGCTGTACATTATCACCTGATTTGCACGAGGCACTCAGGATTACGAGGAGATTACAGTGTCAGTAGAACACTTATTTCTAGCTAGATACCTAGATACCTGCCTATTACAGCGAACGGAACACTCTGGCGGGAAAAAGCAGCAAGTTCTTCTACTGCTCCCCATACTGCAGATCTACCGCACCTAACTGCTGTGCTGAGAAAATAACCCCTAACTTCCAGAAGCATTCGCCGATCGAAAGCCTCTCGACAAGCCAAACCAGCGCCGCATCATGCCACACGGAAGAAATCCAGAACCGTGCCCTCCAGGGTACTGCTTCATTTGTTTCCGAAGGTTCGGTAACTCTTTTCTGCGAGCTGTTTTGCCACATGAATTTTGTAGCCTGAGCCCACGGTGCCATTCCGAGGAGGCTACTTCTCCCCGAGACCCAGAGACAGATCCATGGATGGATAATCACACTTCTGTCTCCAAGATCCCAGCAATGGCTGAACTCGAGGCGCCTACTTGGCCTTCCAGGACTTATACTCCTTACACGCCCTCAGGGGTAGGGCCTTATGATATGGAAGCCCCGGCTGAATACCCTGCAGCTATGAATGAGCTCGAGGTGCCTACGGGGTTTTCGAGGACGCATAGCTTTTCGAGACCTCCAAGGGTAGAGCCTACTGAGCTAGAGGCCCCGACTCATCGAGAACAAACCGTGGGTATTCATAACGGGTTGGGAACGGAGCCACTGAGCCAAGCGAATGGTGCTATGCCTCGAGAGCATGCTAGCAGAGAGCGATCTACACGGATTTTGCAGTCCTGGAGCGCATCTCGCGCAGCGGAAGCTGTAATCACGCAGACACGCAATAGCTCAGGGATTGCACTCTGCAGATGTCCCTGCTTGTGTGGACTGACATGTCAAAAAAATAGCGCACAAGGGGAGCTTCAAGCATCGGCGAGGCCTGTTCAGACACCCGGCACTTTCGTGGAATATTATCCGCCACTTGGGCCCTACCAGACAGAGGTCTCGTGTGAGGCTATTAGTTCTGATACTGGAGCAAACCGTCCGCTCCACCGTGGCAGGTCTGCGGTAAATGATCTCCGGGCACAAGCTGCTACATACTTGGGCTCCTAGACACTTGTAGCAAGCTCCAAGTGAATAGAATCCTTGGCCTAAATGGATAATTTACGTCACTTAGACATACCTCAAAGGGGGCGTGGTGGGAGGGGTAGCTCGAGTGCGGACAGCCAGTGGGAAATCACGAGGAGCCCCAGCCCTTCCACTAAGGAGGCACTAAAAGCAGTCAGCGGAGATCGCTAACTTAAACAGGTAGTAATCGAACAGACTTTTGCCATAGCCTAGACAAAAAACGAGTGACATGTCAGAACCAGCACACTTTTTCCATATCGTCAACACTGGGACAAGGAACTCCGTATTGTAAGCTGACCGCTCTCTGTAAGCAGGAAGAGGACCGAACCCAGGGTGCAAGAGAAGGCAGGAGTGGGAAATACCCTGAAAGGGAAAACGTCAAAGATTTGAGATCCACGGGAAAAACCCACAGGTCGACAGGCCAGTCGATGCCCCAGACAAGGAACCTAGAACACTGCCATGTGCCCAGCCGACGGAGAATCTTAGCCACAGCTATGATTAAAGAAATGTATTGGAACTTGCCGAATTTCGGAACTCCTTCCAGCTGAGATTTGGTGCCCTTCACCGACAGGACCGGGTAGCATGCGGCTCGGGGAGGCCGAGTGGCACGCCTCGTGGAGTTCAAGGAACAAAAGGCAGAGAAATGGAGAAATAGAGAAATGGCGGATCTCTCCGTTGATATCTCAGCTTTCGATGAGGGGTGTCCTTCGGCGGACTGCTGTTGCTCGTTGGTCCTTTCCCAAGTGCCCACGGCGGTGACACAAACCCGGCCAGCGAGGGAGGGTAGGAGCGATCCGTGACCCAAACAATCCGAAATCCACCCATTGGAAAGCCAATATTCCCACGTTCTCGGGTTCCCGACTTGAATGCCATGCTTGACGGGCTAGCAATCGAGTTTTCCGCTCAGCTCGAATTCGGGCCCTAGCGACCCCTTTGTTGCCTTCCTAATCGGGTTCTGAATAAACATTCTCCTGACAAAAGACCCACCATAAACCTCGACATTTCATTCCAGCGCTTTATCGACCGGGTCTAAATTTGCACCCTTTCCTAATCGAGATCTGAATAGCTCATTCAGTCGGCCTTTATGGCTTCGATTTTTTTCTGGATTTCTTCCAGATTCCTGCCTCTTGGGACAATGATAGAACAACGCCCCGAATACCGATCCCTTTCAGGCCAATTTCTAAGCAACTCCGAGCAACGTGCGGGCGAGGTGCCCGATCTTTGAGATTTCTTTGGGAATGTCAGGCGGCCAGGGATCCCAAGATCTCTACTTTTGTGGCGGACGACAATAAGCGCCCTTCTCCTAAATAACAACAATTTTGCATATAAGACGTCCACAACTCATCATCATCTCGACTTCCCTTCCTCTCACTACCTCATCACACAAGTCATCTCCTCCTCGAGTCCTACAACTTCAGATTCACCAACACTCCTTCACACACACCTTCAACACTCATTTTTGAAGCCTTCACCATGAAGTTCACCATCCCCCTTACCATCTTCGCCGTCGCCGCGGCCGTCGACGCTGCTGCCATTGCTGAGCCCGAGCCCCAATGGTGCCTCCGCCCCGGCCAGTCGTGCTGGAAGAACAAGCGTGACGCCAGCCCCCAGTGGTGCCTTCGCCCCGGCCAGTCCTGCTGGAAGGTCAAGCGCGCCGCCGACGCCTTCGCCGACGCCATCCAAACTTCTGGTGGCATTGAGGCTCGCGATGAGGGCGAGAACGCCATGATCGCCAAGCGCCAGCTCGAGAGCCTTGGTCTTGCCCTCGGCGCTTCCCACTACAACCCCATCGCCTACTACAACAGCCTTGGTTTCGGCGCCCACTTCACCCCTGAGAG
>Ga0247770_1000381_pt1 | contig 43371 bp, 39 predicted proteins | sample UWRJL136409B6_FD_179943 | JGI IMG/M metagenome (GOLD analysis project Ga0247770, IMG submission 179943) | Plant litter microbial communities from Arlington Agricultural Research Station in Wisconsin, United States - UWRJ-L136-409B-6 | ecosystem: Environmental > Terrestrial > Plant litter >... | reverse complement strand
GCAACGACCCCCCCCCCCCCCCCCCCCAGCCAGACCCACGCGAAAAAGAAAAGAAAAAGAAAAGAAAATCAAAACACATCGAAATCAAACCACGTACTTCGTACCCGTCTGACGTACACGTACACGGCGCACGACAATGGGTTCCCTCCTCAGACCAGGCCTCGATGACGAAAGGCCCTGGATCGTGTACATTGACGCCTTCGACTCCTTCGCCAACAACATCACCGGCCTCCTCGAACAACGCCTCGGAGCCCGCGTCACCCTCGTCCACACTGACAACGCGGCAATTGACCAGAACCTCCTCCGGGTGCTTGCCGCCGCTGACGCCGTCGTGGTCGGGCCGGGTCCAGGGCACCCCGCAAACGCGAGCGATGTGGGCTTCATCGACAAGTTATGGGCGCTTGAGGAGACGCAGTTGCTGCCTGTGCTTGGGATTTGCCTCGGGTTCCAATCGTTGTGTCTTGCGCACGGGGCGGATGTGCGACGACTGCAGCAGCCGCGTCATGGAATTGTGACGAGGGTTGAGCATCGCGGGAGCGATATGTTTGCTGGGCTGGGAGAGCTTGATGCGACGCAGTATCACTCGCTGCATGCGGATATTGGAGGTGGGGGTGTGTCGTGGGAGCCGACGAGGAAATGTCCGTTGTTGCGCCCGTTGGCGTGGGATGAGGGCGATGAGACGAATGGTCCGGTTTTAATGGGCGTTCGCCACACGAGCAAGCCGTTTTGGGGGGTGCAGTTCCATCCGGAGTCGATTTGTACGTCGGCGGAGGGAGCGGAGTTGATTACGAATTGGTGGGTCCAGGCGAGGGAATGGCTGCTTGGACAGGGAAGGACCAGGACGGAGGTGCCTGACCTCAGCAAGTGGCTGCCAACGGCCGTGGCGAACTTCGGAAACCAGGTACCGTCGGGTACTTTTGCGGGGTCGGATCTGGCGCGGGAGCTTCGATCGGTTGTCGGGCCGGGGGATGTGGTTCTTGGGTGGGAGCGGTACCCGGCCACGAAAAGTCTTACGCCGGCTGCGCTGCTTGACGCGTTGGGCTACCGCGGCGAGGAGGTTGTTGTGCTCGATTCGCAAGGCCACAACGCCGGCAGATTCGATATCGTGGGTCTGATTGTCCCTGGGCAGACCGTGAAGGTGACATACAGCGTCTCGGATCGTGTCTTGCGCTATGGATCCGGCGCCACTCCGACCTCCTCAACGCCCGTCAGCTCCATTGACGAGGTGTGGCCAATGCTACAGGAGGCCCTCGATCTGCACGTCCCGCGGAACGGATTGAATCGGGAATGTCCTCGGGATATCCCCTTCTGGGGCGGCTTCATGGGCTACATCTCGTACGAAGCCGGACTTGAGACTATAGATGTGGAGCAGCACATCTCCTCGGGCAACAGCGTACCGGACCTGAACTTCGCCTTCATTCACCGTAGCATCGTCTTTGACCACGAAACTTCACATGTCTACGTGCAATCCCTGCTTCCCAACGATCAGGACTGGATCCTCGCCACAGGCAGCACAATCAAATCACTCACAACCCAAGAGGCACTGCCACCAGTGCCCGCACCGCTGCCCAGCCCCCCAAAGTCCCCCCTCTCAGTGCCTGCAACAGCCAATCGACCCTCGGAAACCAGCTACCGGTGCAAAGTCGGCCAATGCCAAACCTACCTCCACTCTGGCGACTCATACGAGCTCTGTCTAACCGACAGCAGCACCATCACCCTGCATACCCCATCAGATCCCTGGTCCTGGTACACCAACCTGCGCAAACGTAACCCAGCGCCACACGGTGCCTACGTGCACCTCTCAGGCGTGCACGTACTCTCATCCAGTCCGGAGCGATTCCTGCGATGGACGCGCGCCGGGATATGTGAGTTTCGGCCGATCAAGGGGACCGTGAAGAAGAGATTGAGCAGCGGGGAAGAAGTTACCAGAGCCGAGGCCGAGGTGATATTGGGGACTGCCAAGGAGCGGGCGGAGAATCTGATGATTGTGGATTTGATCCGCCACGATCTGGCGGGTGCTGTGGGGGCTGACAATGTGTGGGTGAGCCAGCTGATGAAGGTGGAGGAATTTGCGACGGTTTGGCATTTGGTTTCGGTGGTTCAGGGGAAGCTGGGTGTTAGTGTCGCTGGTGCTGATGACGATGAAGGTAGAGGCTCGAGTGCAAGTGGCATCGACGTGCTTCGGAGATCGCTTCCGCCTGGGTCGATGACTGGGGCGCCCAAAAAACGGTCCTGCGAGATATTGAATAGGATCGAGGGCAAGGCAAGAGGGGTTTATTCTGGCGTCTTGGGGTATATGGATGTTGGCGGGGGAGGGGACTTTTCTGTTGTCATTCGTACGGCGGTTCGCTGCGCAGGAGAAGTAGATGTGGGCGGAGATGAGCTTTGGCATGTCGGAGCTGGGGGCGCGGTCACTGTGCAGAGCGATGAGTTGGGCGAGTTTCTCGAGATGGAGACAAAAGCGGCAAGTGTTTTGGATGCGCTGTTCGAGAGCGTCAACTTGAAGGACACCGGGAAGGTAGGCTGACAGGTGCTGATTTATGTGGGTCTATTACGCGGGCGTCGAGAACCGAAGAACGTTAGGTCATGTATAGTAAGATAAAATATAAGGAAAGAACATTTGGCTGTGGTTGACAGTTGGCCCTGCTTTGCAGGAGGTCTTTCAGGCAGTTCCAGATTCAGTCAATTGAGCATCCGTCCAAACAATTTTCGAGACCTCCGCCGGCAAAAACATTGACAGCCCGACACTTTATCATTCTGCACACGTTCAGCATAGCCCACCTCACATCCATCGATGGCTCTAAGTACATCCGCCGGCATCATGCCTCCCGAGTGCATCGCCGAAATATCTCGCCCTGACGTACGAGCTGATACACTCCCGAAGCCCACGCAACCGGGCAGGATCACCGATGTTCAGCATCTTGCATCCTACAACTGGCTTGAGAGACCCGTGCCAACCATCGTGGTTCCCGGTACCTACCTGACACTGCCTTCCAGCTTCAACTGGATTGTACCCCGTCTTTGTGGCTAACCTTCCTGATCCTAGGCGCTCCAAATCGTTGGGCCCCGCCCCCAGAGAGGAAACCACTTCTGACACCCGATGCGGAAGGCAACGTCAGATATGCGGACGAAAACGCCGCGCGCCATCCCCGTTCTCCCCTCGAGCCCCTATTCCGCGCCCTGTTTTACAAGCACCCAGACTTCCCGATCCAAGATGTCGACATCGTCACGGACTGGCAAAACATGCTCAACCTTCTACTCATTGTCACAGTAGGCTCAAACCACCGCTTCAAGGCACAGGTGGAGATTGTCGGAGGCAAGACTGCATTATTCACACGCCTGGAGGACAAGCCAGCAGACGTCAACCAAGGGTTCACTGGTTATCGTCAAAATTTTCTGAAGGCTTATACTGCGAAGGAGCCTTAGGGAGTTGCGGCGCATTACCGGGTTATTGGGTACAACTTTGGCGGCATGAAGTGCGTTGTGCGCTACGACGTGGATGGCTATGATGATGTGGCGGGTCGTGTGAAAGGCGGGTGGTCACTGAATGCCCCCGCTCTCGCCAGCGGTAGCTTTCCCGTTTCGAAGGCCTAGGATGACCTCAGCGGTACTAATCTTGTCGTTGCAACTGGTGGCAGGGAGGTGGGATTGTTTTCGACACTTTCGGTCAAGACTCGTTCAGACAGGCGTATTCTGAGGAAAAATGAGTACTCTCACATGATGTGGATAACGCAGATTCCAATGCTGGCCATTGCGTACTATGAACGTCAGGAAGACAAGTCAGCCAAGTTCTACAACGTCCAGGTCCGAGACAAGACGTTCGAAATTCGCGGATGGGAAGACAAGAATCTAGAGGACCTCTCCCGGTTGGCATCTCTCCTGACGTGGGTCATTGATGTGGTGAAGACCAAGGGCAATGGGAGGGCTATTCTGGAGCACGGGTACACTGGCGGACCAAAGTTGAAGATTTTCGCGGAGTCGTCTTTGCCCAAAGACCTGTACGCGAAGTGGGGAGGCGGGAGTCCACAGCCGGAGGTGCCGAACCCGGAGGTGCCGAATTGATATCAGAGTTCACTCAGCGTTTTATAGATACGAACAGCCAGTCCGGTATCATTGAGGTAGAAATTCAAATCAACTAGCGTCACAAAACCCTCCTAGAACTGTGTCAGAATAGCTGGGCTTACGGATCGCATAATTCGGCTAAGCAAATACTATCTCGGTGGGCTCCAAGAAGCGCCGAGCGGCTTCCGCATAATTCATGGCAAAGCGTCACCCCTCCTAGAAACTGTTGACGACTTGGAAGAAACCGACCAGCTCTCTCTCTTCGATAAAGTAGGCACCCTTGGTATCCTTCCTGCTAACTCCAGCCAAGGCCGTCGCCGCCGGCTCACTATCGGCAAGGCTTGGCCGCAGAAACAAAACAGGGCCAGGAAATTCCTAGCTAAACTCCCACGGCACAAAGCCACTCTACTACTGATGATATCGAGTGACATTATGTAAGCCATTCATGCTAAAGATCAAACATTGATGCCGATTGTTCATTTTCTATTCATGAGCTGCAAGGCATCAAAACAAGCATCCAAAAGTTACCTTCATCCCCCCACCCACACACGCTCGTCTGACCAGTTTGACCGGCCAGGAATCTGAGTATTGGGATATTCGCGGTTGGCTAGGTGGAGAGGACAAATCCGTCACGGCTACACTATGCCGCAATCAGCAAACATGAACCGAAAGGCATACGCCTGGCTAGTACGATCCGCCGAGTGGAAACTGTGGATGTCATCAAAATCCCACCATGTCCCTCTCATGCTCACAAGAGTAAAAGTACCGTATGGACCTGACAGCATCTGAATTGGTAACATTCTCTCCCGATGATACAATGCAAAGCCAAGGCGACGATGCCTCACCTGTTCGCCACCAACCAATGAGATTCCGATTCCGGACTGCAATGGGTAGTAATCCAAGCATACGAGCCGGTCCGTTGCAACTTCGGCACCGTCAGTGGCAAATATATTGGGTGGGTGGAGGTCTGACAGACTGACACGGTACCGGGCTGTAGTTACGCCGGGTCGCTGTAAGCATCACCAGCCGGCAACCAAGAAAAGTGAGCCTCTCCGCCCTAAGTTGGCTCAGCTTAACTTCCAGATTTTCAGAAGGTCATTCTTCAAAGAACTAACATTGCGATTTTCGTCTCTGAGCCTCCATACCCATCCACCAACCGCCACAAAAGGAAGCACCTACCTCAAAGCAACATCATGCTCGCCAAAACTGCCATTCTACTCGCCTCCTTCTCGGCCGTCTGCCTGGGAGTAGCGGTTGCTGCCCCTCTAGCTCAGCCGGAACGTCTCAGCGCAAGAGATTACATCGACAACCCGCGCTTCCGCAGCCGCAACCCAGCTGTAATCGCTAGGGGAGATGATACCGACTCAGTTCGTATCACGGGGGACGGAACGGATGATACCCATTGGGGCAAGCGTGACGATCCAGACTCGGTTCGTATCACAGGGGATACACCCTGGGGTCGACGGGCGAGGAGTGAGAGTGGTGATGATGGGGATGGCTTTGTGCCGATAAAGGGACGGGATGATGGGCTGGATAAGGAGATGGATTGGGGAAGGTGAGGGGATAGAGGGAGGTCTGGCGAAGGGTGTGAGGAGACTCTAGGGGTGCCGTGTTGGATTAGTAGTAGTAGGCTACGAGGGATGGTGACGATTTGGGTGAGTTGAGATGCTTTTGCGTTGGCCGGGTTTGAGTCAGCGTGCTCGAAAGTTTCAATGTTATGATGCTGTCGGGTATTCTATAAGTCGCGGTTGAGTTTCTAATGGCATGTCAGTTGATGAATGCTTTTAGTTCAGTACCAAACTGGTGCTCCCAGTGAGAAATTTTTCCTAGAGGGCGAGCAAGTACATACTACGATACGTGTCTCCTGACAAGGATGGCCCAGACAGGGAAATTCGAAAGTCGTCGGAGAGAAGGTGCGAGTAGAAAGCGCATGTGAAGTGCTCGTTGGGCTCCACTTGTCCCGTGTTCGGGGATCGCCAGCGGGGTATCGGGGTTTCTTCCCGTCTATTGCACAAGATCTCACGTCATCGCGCACCTAAGGAATATCCGCTCCACACTATATACTCTTGGATAGATCTGCACGATCCGGTAGGTAGAGAGGCCATCCTCCCTCGCCTATCACGCCTTATCCGGTATCTTTCGCGCTCAACGAGCTACATGTCACTACCTGCAATGTGCAGCTCACGTAATCCCCGTACGGATGCCCGGTTTTCATCCCGCATCTAGGCAACAATACACTGCGAATACGCCCTTGCCTGGTGTCGAACGTTGCGGGGTTGCACTGTGATCGCGACAGTCATCAGCTGTGTGACATCGGCTGCAAGGTGCGGGGATTCAAGATGGGGGGCAACCCATTCAGAGCAGGTCTCTTAAAAATGGTGCTGTACAACAGACATGTCTCCCAGTTTCTCTGATCTTACCTACCGTATGAGCTAGCTGGCCGACTCATGAGAATGGACATGCTCGTCGTCCCTTGGGCCAGCGGTGGCATCATGGCACAGAGATGCCTTGTGGCCGCTGTTACGGGTATCCTCACACATTTGATCTACTTCATCCGCGGATACCATGTCACCAGCGCTTACGGCATCCTCATCGCACACACCTCTATATACGCGACCTTGGCGGTAGCGTCGGTGATGCAGATGGGGGTCAGAACAGGCTTCATTACATCGACGGCCGTCTTTGCGTCGTATCTAGCCGCTTTGTTCGCTAGCATCATTGTCTACCGCCTCTTCCTTCATCCTCTCAGTCGTTTCCCGGGCCCGCTGTTTGCCAGGGTGACCAAGCTCTACGGCCCCTGGACGAACCGCTACGGGCAGATGCACATAGAGCAAAACAAGCTATTTGCAAAGCACGGCAACATTGTGAGGATAGCCCCTAACGAACTCGCCATCCTCTCGACCGATGCCATCCCAAAGATCCACGCGGCAAAGAGCGGATGTCGCAAGCGAAACGCGGGCGTCTACAATGTTGTACACTACAAGGGGGAGTACAACCTTGACACCATCCTGGATCGCGAAGAGCACCGGTGGCGACGACAGGTGTGGGAGCGTGCCATGACCACGACCGCCCTGGCCGGCTACGAGGCCAGCACCCGCGAGGTATGCCGCAGCTGGCTCAACAAGGTGGCTTCCTTCAACGGACGACCAATCGACACATCGTTGTTCTCGCGGCTCATCACCTTTGATCACATGGGCAAGATTGGCTTCACCCACGAGTTCCACACCGTCGACGACGGCAAAGAAAACCACATGTTACGCCTCCTTGAAGTCCTATTCGGCCAGGTTGCTCAGTTGGGCGAGCTGGCCTGGCCGATAGCCATCCTCCAGGGCTTCAACGTCGGCGGTGAATCAGCCGAGTTCGACGAGCTCGCCAAACAAATGACCGACAGGCGAGAACAAGACGACACCGACGACAAGCACGACATCCTCAAGTATCTGATTCAAGATTTCCGCGCCAAAAAACCAATCGCCCTGTTCAACCGAAGCATCCTCTACGCTGACGCCGGTCTCATCCTCGTTGGCGCCACTGACACCATCGCCGCTGCTCTGTCCTACGCATTCTACCACCTCGCCACGCACCCGGACGCCCAGACAGCCCTCTACAACGAAATCGGTCCCCTCTTTGGGAAGACCGTCCCCGGCCAGTTTTTTCACAACGACGTGTCCCAAGTCGAATACCTCGATGCCATAATCAACGAAACATTGAGGCTCGACAACCCCGTGTGCAACAACGCGGCTCGTCTGACGCCTCCCGAGGGAATCGTCGTCGACGGGGTGTTTATCCCTGGCGGGGTGGGCGTACGCGTCCCGGGCTACGCGATGCAGCGGAGCGAGAAGGCGTTTGTTCAGGCTGATGAGTTCATCCCTGAGCGGTGGACGACTCGTCCTGAATTGGTTATTGATCGGGCCGCTTTTATGCCGTTTATTGTCGGTATGTTTCTCACCGTTGCTGCCAAAGACATGTGTAGGTGCTAAAATGAACCTCCAGGGCCGAATAATTGCGTGGGTAGACGGCTGGCGATGATGGTCCTCCGACTTGTGCTGAGTTATACGGTTTATACCTACCGGTTTGATTTGGCTCCGGGCGAAGACGGGACGGCGATTCGTCGCGAGGCTAGGAACAATCTCATCTTAAAAGCTGGTCCGCTGAGTGTTGTTTTTGCCGAGCGTGGTTGAGTTGCTCTGGGCGTCATTACTAATGAGTGTGCGTACCAACTTGGTGAATTGTTTGGCTTTTGCGGAAGTTCACGGAGGTACGAATGCCCAGGAGGCTGATCATCCCGTTTCTGACTATGTCCAGGAGAACGAGTCTAGGAGAACGAGATTTTCGCGGTACCCGTTATGCAGAAGATACGGTCGTGCTGTTCAAGACGGCCATACACCTTAAGATAATAAGTCGTATGGCATTTGGAAACGATTTTGCCGCATTTCTTAATAGCATATTTATATAACATCGCGGCCTTTCACAATGTGAGACATGCGTCTAATGATACCTAGGTAGGTTTAATGCTTTTTCCATGCGTATAGAACCTCTCACGATGTTGGTAAGGTCCTGACAGGTATGGCCCGTGATGTAATCACCTAGGCCATACTGTTTTAGACTGATGACGTTACTAATGTGGCTGAATATGAGTTTAGGGATTCACAGCGTAAATAAGAACTGAGGAGATTATGATGCAAACAGAAATCCAGGAGGAAGACAACAACAGCAACAACAACAAAGGCCAAAGCAAGAACAAAAGGCAGCGAATACAAGCACACCAAGCCCACGGCACAGGAGAAAGAGGATAACAAGTACCTCCAGCAGAAAGTGAACAAGTTGAGCACAGGACAAGGAGACCATCTGGCACCTTACGCAAAGCCGCCAACAACCCCCGCCCAGGGAATTCTCAAAAAAGAACGCAAACTGTCAACCCCGTCACGGCATTCCACGAAGCCTGGTGGAACAACAGTGAGCTGGAAACGAAAAGGGTCGAGCAGAGCAGGAACAGGGAACAGAGAAATCGACAAGTCTACCTAGAAGGACAAGATGGCATTTTCCTCAAGCGGAAGTTGAGAGGGGATCAAACTGTAGTTGTGGAAGGACTAGCCGAGCAGCTTGGTAAGGTATTGGGGTGGAGCCAGTTCAAGCCTCTGGTTCTAAAGGTTGGGTTAAGTAGATTGATTATTGTAAGAGAAATATCAATAAACTATAGACTTAAGATTATGCGGTGGTTGTCTGGTTTCTATCAAGAGCTTCATCAAGGCCGCAGCATCCTCGTCGTCTTGGTACTCAGCCTCGACAAGAAAGCGCGAGCCTCGTTACCTTCAGGCGTGCCTTTGCTAGTTCTCGTCCTGCTGATAATGTCGCGTAATCACCTAAGCCTTGCTGTTCTGGTCCTAAGGCTACCAATACAACTGTGTGGGAGTAGTGCGAGAGATATGGCGCAGGTGAGACATCATGCAAGGGGATTCTCTCGCATAATCGAAGGTTTTGAACACCTAGAGTCTACGCCGCAGCCGATCGTACGCAGCATGCAATGGGGAATCATATATGCCATTGAAATTCACGGTAATGCTGGTATCGTGGTATCTTAGAAGGGAGAAAAAGAGAATCCAAATCAGCCCGCCCGAACGATCATAAATAGTTGAGTCAGCTCGCTCGAAAGCATCGCATCATTGGTATACCGCCGCCTCTCCCCTTATCATCTCCTGTCACACATTAATCATCATCATCCGCGTGTCCCAACCACATATCTCCTACACGAAGACAATATGGAGGATTCTCTTCCACGCCGGCATCTGCGCGAGTGAAGCCCGATACTCGTTGATTTCATCCCACGGGAGCTCGCGGCGGCCTGAGTCAAGATCAATCTGGTCGATCGTGAGCCAACCGGTACGCTTCCAGATGAAGCCGCCGATCCAGAAAAGGATGACGACGGGCAAGGCGAGGTATGCCATGAAGAAGCCCTCGGCCGTGTTGAGATCCGAGCCAATGGGAGAAATGGCGATGTAAAGCTGGGTTGCGACAACTGTTAGTAAAAAAAAAAGTATGGCTCGAGAAGGTGTGTGACATACATTGGCAACCAAGACGATCACGTTAAGAATGAGACCCAACCAGCTACCGTACACGCCGCCGATGGCTTTGAACGGGATTTCGTCCAAGCTGTGACCTTGGCGGGCCCATGCGGTACGGAAGCGGATATGTGCTAGGCAGATGCTGCCCCAGGTGAAGAGAGCGGCAAGACCGGACAGCGCGAGAAGCCAGTTGAAGACGGTCGGGCCATCGGCATCCAGATTGACGTAGGCGAGGGGTCCGAAGGCCAAAATGAACAGCACACTATACAGTGGGCGGCCAGATCGGTCAATATAGGCAAAGAACTTGGGAGCATAACCTTGCTGGGCGAGGGCGGTAAGAGTACGCGAGCCGCCGTAGACAGCCGACACACCGATGGAAACGACCGAGACCAGAATAATGACGTTCATGAATGAGTCGAACCCCTTAAGATTCGCGTACTTGCCAACCAGGACGAACGGAGACGTATTGGCATCAGCGTAAGCTTGGTCGGCGGCGCCAATGAGACCAGGGTCGTCATGAGGGACGAGCAAGCCAACGAAGAAAAGGCCGAGGATGTAGAAGAGCGTGATACGCCAGAAAACCTGCTTGATGGCACCAGGAAGTGACTTGACGGGATTGTGAGCCTCAGCGGCGGCCAGACCAACAAGCTCCGTTCCGCTGAACGAGAAGGCGGCAGTGACGAAGATGGCGCAGAAGCCCTTGAAGCCATTCTTGAACGCGCCGGGGTCGTACCAAAGATGGGCGCCCGTGTAATGGTCATATCGGCTGCCCTCCGGTCCACCGCCGAGGACGAGGACAAGCGCAATAATCATGAAGATAACGGTGGCCGCAAGCTTTAGGCACGAGGACCAAAATTCCTCCTCAGCGTAGCCCAAAGTACCAAACACGTTGATGCCGATGATAAACACCAAAAACAGCGTGATCCAAGCGGCTGCCAGACGTCAGCTAAACACTCATATGCTGCAGGTGTGGTGGGCGGGGCGCAATGGACTTACCAACGTTGATCTCCTTGTTCCAGTAACCGACCGTCACACCGCAAACCGTAAGCTCAAGCGGTAACACGACGGCCCATTGCATTACGTAGTTCCAGCCCATGGCAAACCCCCAGGAGGGGTCAATGAAGCGTGTAGAGTACGTGTAGAAACCACCGGAGACAGGATACATAACGGCGAGCTCGCCGAGGGCATAGACAGTGTTGAACATCATGATGCCGATGATAAGGAAGTCGATAAGCACCCATCCCGGGCCACCCTGGCGGAGAGCGCCGCCAGAGCCGACGAAGAAACCGGCACCAATTGAACCTCCGATGGCAATCATCTGCAGGTGGCGGCCCTTCATAGAGCGGTCGAGCGAGTCGATGATGTCGCCCTCGGCGACAGGGCGCCGCTGGAAAGACTTGAGGTTGAGGCCATTGCGAGTCCGAAAGTCTTCCGTGTCGCGCGCCCGAACTTCCCCGGCGCGAGGAGCGCCATCGAAGGCCGGGGGAGCCTCCTTCTCAGGAGTGAAGGCGGCCTGGCCCTTCTCCTCTGTTGACGACATAGCTTTTGTCGTCTCACGATCTTGGGGACGGGAAGGAAGTCTAGAAAATAGGCAGGTGCAAAGAGCTGGTTGCTGCTCCCCGGGAGTCAGGTTTGAGACAGCAGGAGATCGTCCGACCGAGGGACGGGGACGGGGACGGGGGACGCGGCGGATTTATGTGTGGAAGGTGGAGGGGAGCTCTGGCAGCACCGAGGGGAGCACAGGAGGGACCAGGGTATGCAACGAGGTGGAGGGACGCATGGAAACGGCCTAGAAGCTGCGCAGAAGAAAACGGGCCCTACCTACGACACGGCTAGGCCAATAGCTTCCGTCCGAGCATGACGGAACTGGGAGAGGTGGTGGGGTGGCCGCCTGAAAGGGTAGGAGCCAAAGCGGACACCGACAGTACTCAGGCTAGGTTGCGATGCAAACCTAAGAATACCGTGCGAAGGTGAGGTGCCTCGGATCACCATCGTGTGGGATGGCTGCAGGACGACGGCGGGCGTGGACAGTGGAGGGGGCATTGGATGAGGGGCGCGTGAGGGGTGGCCAGACTACTCCGGGATCTCCATCCAACCTTGGCCGACGCGCGCAACGGAACGATGACAAGCGTCTACCAGGACGGCCAGAGACAGCGCCCGTGAGCGCGTCCTCGGAGCAGGGCTTTTCCAACACAGCTTGGGACAAGATGTGCCCTGATGAGTCCATGGAGGGCTGGGTATCGCCGTGATTTGACCCCTGTGTCGGTCTCATCCAGTGAGGGTCAGGGTGCGTCATTGCGAAACGGCGAACAAAAACGGAACTCACCAGGGCGATCGTTACGTGCCGCCCGCTGTGCCGCCCGCTCCCCCAGATTCTGCGATCCAAAAAGCTCCCACAGCCACCTACAGGCCCTTCATCACTTCGCTCAGAGGTGTTTGTGTTTGATGACACCAATGAGAGCCACAGCGCAAACCAAACATCAGGATTCCAATTTGTCAAGCGAGTGGCCAGTGGTACAAGCCGCCAAGACAAGCCCACAGATCTTCCCCGCCACCGATGACCGTTCAGCAAGCCGCTGAACGAGCGAGGTGTGGGAGGCTGGTGGCTGCGATAGGCAGTTCCCTGTTTCCGCACGGCAGAACAGTTAGGCGAGCGATGCAGTAGCTTCCGCAAAGAGCACGAGGCTGTATTGTATCACGCATCTACAGTAGGACCCACCTGTCAGTCCTCAGAACCGCCTGTCGTGTAAAGGAAGATAGGTAGACGAACTTGAAGATGGCGAGCGCGTTTCTCCAGCCGTTCCGAGGATGCTTGCGCAAACGTTCGCGACAGAGGTGGGGTGGTCAATGAGACGAGACTTTGCTCTCGACGGTTCAACGAGAAACGTTGTTCGTGGGGAGAGGGGCGTTAGGTGGCCAAGCCGGCGGTATCCCGGTGCGGCCAGGCCTGCTTGACATTTGTGGCGCTTTGAGGCTGCAAGTGCCGCGGGAGCATCACAGCAGCTCGGGCACCAGCTCAGCTGCTGGCCTGTGTTGCATGTTCCCTCGCCTGACAGTCGGATGTCGTCGACGAATCGACCGCCTCATTCTGATAGCTCCTAGGGTCTGACCTAGTCAACCAGACGGACGGGTTGCAAAGGATTTAAGACAGGACAGCAGAAATGCGGAATGTGACCAGAGAACGCTTCGTCGCGGAAAATCAAGCATTTGGGCAAGCCTTGGTGTCTTGGGAGCTCTTGTGAGCTTCCCCGTTCGGCGTGCCCAGGCAATGTCGGGGCATTCACTAAATCCACAGCGGGGCAGACAGGGGTGGGTGCGGTTGGTGGCTGTGGGCGTTTCTTGGCCGTTCTTGGCACCCGAAGCCTGTAACGGCAGGTGGGAGGTGACCCCGCCAATCAATAGGATCCACCCGGCAGCCACAGATGAAGGATTTCAGTCTTATCTGAGTTCGGTTTGGCCTCCAAAAGCACCGCTGCTTTCTGGGCAGGTTGCCGCCTCCTTATCTGGAAGCCGCTGAAGTCACCTCATCTCAACTCATGTTATTTCATGCCAGTTCGCAGGCCGAGCTGGATCGCGTCCTATATCCTGCGTCCGCCCAAAGCACATCGATGATCGAATGTGGCACTTTCTCCAAATGGGTAATTTACTGCGCAAATGGGGGTTCGTGGGGGACCGTCGAAACGGAGCAGCCAAACGGGAAGTGGGGATTGGCCATCAAACGGACGCTTGCTGATAAGCCGATAAAGCTCTGATGCGGAATAGCTCAACGTTGCTCCCATGCGTGCCAGCCAATCCTTTCCCGTCATTGATATCAGCCGAGCACCATAACCAAGGGACGATCGAATTATTACCTATTACCGACTCCCACTAATGCGCTGCAGGCTTGAAAGAAGTTGCGGCAGTGTTGTTCATATCGGTTGTCTTGGAAATGGCGATTCTGGCAGTTGGCGGTGCGGCAGGTGGCGTGGACGTGCCGTCGCAGCACACACAGACCCCACAGCTTCCCTGAAGGGACACCGAGGTCCACCACCCACGGCCGGGCATTATTAGCGCTGCTTCACCCGCTCCGAGGGTGCCATCGGTCTGCCCGGGGCGTGATGCAGCTCGATTCCCCCACAAAGCTGCCAACCCATTTCACATGCCCGCGTGTTGCTGGTCGTGGTAAGGACCACAGCGAGGATAGTGTGCATGGGTAGCGTCGGCGAAGGTAAATATTTCCAATTCCAGTAAAATGCGAATGAGCAGAATGCTAGTGCAAGACAAATGGCTTGAGGCATTTGGATCATCGAGTTCGGTCGACTCGCGTGTCATCCTGCCTCTTGCGTCGTTTCTTGTGGCGTCCAAGTCGCGCTTGTTCATGCCAGTGCTACAGACCTCGAGCCACAACACGAGATGTCAACCTCATCAAGATCGGACCTTCTTGCAGGATAGGTTCCAATTTCCGATGTCCTGGATGCTCAACTCGGTGTGTCTTCCCCATTCGTGAGCCCGCCCCTCCATTTCCAGCAACTGTTTCGCAGTCTGCGTCTTCCCGCTCCCCGAGCAAGTCACCGGCCGCCAATGATAAGCGTCCATTGGGCGCCTCGGAACTTCAGGCCTGTGCAATGCAACAATCCTTTGCATGTCGACCTCCCAACTCGAATTGGAGTAGGCAGGGATGAGATTATCGACCTATGGGGGCCTAAGAACAGCCCCTCCCAGACTACTACCACCAAGCGGTAGCTTCTCAGTTACTGATGTGCGACGGAGGTCACACATTTGCGCTGGGTACTACTTCGAGCCCAATGGGCATCAGCAATACCAAATAGCTTTATTCATCGATTACGATCCTAGCCTAGCAGGTCAAGAGCTATTACCTAACTCCGTCGCCCCTCGCGAAGCTCTAGAAAGCAGTGGATGTGCTGAGCGGTCGTCCGGCCTGGATTTCCCATGGCTGCCATCTGTCTGTTGACATCGCTCGCCACACCCCCAAATATTGGAGGGCCTGGACGCGGAAATATCCCCGCACGACCGCCTCTCCGCAGCCATCACCCTGATGGAGCTCTCCGCATCTTGCCGCTCTGCAGAGACATCATCCCATCAAAAACGCTAGCTCCGGGCAAGCTGCGGGCAACAGTCCACCGCATCGAAACCAGCAAACCAAGCCAAACGACCACTTGGAGAATTTGGAGCTTTGATCAGCCCATGTGCAGACTGGGCTCTGTCCAGATAGATATCTCCCCTGGTCATCAACGATAGCGCACGCCGCTGACTGAGCTCGGCAACCTTATCTGTAATTCGCCTTGCTGCGAGCTGACTACGTGGGGGTATCCGCACCTGGGGTGCACGCCATCGATCTTGAACCCTAGCATACGCCAAACCGTTGATAGGCTGTGTGATTTTAGGGGGTTTCCCAAGAGAGACTCGACGGTAATACCACAGGAAGCCACTCAGCTGCAAGACAAGTAGCACACAAGTCTGCTGGCACCCGATTCGGTGAGATTAGGGATCACACTCTCGGATCATTGAAGGGACGCCGCTCAGGAATATTCGCTGACAGCCAAGCCGTAGTACTGACTACGCGTCATTTGGGCTGGGCGAAGAGACAAGCTGACATTCAGAAACGGAGGCCATGGCCGCGGACTGAAGAATACTTGATGTTGCTGGGTGCCTCGTCAAAAACATTTTTAAGTCCTCATATCAACTGCAACTGTAGCTCGCTTGGTGACGGTGGACCCGCAGCATTGTTTGATAGTCCAAGACTTCCGTCCCCGTGGCTCCACGCTCGCGTGGGTGTAATTATAAGTTTAAAAGACGCTGGGTTTCAACGTCACACCCGACACGCCGCTGAGAATATTGAGGTTTATTGAGTTTGCGAGTCGTACCGACACGTCGTTGTTTCTACGTGGACACCGTCACGCCGGTGACTCGGAAGGAATTGCCGAAAGTCAATTTTGATAACAGAAATGGGCCCGCTGAGAATGATAAAGAGGAAGAAGAGCGCTGTGATGCTAAGATGGAGCCATCGATTACCCTGTCAAAATGAAGGCGCTCGTGTTTCCCAAGCCTAGAGGCCGTCCTGGCTTCTAGATGGACATTCAGGTACGATCCGTAGACGGCGACAAGATTACTTGAAGTTGGCAAACTTGAATTTGGATTGAAACTTCGAGTCGTTACTTTTCAAGAGCGAGATAATGACAGTCATGTGCTTTGAGCCCAACAGCCATACCGTTTTATTTTGGTCCCAGCTACAGAAAGGTGATGGAAACGGCGCCGACCTCGTCGGAGGACTGAGTACCACAATGCACACCCGGTTTTACGAAAAGGAAGGCTCCAGCGAAAAGAAAAACCTCTGCTGCGTGGGAATCCTTACGCCGGCTGAAGGGACGCTTTTTCTTTTGAACTGAGCCTTTACGAATATAAACTAGCAGATCTCCAAAACAAGATTTAAACCATCACTGAACACACTGGCTCACTAGGTAGGTTGTCTCCCTCTGATACGAGATCTATCTCGTCCTCGGGTACCTTCCTTTGCGAAGCCTTTTCCCAAACTTGGCGAAATCACCCGCCTCGACTTCAAAGCCCCACTCCACACTTTTCAGCATGCTTTCCATTTTCGGATAGCTCTTTTCAAATTCCTATTGTTCTCTCTCCAGATTTCGATCTTATTCTGATTCTCAAAGCTTGGGCCTTCTCTTTCGAGGATAAATATTTCCCTTCCTTCTCTCAACTTCTGCTCCCAACTCTTCCACAAACAACAACAACTTTCAGACCGCCAACAATCCTTCCCTCTTGTTTTCGGTCCCTTCTTTCTACTCCATTCTTCCTCCCTCCACTTCCAACCCCAAAAGTGCCGGTCGCCTCCATCAGCGGTTGGTTCTTTTTTTTTCGAGCTACCCTTGCCCTACGTTCCTTCCTTCCCTTCCCTTCTTCTTCAACCACCTTTCCAACATTCCACCACCTGCACCCACCAACACTTTTCTTCCTATCTTCCCCTCCAACCTGCGGCGGGGCTGTCCGGTTGCCAGCAACTGGGCACCCCGCCGCGGATCCGGGTCTGGTAATTTCTATTTTCTCAGAGGCAAGTCGCCAACGATTTGCACCGAGTTCTCCCCACCTCAGCCGAACTCAACCAGACCCATATCCTTCCCTCCCCAGCACCTGACCTTCTGCACGCGCTCAAACACAAACCGATATCCTGGGTGGGCCTCCTCAGGGGGTGTTCAAGGCCGTGGGGGTCCCTGCCCGGGGGGACGGCCCCGGACTTAGTTCGGTTTTGCCTACGGGCCCCCGACCCGTGGTATAGTCCCTGGACTTCCCGGCGTTGAGGAATGACGGGGGGTGGTTCCCGCTCTCTTCCTGCCGGGGGTATAGCGCTCAGATTGTGTTTTGGTAGCCGGCACACGAGGACGCCAACTCAGACCCATGCCCACGCCGGAAGCAGACCACGCCTTGGACCATGATCCTCGAGAACGGGGTGAGAGGGTGGACCGCCTGTCTTGTCTTCCTTTTCTTCCTTCGCGGAGGGGGGGAGGGGACAGGGCGGGCGATATCTGCAGTGGAATTATGGTGCTCTGTTGCAAACGAGGTTGCTCTTGAGACCCTGGCGTGTTGGTGGCTGGACTACACTATATGATGGAGCGTGGGCAGCATGTTTCACGCCGCCGGGGAACCGAGGAACTTTACCCTTGCTGATCCGTCGCGTTAGAAAAGTCTATTTTCATCCCCGTTGTACCGTGTGCCGGGGTATGCTGGAGACCGGGAGGGCATTGCACCGCGAGTCTTTTGTCACTTTCAGTCTCCCTAGGTCACTTTGTGAGATTGGAGATGTCTGAGTCATGGCATCTCCTTCCTACGCTGGGGCGGGAACCAATTTTTGAATTCTTTTTCTCACAGGCTTGGTATTACACTCTCTCCAAGTCTGTGTTCGGTGGGACACAAACAACAAACACGTTTTTCTTCTTTTTTCATTCTTCTTTTTTCACTGCGCAGTCTGGATACCTGGGCTCGCGGGGAAGAAAACATCCCCATCTTTCTGTTCTTTTTTTCCTGTGCTTCTCACATCACGCGGGTGACATTGCATCCATGAAAACGACTCTCAAAATCCAGGCCATTTCGATAGGCAGTGTAGCTAGGTATCCAATGTATATATCCAGCCCTCAATCCTGCACCACCGCCCCCCTCACTTCTCCTCAGCATCCCTCCGCAAAATCTCATTCAGCCCATCCCTCCTCACACAATTCTCCAGCTTAAAACTCGCCGCCAGCGCCTCCAGCTCCTCAAAGCTCTTCCCCTTAAAGTAACTCGCATATTCCCAGCACATAATCTCACTAAACAGCGTCTCCCGAATCACGCGATGCACATGCCCCTCGATCTTCCACACCTCCGGGTACCGCTTGTTCAGAAACTCCTCTGGGATCTCGGCCTTCATATGCGCGATCACGGGGGCGTAGATGTGGCCCACGTGGGTGTCGTCGCGGCCCCACTTGTCGAGGCCGAGGCGCTTTTTTTTCTCGAGGAAGGGGGCGAGTAGGCGGATGTAGGGCGTGTCCGGGGCGGTGTAGACCATGCCTTGAAAGCCGATATCCTTGTAGAGCCAGATGGACCAGGCGATCTGGTCGGTTTTGTAGATGGTGAGCTGCTCGCCGAGGAGGTTGTACCGCTGCTGGTTGATGGTGTCGTGGTCGGGCACGGTTGGGGCGGCGTAGACGGGGCCGAACTCGCCGTTCCAGATGGGCACGCCGTGGGCCTTCATGAACTCGACTTTGCGCTCGTAGGTGTGGCGGAGGTGGGCGTTCTGGGCGGGGGTGCCGAGGTAGGGCTCGCCGGCGGGGAAGCCCATGGTGGCGTAGTCGTGGATGGCGTAGACGCAGTTGGGCAGGACGGTCTTGAAGGCAGAGAAGTCCATGGCGTAGGTATTACCGTCGAGGAAGAGGATGTGGTCGGGGTCGACGGCGCGGATGGCCTTCTCGACACGGGCGTACCAGGCCTGCAGGTTGGTGTGGGCCGGGTCGCCGGGCTCGTTCATCGGGTTGTATCCAGCCACCCAGGGGTTGCCTTTGTAGTGCGTGGCGATCTCGACCCAGAGGTTGGTCGCGCGGTCTTGGAAGTCCTTGAAGTCCCAGAAGAGCGCTTTGTGGATGCCCGAGTCGCTGTGCCAGCCCTGGTTCTGGCCGCCGGGGAAGGTGTGCAGGTCGATGATGGTGTAGAGGCCCTCGGCCGCGCACGCGTCGACGATGCTGTCGACGAGCTTGAAGGCGCCGGGCCGGATGGTCGACGGGTTGAGGTCATCGATGAAGTGCCGGTAATTGATGGGGATGCGGATGCAGTTGAGGCCGAGCGAGGCGAGGAACTTGGCGTCCTCGGATGTGAAGAAGTACTCGAGGAACTTGTCGAAGAAGAAGTCGTACTTCTCCTGCCCGAGCACCTCCAGCATGGCCGCCCGCATCTCAGACTCGTGGCCGGGGTAGCCGGTGATGAAGTTCTCCATGTTGGTGTGGCCGCCTGTGGCCGTGCCCTTGAGGATGACCCGCTGGCCGTCGCCGTCGACGATCTCGGTGCCCTGCACCCGCAGGCATTTCTTTGGTGTTGGGGGCGTCATGTTGGAAGTTGTGGTTATCAATTGGGTTCGCAATGGAACGAGATTCTCAGAAAAGACCAGCGGCGCTGTTCGTTTTGTTGCGTGCTGGCTCTGCGTCTCGGTCAATTCGGGTACCAATGCGCCGAACGGAAGTCGTCGGCCGGCGGTGTCTCCGCATCCGTTTCCGCACTCGGGGCCAAGCCCCGGCGGTATCCGACTGGCTGGCATGCGTCACATTACCAGCAAAAAAGCCAACTCCTTCCCTCGAATCCCTTGGCCAAAAGAATGGGTCTTGTCTCCTCGTGAAATTCGTGAGAGATTGATAGGCTCACAGAGCTCGTATGTCCCCGAAAAGTCCGTGTTGGATTCTGGAAGGCCTAACTTGCAGCACCGTGGACCTGAATTACATTGAATCGGCCCCTTCAGAACGCAGTAGCGCTAGAAGAATGCCAAACAGCCCCTTTCCGGCAATGAACACGAACCCACTCTGCACTTTAACCGGAGCTAAGCCCATTTTCCCTGACCGCTCTACGTCAGCCCAGGACTGAGAGATGCATGCTAGTTCGCCCGAGATCCGACCATCCCCACTCCCCGGACCCGACAGATGGAACGTCAACAAACCCCCCGAACCCTCCGCCCCACCAGGCCGCCTTTCTTGCTATAAGCCACCTCCAGTTGTGAAAAGATCATCCTGTATTCTCTAACAACTGCCTGTCTAAATGTAACTAGGGCCTCTTACAACGCCATCAAGGCCTAGAATGTAACAAGTAGGCCTTGATGTCTGCTGAACAGGCCTTGTGCCCCAGCAGAGATCCGTACCTTCCTCCATTGGCCACCGCGCCTTGAAATCAAATCAGCTCGGTCCAGCACCTTTACAACCATTTCAACATATCCCGAAACAAAACTGCGTGAGCATTCCCACAGCCCAGTCTCACACAGCCGAGAAACCCCCTTTCCTTCCCCCCCCGAGCCTGCGCACCTCCCTGTCTCCCTCCCCACCCACACAATCAAGTATGATAAAGCCCCCACTCCACCCTCACCGGCCCAAACGTGGCCGACCACTCCGGACACGCCGTCTGCCCACTCGCACCCACCAGCCCATTCCACGAAAACAGCTCAATCGACCCATTCACCGCATCAACAATATCCCCATTCCCAATGATGGTCAACAACCCCGGGAGCGCCTCCACCGTCTTGATGCCGAAGGCGCACGACCCGTACTGCACGAGCTGGCGCTGGTAGACGCTCTCGAACGTCCAGGTGCCGTCGTTGGCGATGTTGGTGGCCATTTGCGCGCAGTCTGCGATGAGCGGGGAGCCGCTGGAGGTTTTGTCGTCGATGGTCGTGGAGAAGCAGAGCTTGATGTGCTCGGCGGAGGCGAGGGTGTTGGATGGGGCACCGAGGGAGAGGGCGAGGGAGGAGAAGAGAAGGGTGAGGGCCTTCGGGGTCGTCATTCCGAGGGGGGCATTGAGGTTTGGATAGGGGGAATGTTGCTGGGATGGGATGATGTGCAAGCGGGGGATGAAGTGGGACGGGACGAGGATGATAAATGTTGAGGGGTGAGGAGGGGGGTGACACTGGCTCCAATGGAGTTACGAATATTCTCCGGAACGAGTTGTGAGAGGAGTTCTTCGAGGTCTTTTCGCACGCAGTCGGGTAAAGGACCCGTTCTTTGGCGAGGGCCCTTTTGTACTCTCGTGTAACAGACACCGTCGATATCTTTGGTGCCACGGACCACTCATATGAGAAGATAGGCGGTACTGGGGAACCATGATGACCGGGATTGATATGGATCACTTTCGTTCTTGGGAATCTTTAGGACGGTGGTCTTTATTCTACCTCACATGACATGTGCAAGTAACCCGGCTTCGCCAGGGTTCTGGACAAAGTTGTGTTGCGCGGGCTCGAAGGGGACAGGTCTTGAGAATAGTCTGATATAGTAGTATTCCGTATAATTTCTCCCTGGCATGTGTAGTTGAGTTTACAAATACTCGCACATCGAAGGTTTTGCTAGGGGCTGACAAACCTACGAGCGTCGATACTTTTGAGTTTCATGAAATTTACGTTTCTCTACATATAAATTACGCCGCTGCCCGGCTTTCCAAACCGCAACTCGCAACATTTACAACAGTCGTGAAATCAGATCTTTCTGCGCTCTAATTACACCCCTTCATCCAAATCCCCATCCGGCCAGTCTCCAACATGGCAGAGATCAGGACCCGATTTCTCATCCTCTCAGACACCCATGCCATCAAGAGCATCTCCGCCCCCGACGTTCCCGTCGACGTGGCAATCCACTGCGGCGACCTAACCGAAGAGTCCAAGCTCGACGAATTCCGCACCACCCTCTCTCTTCTCCGAACCATCAACGCCCCCCTCAAGCTCGTCATCGCCGGCAACCACGACTTCACCCTCGACACCCCCACCTTCGAGACCAAAGCGGCCTACTCCCGCGAAAAGCTCGGCATCTTCCCCTCGCTCATCGCCAAGGAATACGGCCACCCCGGCTCCGCGCAGCAGCTCTTCACTCTCGCCGCGCAGCAGCAGCAAGACAACATCGTCTTCCTCGACGAGGGTATCCACCGCTTCTCCCTGCACAACGGCGCCAAGCTAACCGTCTACGCCAGCCCCTTCACCTCCTCGCTCGAAGCCGACTGGGGCTTCCAGTTCAAGCGCGGCGAAAGCCACTCCTTCGCAATGGACAACACCGTCGACGTCGCCATCACGCACAGCCCGCCAAAGGGAATTCTCGATAACATTCGCGGGTCCAAGCATCGCGGGGGCTGCGAGCATCTCTTTGCTGCGGTGGCTGCGGCGCGGCCTCGACTGCATTGCTTCGGGCATATTCATGAGGGCTGGGGCGCGAAGCTTGTTACCTGGCGCGGGGAGACGGCGAGCGAGAATCCTTCGCATTTTACGGACATTGATAATGGGGCGTCGGTTGTTGTGGAGTCTCTGGCGACGCTCCGCCGGGGAAGTGGGAGGCCCCTGAGATGATACGGGAGAAGGAAGCGAGGGTGCGGGGGCTTATGGCGGATGGTTATCGTCGAACGAGCCATGTCGGAGGGTCGTCAGATGAGCACCCTATTGAGCGGGGCCGGCAGACGTTGTTTGTCAATGCGGCCATCGAACCGGTTGATGGGGAGGAAGAGACGCAGCTTCCGTGGGTGGTCGACCTTGCGCTCCCGGCCGATATTGTTACCGGGGATTGAAACAATGCGAGGCAAAAAAGTTTTGGTAGACTTGGGCGGAGGTTCGAGTCTGTCGAGATAATAACGAGCTAGAGGGGGAATAATGACCCCAATACGGCGACCGGGCACGATGCGCGGCTAAAGGCTACAGCACCCGAAGGGCCAAAGGGGTTCCCGCCGCTAGACCGCATGCTCTTCGCTTCTGGGTTCGTGTTCCTTCCGTAGACCTCGGAAGAAACAAGCTTCGGTAAACAAGCTTTACGATTGCGGGAAGATAGAGCTAGTGGACGTGCAGCTCCCCCGAGAATGCGGTTGAAACGGAGGGTATACGGAAGCCGCATCAGGAAGGTGAATAAACACACCGCATCGCCAAGTGCTATTGTCGGCCTACTGCGCTTGGCGATCCCACGAGAAGCCTCAAAGCGGGGCCAATTTCATTATGAAAGAAGCAATGGGATTGTGCCGCTCAGGTATTATCGAAGAAGATGGAAGACCACAACGCCAGGATGCATCAACAAAAGAGACAAAAAGACAAAGAGATCAGTGTTTCAACGACTCCAGAACCTTTTCCAACCTAGCAAACGACAGCTCCGCCATGGTCTCGTCCCACAAATCATCCATCAGCTTTTGACCAGCTGCGCCATACGCAAACGTCGCGAAACTGACAAACCGAGTAGTTAGCTTCTGGCTGAACAGAAAACATCGAGTCAAGAACTTACGGGCGAATCTCCCAATCCATAATGAAACATCCATGCGACTCCTTCCCCTTAGTCAAAACAGCATCCACATACGTCCAGGCACCGTCCTCCAACGACCGTCCCGTTAGCGCCTTGCTCACATTGAGAAAAAAGGCCATAAATCCATTGGCATCGCGATGCAGAGCCGTCCCCTTGCAAAGTCCAGGATCGACAAGATTTATGACCACCTCATCCTCAATACCAGCCGGCAAGTGATCGAGGAGGCGTACGAGGAACAAATGTCCCAGCGTCTTGGACTCGGCGTATTGGTTTGATGCGTCCCAGGTTTTGGGGTCGTCGAACGAGGCGAGGAATGGTCGTTTGTCCTTATTTGCAAACTTTCCCGCGTAGGCCATTCCAGAGTTGACGATGCTCAGTCGCCCCGGGGAACAATCCGCCTTGTCGCCGACAGGTCTGTAGCGGAGCACCGGGATGAGTAAGATGGCGAGCAGGACAGTGGAGATGTAGTTGACTTGGATGACGTTACAGTGGCCGGTGGCCTTGACCACATCCAGCTGCGGGCTGATCACGGCGGCGTTTAGTATGGCGATATCAAGTCGCTTGTTGCCTGAGAACTCGGCCGTGGCGCGCTTGGCGAGCGCTTGGACGGAGTCGTACGAGGTCATCTCAAGCGGCCAGACTTCAATGAGGGCTGAGGGGAAGTCTTTTCGGAACTGTGCTGCGACACGCTCGCCCTTTTCTGCAGATCGAACGGCAAGGATGAGCCGAGAGAGATTGAGCGAGAGAAGATGCCGCCCAGCGAGGAGACCGAGGCCATCGCTTCCTCCCTTTGTAAAATATGAGCGAATATTCTCCAATCTGTGATAATCCTTCATGTCTGAAGAGGAGCCACTTGTCTCAGGACTCCTGAGACAAAAGGGAATAGGACAGAACGGGGGGATCCTATCTGATGTAGTACTCACGGTAATCAAGGCTGTTTTCCCAGAGAGCGAGGTCTCCGGGGTGAGGAGGACCTTTTGCGGCTTGACGCAAAACTGCGACTCGAGAAATATTCTCCCTATGCCCTTGGTGGGGGGGCTGAGCTCGAGGGAGCGGGACTTGGGTGCAGAAGACATCGTAGGCATTGATTGGTGGACTGAGGTGAAGTGCTGCTGCTCGAAGTTGCGGGTAGAGATGGAATCCAGCAAGGGCAGACTGGAGGCTGAAGCAGGTGACTATATGTATATTGAGGAATGTACGGACGTACCAGTCCCAATTCCATCGGAGTCATTGAAACCCGGCGCGGCGCTGTCGATGTTTCCCAAAATCGCTTAGCTCACACCAATGCTTAGCCTGGCGAAGATTGTTGCCCGCATCGGGAGCACAGTCGTTCGCAAACATTTAGAAGATTGTTTTCCGCATTGGGTTGGTCTGGGCGGCTCTCTGCCGCTTGAGCTCAAACCCGCGGCCCCGAAGCGGAACCTCCCAGGCACGCATTAATAAGCCGGGCGTTCTCCTCTTTGTTGTACCAGCCCTTGCCTCAAATGGAAAACAATCAAGGCTCGGCATCGGCCGGTTTTTATTCCATGGGCACATTAGAATTAGCTCCGGAAGCCTATTTCCCTCCAAGTCCTCATTTTCTTCGGATGTAGGAAGTGTTTTCCTACACTCGCAACTCGGCAAACTGATGTTTCCGAGCTGCACTCTGTCGCTCAAATCCCACGGCGGCGAGTTAGCGTCGATCGCATGGTGACAGATTGCTGCTCAGATCTCGCTCGGATCGAGCATTCAATGTCCGAGGTCCGAGGGGCGGGCCAGCCTTGCTGTTGTCCAATAGATACAAAAGTCCCTACCTGAGCAGTTTACCCTCGCACAGTGTTTCTACAGACAGACAGACTGAGGGGCTGCTGACGCCCCATCAGCAGTGGCATCGACGGCCGCCACGAGTCGAAGTGTGGCACAACTCTGAGACAAAGAACCAAATCCGCGATATCCGTCTGAAACAATTCGAGATGTGGCGCATGGTAGCCGACTGGATAATGTGGGACTGAAATGTTAGCAGCATATGGCTCTGTTCCTTATCAAAGTTAGAAATAACTCACTTCTCAAAAAAGAATTATTATCCTTTGCGCCGAAACTCTACGATGAAAATGCGCCACCGTATCACGGGGTCAGCCAGGTATTTTAGTTCCCAGACGACTCGGTTATGCAGCATTCTTCTCCTCTCTTCTACCTTCACTCACCACATCCGCAGGATAACCGTCAGCGGAGCAACTTTAGCAAGGCTTCAAACTACCCAAACTCGACCACTTATCAGAATGGATGACTCAACACCTGTCAGAATGGATGACTCCAACCCCTTAACCAGAGCTCACAACCGCTTGAGCCTGATCCCCGGCATCGTCGCCGACCCCGCGATGTATCCGTCCCTCGCCAAGGAAATCAAGAATAGACTCTCCGAAACTCCGGCAATGAGCAACAACCTCACAACGCAGCAGCGCATAAAGTCTCCGGAAGAGTTCCAAGCGCTGATTCGGAAAGCTGCACAGTTGATAGCGAAAGACTGGGCGGAGGACACCCGCGAGCCCACAGTGGACAGGTTTGCAGAAATAGTCGTGCAGGCGTTTCTTAAGGTCCGCTCGGAGGAGTCTTCCGCTGCTGGCGAGGTCGCGGTGGACGCACAGGTGGTAGGGGGCTTGCTGGAGTCTTTTTCCAGGATGTCTTTGGGGCAGGAGTAGGAGGGAGCGAAAGGCATCTATTTATCACATCATCTCGGCATTTTGGGTCTCACTGACCAGCAACACAAAGTCCATGAGCGTATACCTTCTTTTTTGCTCTTCCAGTTTGATTCGCAGGTCTGGCGTCGTATCATTGAGATGGCGAGATACGATGATGCACACCCGTGTAGGTAGAAAACTGGATATATTTCAATAGATGGGGAGAATAAATGACAACATCTCATGCAAATTCAAATCTGGCTCTAGAAGCCACTTTAAAATCACTCCCCTTTCTCTAGCCCAGACCCGGGACACGTTCATCGCTCAAGACTCATCATCAGAGCTATCCTCGCCCATCCAGCCATCCCGTTTCGCCCTGGAGCCTTTAGCACCAAAAGCTGCAACGGCTGCCGCGACGGCAGAATTCCACTCCTCTGCGTACTTGGCCCAGAACTGATTCCCGTCCCGTCGTGTCTTGGCACTCTCCTTGAGCCCTTTGATGGTCGCCCTGGCCCGCTCGCGTATTACTTCGTTATGGCTGTGCTTCCACTGTAGCACAAGCAAATCCCGGGTTCGCCGCAGCACCGCCCGGTCCTTCGGGTCTTCGCCCTTGCGAATCAGCTCGCGGGCCAACTCGGCGCGCATGTATTCGGTCAAGGTCGGCTCACGCACGTCGTCGGGGTCGGCTATACCTTGACCGAGTACTAGCGCGATGCGCAGGAAGTCAGATTTGCTGACTGGGCTGCGGCAGATGGCTGCTTTGAGGGCGTTCCAGTCATCATGATAGGGAGTACCACGACGAACGAGCTCTTCGACAAGGGATATGACTTCAGTGGCAAATGTGGTGATTTCCGCGTCCGGGGCGGGCTCGGAGTGGTTATTGAACGATGTAGATGGGTAGGGCAATATCCGTAGACGAGTTTCGAAGATGTCGGGCAGGCGTCTGGGATGGCGATGGCGATTGCGCTGCCACTCTGGAGTGCGGAGGCTTCCGACGCGGGATACAATCCCCTCCAAAACGGGTATGGTGTTGGCAATTTGAGCCTCGCGGCAGTGTTTGCGGTTGAAACCCCAAGAGGGGACCGTGCTGAGGGCTACCTCGAGGTGGTTCAGAGAGCGCATATCCGAAGCATCGATGAAGACATCGGCGACCGAAAGAAGGAACTTTTGCAGAAGTGGGACTGTGATACCATCGGCAGGGAAGTTCGCCCAGACGGAGGCGGGTCTGTTGAGCAGCGCTGCGGCAGTGTCGATACCAAGATACAGTGCGCCCATGTTCCCGTTCCCAAACAGCGAGCGCCAGTGCCGCGCGCCTTTTGACGCTGAGAGGCCGGCGTCATTCTTGATCTTGGCGTTGATAGAAGCAATGCCGGGAGGTGGGGAGATATTTGCCATGACGTGTTGCTTGATGCGCTCGAAGATCTGGACGCTCACGTACTCGGGCCTGTCCCTGAGAAGATCATTGTACATGCGAGCGACCACAGGAACCACTGGTAGAGACTCGCCGGCCGGGCGGCTGAGAGAGTTCGCCTTCTCAAAGAGCGCGATCCATCGTTGATTGTTCTTCGTGGCTTGCTCCAAGATATCAAACAAGACGGTCTCAACCCACTTTCTGTTCCACTCTGGGGTTAACTTCAAGTTGGTGTCCAGGCCGATATGGAAGAGCAAATTCAGCAGAGGCCGCTCAGTAGGGGACACGTCTGCTATCTCTGGGACGGTCCCGTCCGCCTCGGCCTTGGACCAGTCTTCCTCTGTCATCGGACGGCGCTCGTTGAGAGCCGCAGCGATAGGAGCCACGCGGTTACGCAAGACTTCCATGATCCTGAGCTTGAGCTTGATGTCCTTAGTGCTGGTGAAGACTTCAACGAGACTCTCAATGCCGGCGATCTTGATATCCATGTGATCAGAGTTGCTGAGAATCTTAGCCAGAATGGAACAGGTTGTTTGCTCATCGACAACATGTGAGCCGCGAAGTGTTTGCGCCAACATCTTCACCGTGGTGATTTTGATGAAGGGCTGCACGCTTGTAGCCGCAGGGGTCTCTCCAGTTGGTGCGGACGCCTTGCTTTTCTTCGCTTGCGCCAGTTTGTCGGTCATGGCGTCCGCCATATTGTTGAGGAAGCGCTTGACCTCAGGTGCTGGCAGCAACGCAAGAAAACCGTTATTGAAGAGGTGGCGATGCCATGAGCTGTCGCCTTGTCCATCAACAAGTATATCACGGATCACATCGCAAGCGATCAAAGGCCGTTCACCCCTTGAAAGGAGGATGATAACATCCATTGTCAACTTGAGATGGTCTGCATGCACCTTTTCTGCCGTTTTCAACCTTTGAAGCATTGAGCGGGCAAGACGCAAGAGCAACTCCGGGGGCACCCTCTCTTGGTATGTTTGTAGGATGGAGAAACACACGAAAAGACTGCCCGGCTTCGACTGTTCCAAGAACTCATCGGCGAGGTAGACAGCAGGGAATCGAGGATTTTTGGCTGATGGATAGGGCTTCATGAACAGAGAAGAATCGGATCCGACTTGGCTGTTGATATAGAGCATCGCAGCAGCGATATACACGTCCTGCGTCTCTCCAGAGAGCGGAGCGTCGTATCTTTCCGGGGTCCAGAAACTGGGGACAGATTGAACAACCGCGGTCTTCTTCATTGGCAATGGAGGAACACTCCATGGACGGCTTGTATCCGCACCCTCGAGCATGAGTTCCAGGCAGGAGACAGGACCGGGGAGCTCGTGCTCTGAGCTTGGCGTTGCTTTGGCCATCGGGTCCGGATGCCACTCAAAGGGCTCGCTAGGATCCTCAAGTTTTGGGAAGACGGGCCCTGGCTTTGAGTTCCTACTGGATCCAGAAGGCCCGGGCACCCACTTTAGCAAAGACCCAAACGCCCAGCGACTCCAGAATGTGCGAGCTTGTTGCTCATCAGTTATGATGTCTCCGCTCAGCTCTTCCGTCGCATGACGCCATGCCAGGGCCACTCTCTCCTTGCGATCGGCTTCGTCACCCCCAGCGTTGACGTATATCTCCACGCAGACTTTGTAATGATCGACGAAACTCAGAATAACGCTGCGTGACTCTTCATCCGTGGGGATTGCGTTGCGAAGAGACTTTTGATCGGCGAACACCACCGCTTTGGCTCTCGAGACCACGTAAGGAAGCTTGACAGTTGCTTCCCCGAAGAGAAATTGACACAGAGCTTGCACTGGGAGCCCCTTGGGCCAGGGCTCACCCAGGGTCAGAACAGCTGGACACCTCTTGACCCGTTCTTTCCGCCACAACTCGTCTCTGGCCTTGGCAAGATCGTCGATAAATCGCCAAGTATGATCCTCAAGCGAGGTAACAGTGAGAGTGTCTAACATGCCACGCTGGCTCGCCAGGTGTAGTCCAGCATGCTCCTCTGCAAGAGCGAGCTTCTCAGCGTCGACGAGCATAGAGATAGTTGGCCGCCAGACTATATCATATATATCGCTGTCAGATAAATTGTGATGTGACTGAAAAGCGTTGGCAAGCTGAATTCGCTCCTTGACGACGGTGAATGCGAGCCTCCTGACCGCGCTCCACGAGTGCGCGTTGTACCCCGGCTCCTGCAGCGCCGCCGTAGCTGTCTCAAGCAGTTGAATGACCACGTTGTTTGCCTCCACGATACCGGCCTTGACCGTTGCAACAGGTACCACAGACAGCTGGTTAGTCGAAGGGATCGAAGTAAGAAGATTAAGCCCCTCTCTCGTCACAAGAACGTCGTGCTGGTATAGACGGCTCACAGTTTGAGGGTCCTTATCAAATCGCCTTGCCCAGCGGAGTGTCTTGGAGTAGAGGTCGAGAGAGCCGGATGCAATGCTCAGGAAGAGGGCTGACTTGGCCCAGAACAGACGGTCACCCCAGTCCCGGCTCTGGCTCGCTTTAAGTAACCGGGGCTTTATGAGATCCTCGATATTGTTGAGCACCTCCGAGTTGACCCTTCTCGGGTCTCGAGGATCCAGTCGCGTGACAGCGACACTGTGAACCAGCGGAAAGTCTCCTCGTGGACTTGGTCCCGAATCCGCGGCTTGTGACAACACCGTATTCCCACCCCATCGTGGCGAGAGGAAGGTGTTGTCGGGTCGTGCTTCGGACAGTAGGTTCAATAAGCCGACTGATTTGTCGGCGGGTAGCAAAACAAACAATTGCGAAGGGATGCTGACGGTGCTCTTCAGCCCCTTCAGTTTCGCTTTGTCCCCGTCACTTGGCGACTCGACGTTGATCCCGTACTTCTTTGGGTTGCGAAGCAGCCAGACAAACAGCTCCCACCTGTATGGCAACTGGACGCGCAAGATTTCCGGATAATCGACAATCGCCGGCAACATGGATGCCGGCACAAGGTCCAACAGAGCTCGCAAAACAGCCCCAGCCTTGGCATGACGCTCCTCTGTGGGGACGTAGTTCCACCAGCGGATGGCCTGGTACAGGAGTCCACTTCCGTCGAAATTCAGTTCGTGGACAAGTTCGGGCCACCTCTTGAAACACGCAAGAACCATTTCCCACACCTTGTCTCGTGAGCCACTAGTGAGTTTCTTCCGTCCCATGCGAACTACCAGGTCCAGCAAGATGTTTCTGTAGAACTCAGTTGGGTCGATTTTCAAGTCCTTGGCGTGGCATTCGTCAATCCTCTCGGCAGCGACCTTCTGGACTAGCCTCAGTTTGTCCTGGCTCAATAACCATTGCACGCCATCCAATTTGGTCAATCTTTTCCTAGGCCCCTGAAGCTTCTCTTCCTGGCGGGGCAGCAGGTAGTCGGGGTAAGCACTACTTCCCGCCCCTTGACTAAAAGACGGAGTTGCTGCGGCCGTGTCGATGGTCTCTTTGCGGTGCCATTGCACCCGGAACTCGGCCGTGCAAGCTCCGAAGAGTCGCCTGTATGAGCTGCGCAACGGTCTCTCGTCGCGATCCTCGGCAAGCTCGTCGTCCGGGCTACCCTTGTAGACTAGGCTGTACAATTCGACGATAGCCGCCTCCCTCTCTGCTGTGGCTGAAGCATCCCGTTTAGGACTAACGGCGCCGATCGCGGTGCACAGTGCTTCAACGTCGTGGACGCTGAGCTCGCGCAGCAGGGCCGCGATTCCCGCTGCGCCTCCGAGCGCGTCCCATGTGACGCGAAACTCAGGCCCGGCCCGCAAAGCATTTTCGAGCTGACTGATTGCTGCACGTCGGATAGACGCGCTATGCGTCTGTTTGAGAGCTGCGGCGAGGGCGTGCGGGTCGCGACTCCGGGAAATGTAGAGCTGTAGAATCAAAGGCGGGAGGGCACCCGTCTCGGTGGCGGAGAGCAGGTGCGAGGTCAGCGACGCGGCGTTTGTCGTCTTGAGCGCGTTCTCCAGAATCTCAAGGACCTCCGTGCATGTTGCGGCGCGAAGCCGGCGGTCGAGTGAGCTGTCCGCCATTGTGGGTCCTGGATTGTCTTAGGTCGGAAAGGTGTAGCTCCCTGGTTCAGCCTGTGCGAAGCGACCTGGACTGCTATAAGCTGGATCTGTAGATGGTGAGACGGATCGGACGTTGGGGAGTGCCGTTGTCTTTTTGAATGGCTGATGTTTTGGAGCTGAATCTGAGTCAGACGGTGAAACAGCGCAGTACGAGCCCATCTTGAATTAGCTCCTGCTTCGACGGGGGCCAGGTCAGGGTTGGTGGATGATTGGCTTGGCGTTCAGGGGCTGAGCATCGGACCTGTGAACTGCAGTCGGCTCCGAGCCCCAGGGTCCAGCTCCGCCGCACAGGCGGTACCCCGGTCCAATGGGGCACGGAGATGAGCCGCTGTCCGTCTTGGTTGCTTGCAAATACAACGAGAACACGTGCAATCTCACGCAACGTTGGGCCTTTACAACCCAACTCACAGTTAGCTCGCTATCAAATCATGTTCCAGCTGCAATGCAAGTAAGATGGAAACGCGTATAGAGTGTTGACGACAGATTGGCGAAGAGTCCGAAATCGTTTGCCCCGACCAGGAATGAACCGGAGTGCCGGATCCTTCAAACTCGCGAATCGTGAACCAGCGATAGCCGAAGTCTTACAGCGGCCATAGGAGTGGCTATACCAAAACACAAATGTGAGTATGTGTCACAAGTAGCGGGTATTGCTGCTGCTTGTCGGCGAGTTTCTTATTGAAGGCCCAAGGGTTATGCCAAGTACGGTAGTACCTCACGTAAACTTTTCCTTTCGCATTCAGAGAGAGTAGCTAGGTATTTTGCAGCTCAGCCCTATGTCGAAATGTATTGCTACAACTATTACAGCATGCCTTTTTGCATTTGAAAGAGGCCTTCCCGCATTCTCCAGCGGCACATGATAATGCAGCTAAGGCCTCTAACAATAGGAATAAGCCTTTTCATGTAAAAACTTAAGACCTTATGACTCTAATACAGGGTTTGAGGGTTTCTCTGACGCATTTTCGCACAAATACCCTGTAGTACCACGATGTAAAGGGACACTCTCTTCAAAGATACGGGCGAGGCTGCGAAAAGAACTCGGAATCTATCAAATTCCTAGTTGATTGAGTGTTTGGAGGAATGCACAGTTTAAGAGCAGAATAATTAGATTTTATTGCAGCAAGATCTAATTCTCTTCATGACATAGGTTAATTTCACTTGCCCATCCATCCCTCTTGAACACCATTTCGCATCCAACCCTGAGCACCAATGAAATCAGGCGACCAAGCACAGGTATCATCTCACCAAGCCCAAACACCAAACACCAACACCGCCTCAAATATCGCCATACATCCTATCTTTGACATTCGCTCTGCCCCCAAGTACTCCCCGGTGGCGCAGCCCCATCCGTAAAGCAACAACCCCCATTGGTACTAAAGCAGCACCCCCCATTGTCGCTAAAGCAGCACCCCGCAGTGTCGCTGAAGCAGCACCCTGCGTTTGAAGAGAAGCAGCACCCTGCTGTATCGCTGAAGCAACACCCGCCCATCTGGCTGAAACAGCACCCGCCCGTTGTGCTGAAGCAACAGCCCGGCGTATTCTCCAGCGTTGTTCTTGTCACGTCGTCCATCTCGTAATAGACTTTCATGGGCTTTGGGGGTTGGTACTGCGCGCGGTGAGGCGAGGAGTTTCGGGAGGTGTGCGAGGGTGTTTGTGAGAGCATAACGCGCTGCTCGGATGCCGCTGAGGAGGAGAGGGAAGAGACGGTTGCGGGCCTTGTAGGTGAAGCTGGGGTGCGACTGGTTTGGCCGCCCTGGGAGGAGTTGGTAGCTAATTCGTAGGAAGGTGGTGCTTCTGGAGCAATTTCGTCGGCGACGGGGACGGTTTGGCGGTGGCCAAACCTGTAGTTTGGAGTGATGCTGCTCATCGCAGCTAGTGTTTTGTTGTCCATACCAGGGATCTGAGGATTGTGATGATTGTGGTAATGGTTTGGTCTGCTCTAGCGATAAAAGGTGATCGCGGTCATCAAGTCTTGCCCTGGACAGGTGCGGCGCGTCAGTCGATAAACAGCTCGATTTGACCTTTTTGGCCTGTGGTGCGATGTATGGGGTGATATCAAAACGCAACGCTCATGGTGTGATTTTGAAGTGTATCGGCCTGTTTAGTATCCGTCTTACCAGGCGCCCTCCCTCACATGGGAGCGCTATCGCTTGCCGCCAAGTCCTCGACTCTGACTGGCTCCTATGCGACAACTAGGGCTGGGATTCGTCACCTACCCCTCCTTATCCGAGGCCGCCTCATGCCGAACGCGTAACGTCCTGAACGACAATCAGCCATCGGCCAGATCGGGATTCAATTATCGACTGAGGAACACGAGACACGTGATAAAAAGCCGGCGGATATAAGTAGGCGCATTCCACGACAGCCAGACTGATTAGGTAGATAAACCTTTGTACACAGAAAGACGATGAGCGATACCCTCAAGTGCTTCGGGGAGCACGACAGCCCGGCCACTCAGCCAGAAAGTCACGTGACAGAAAATAGCTGTGCCAGCATTCAACGGGTTGCAGTTGTATCCGGCTTGACCAGAACAGTATATTGCCTGGCCCGACATGGTCACCAGTGGAAGAAAGATCCCGCACCGCTCCCCGACCGTTTATGGAGGGAGGAACAATATTCTGTAGGTATCAATTCCATTCCAATCCTACCGGTAGCTTGAGCTTGGGGCCTCTCTGCTTCTGCCCTGGACCGAACCATTACGGCGTCACGGTGGGTCACTTGACTTGTTTGTCGCATGGGTAACCTTCGCTGCATGGGGCTGGGAATGCAGGAGTGATGATGATGTGGAGATCGGAGATCTAGCGCTGCGCTCCGAGAAGCCCCGATCAATTCGATCAGCCTTGACGGCATCCGATCCAGCAACTGGAGTACAACCCAGGCAAGATCCCGGGAAGAGAGACGATGAGGCGTGCTCGTGGTTATGCTGTTATGCAATCCTATTCTTTTGATACGTATTCCGTAGAATGCGGGAAAGTGCATGTCAGCTGACCATGGAGAGCCCCTCGGCAAGGGTTCTTCTGGACCTGTAGGCCGCCTGCACACAGTACCGGTACCTCTTCCTGCTTGAGAGGGCTTCGCAAACGCGTCGCCTTGGTTGATGCAGGCGGACGGCTGCGATACCAGCTGGTCCATTAGCTTTGCTGGCTCGAAGATATCAGGTGCTTGGGTGTGGAATTCTTTCGACTTCCCCAAGATTCTTGGCGTCACGCCAGGAACAAGGGGCGATACAGTGGCGCGCTGCGATTGGCTGAAATCTGACCCACATGCTGCAGCTGGAATCGCTCAGCTGGCGATGGCAACTTCCAGAATCTCGTCGACGTCACATGTGGCCATGCTCATTTCACCCTCGCTCAGGCTCTTTAAATCCTCAGAACAGAGTAGCGTTTGTCATACTCTTGCACCCTCCCTCTTTCCATTTTCGCAAAAACCGCAAAAAACTGCATCTGCAAGCGAATCTATTATTGGAACTGTCTTTTGAGATTTGACACCGGCGTACATTTGCACTACTCGCTAGCCGAATCCACAACACCGCATTCCTGCTTACACATCATTGAGAAGAGGGACGACAAGATGTCCGACAACAACACCATGGCGATGTACTGCCACGCTTGCCACAACACTTGGCAGCAGCAGGCAGATGCTATTGAATGTCCTGCTTGTCGCAGTGCATCCACAGAGATTGTTCGCGAGTCCCTCCCATCACCGCCGGGGCAGCCATCGCTAACTCAAACACAGATCACTTCTGAGAATGACCCGCGCCGCTTTCACAGCCGGCAATCGCCCGAGAGCAATGCGCCTGTCGAGCCTCAGCCCACACTCAGCGCTGATGCTCCCAGCACTAGCAGCCCCGACCAAGAAATGAGGGACGCACCACCAGCGCCGACAACCACCCAAGCGCAAAATCCAAGCAACGAGACCCAGACACAGGCGCAGGGACAAGAACAGACTCAGCTGCCGCATGCTCAGCATCCGTCGTTTGTCTTCATGTTCCCCCAGCCTGCCGTTACCGTCTTCACCACGGTTGTGAGCGACACCCATGTTCCTCCCCCCAATACGGCTGGACCACGGGGACCGCCGGTGGCCCACTTTGGCATGAACTTCTTTTTCCCGCCGATGCCCCACATGCCCCACGTCTCCGCGCCGGCAGCACCCCCGCCGACCGGAACGACCACCCCGGGACAGACCGACAACACCACCCAGGAGAATTCCCGCTCAGAAGAGCAGCAGCAACATGCGGCGCGCCCGCCCGCCGGAATGCCCATGGGCTCTGTGCCTCTACCCGTCATCGGAGCTCTCCTCTCATCGATCTTCAACCCTGCCGCCGCCACTTTCGGCGATGCGGTCTACTCTCAGGAGGCATTGGACCGCATCATTAGCCAGCTTCGTGAGCAAAGCGGACAGGGCGGCGCACCTCCGGCTTCACAAGCCGCCATCGACAAGCTCGAAGTTCGGGAGCTAGACGAGAAGATGCTTGGCGGCGAAAACAAATCGCGCTGCGTTATTTGCGTTGATGAGATGAGTGTTGGTGAGAAGGCGTCGGTTCTCCCATGCACTCACTTCTTCCATGGCGAGTGTGTTACCCCGTGGCTGAAGCAACACAACACCTGTCCTGTATGCCGCCGGTCGGTTGAGGCTGAGACTGAGAAGGTGGGCAAGGGAGCAGAGTCGGAGGCAGTATATCACGCAGCCGCTACTGCAGGCTGCCCATGAGCTAGAGGCGTTGGGATAGACCTGGGCAGATAATTGGTCGGGAAGAGAACGGCGTTATGGAGTCACATCAGCTGAGACGGACACCAGGCCTGGGATCTCAGCTGAACGATAATGAACAGTACCACATTACAAGTGGGAGCACTATAGATTTGTACATATGTTATGCTCCCTCTTTTTGAGCATAGTGTTTGGGATGGTTATGATGGGCGTCATGATCAGAGGCGTCTGCATTGCATGATCAATTGGCCTTGTTTGATAACTACTACAAAGTCTGAAACATAGATAGTTGCATAGCACTGCCGTTAGCCATTAGGGCTGGTAGTCAATCGAGAATACATACGAAGGCTTGGACCAAAAGAAAGGGACCCCTGAGCCAGTGCGAAGAATGCCTTCTTACTCTAAAGGCCGCCCATAGCTCTCGTTATTACAGGCTATCACCCATTCTGAAACACGTACATGAATACTGAAAATGCCTTCCCGCATTCTGAAAAGGCCTTCTTGTATTCTAAAAAAACATTGCTGCATTTTAAAAAGGCCTGTGATGTGGTAAGTCCAGGCCTTGCCGTCCCAGAACAAGACTTGTGTGCGACGTTGAGTATCCGTACTTCCAGGCTGTACATATGTACAGCTAGCTATGTCGGAAGCAAATATACCAACTCTAATGTACCCAAAGCCAACAAAAGGGTAACAAATCTTGATACTGCCTTGATTGGTTGTTAGAAACTCTTCGAGGGGCAGCTAAAAAGCCATCTTCGCGAACATAATTATCAGACTATGGCCACGAATCCAACAAATCGAGCACCGCATGCACGTATCGACATGAAACTATGGGGTGTATCTCATCGCATGTCCTACCAGGCTGAATTCCGTTCTGGACATGTCTCATAGTTTGCTCTTGTAGCCTGTATCAATGCAACCAAGACCTATCACGACGCGAACAAGGCTTGCACAATGCCAACAACCAAGCCTTTGTGTCCTTGCATGAGCTCTTAGACACTTTCGACACCTTTTTGCACAGGGAAGAGCCACCCTTTGCTTCGGCTGGAGCACTCCTGCCGTACAGCTCCAAATTTGCCATGCCTCTAAGCCGTGGGCAACGGCAATGTAACTATTAGGTTGAGAAAACTTGGTCTTTCAACGTCACATCCGACGTTTGAGAACTTTCTTTGTGGGCAACGGCAATAGGAGCTCCGTTTTCCAAGATGAGATGGAAACTATGGTCATGTGTCGTATTTGTCGACTTGGATCCTGTACGACGTGTCACGCCTCTGACAGGGCAACGATTCCGAGCTGTTTGCTCGAGTGGGGCCCGTTCCCAGGGTCGCTGTTTGCTCTTTCCCAACTATTGGGCAATAAAAGCAGTCGTCGCCATCAACTCTTCCACATTCTGCTGCCTCGCTCGTAAAACATGATCGCGGTAATTCGTGCGCGCCTTCGCGCCCTCATTCTGTGGCTCGCAATCACCGTTTCTTGCGTTATCATCATTGCCTGGGCACCTCAGGCGAGACTGCTTCTGTATAAGCCCAACCCAGACACCCCGATCGACCTCAACCAGCCGCCAGACTCAGAAATCTCCATTCCCAAGCGGATCTAGCAGGTCTTCTTCCCCCCTCCTGGCACCACCATTATCGAAGATGGCTTCATGCATGCCAACAAATGGATCGAGATGGCCCCCGGTTACACATACACCTTCGTCGGGAGCACTGAGGCTGAAGCTTTCCTCGCCGCCCATTTCGCGGACCGACCCGAGATCGCCAGCACATACCACGCCTTAAAGAACCCAGCCCTCAAGTCCGATGTTCTCCGCTACCTACTGCTGTATATCCACGGCGGCATCTACAGCGACGCCGATACCAAGCCTCTCGTCCGTCTGGATGCCTGGGTCCCTGCCCAAAAGCGACGGGAAGTCCGGCTCCTGTTGGCCCTTGAATACGACGAGGCGGAGGAACCGAACCCATCCGACTTTGTTTACCCGGTCCAGTTCTGCCAGTGGACCATCGCCGCAGCGCCCAACCACACCGTTTTCGCAAGGATGGTTGACCGAATGCTGGCAGGCCTACAAGATGTGGCCGATCGCCAAAGCACCACGTTGGACAAGGCATACCTCTCGGATTTTGACGTGGTAAATACGACGGGCCCGGTGGCTTACGGAGGTGGTTTTCCAGCTTCTCCAGGAAGTTGATGGGAGGGTGAAGGGGTATGGGGATTTGATGCGCATGGGTGGGCCGAGGTACTACGGGGATGTTTCGGTCTTGCCTTTGGAGACCTTCAGGGCGGATTATCTTGACGACTGGGGGGTGAGCTGGCGGAAGGGACGGAATGCACTGGTTAGGCATTTCTTCAAGGGGGCTTGGAAGACACCTCCCGGGGTCAGATAAGAGGGAGGTGATTTCTTGATTGTATAGGTACGGAGGTGGTAGCTATGAAAGAGCCAGAGTTTAAAAAGAGGCTGACTAGTTGCGCAGTAAATGGCCACTACCATCAAACCAGGCAGGCCATGGGTTATGCTATCATCAGCGGTGCCACATTATCGTCAACGCCTTTTGTCCATGAACTCATGTCTCCCTTCCTGGGTATCGAAAATTCATTGGTTGCTCGCGAGCAAGCATGTGATTCAAGTTAACCTGACGGCCTAGGATGCCATTTGTTTTGAGTCGGTAACTTTTGAAGACCCCTCGGCACATTTCGCGTCTCGAATGATAAGGAACACCGATACCGAGGACAGACGAAGAGAAAGAGAACGTTTATTCGCACCGTTCCCCTAATTTCGAAGCCCATCCCTGCTTGGTATTACAGCAAGCTTTATTACATTTTCAAGGGGCCTTCCTGCATCCTCTGGCGCCTTATTACAAGGCAACCTCGGCCTCCTATGATGTGGATGTGACCTCTTGCAATGTAATTGAGGCATCCAACAACGCAAATAAGGCCTCTCTCTGATGCACCTCATAATCTAGGCACCGCTATTTTCATGTAAGGAGTTCAAGTGCTCTTCAACGTTTCTTCACACAAATACCCTGCAGTATTGCTAAGGCAGGTTCATACTCCATTTCTACGGGGAAAAGACCAATCAATGGAACACCTTGACCATTCACATAGACTTATATAACGTCGTGGTAACACTTGCAACGTACACCTCAGCGCCAGGTTGGAGGTTATGCTACTTCTCGCACTCTATGGGGTCAATGCGCTGGGAGCTCATATCGCGTGACAGACCGAGTCTGATCCGCTTCGAGCTCAGGTTTGAACTCTAGCCAGGGTTCCACCGCATTCATACCCACTTGATGCTCTCCCGCCCGTCCCACCGATTGAACCTGTGCCTTTCCAAGTCCAGCTTCGTCAGCACACCTCTTCCTCCTCCGCCAAAGCCACCATGCCCCAACTAGGCCCCCGGCAGATACGACGATGGCAACGACTATACCGGAAATAGCCCCAGGGGACAGTCCAGATACAAGAGGCAATAATGTTGGCGCTGTGATGGGGTTTTCATTCCCCGAATCCTTCCCGGGCGCACAAAACAAATCTGTCTCTTGCCCGTTTTCGTCAACAGCGATTAGGTCTTGCTTAGCAGTGGGGTTTGCCACCCATAGCCTGAACTCCTGCGTGTCCTCATTCACAAAGAGGTACACGGCGCCCAGAAACTGCCTCCCCAACTGCATGAGGTCATTCGCGTTGGTGTCCTGGATCGCGTTGATCACTATTGTTGGGTCTGACGCGTTCACCACCCATTGTCCTGTCTGCGGGTCGGCGTACACATCGGGAAGGACAAGTTGGTCGTTTGGCACGCGAGCCTCAAAACCGGACTGGAGTTTGATGGTGAGATCTCCGGCGTAGGGCTGGTCTCCTAGATTGTCCGCATACCGCATAGCGAAGAAGTTGAGTCCGAGGGAACGGGATGGGATCGTAGCCTTTGTTCGGTTTCTGAAGTTCTGAAAATACGGATCCAACGGCAAGGTCATGAGGACGGGGTAATCGGGCACAATGCAGGCCGAGATGGAGGTTGACTTGGATGGAGAGAACAGGCTCGCATTCGTACCGTTGGGGAAGTTGAGGATGAGATCGACGATTGTTACAAGCATTCCAGTGGGGCAGACGGAACGATTTGTTGTTAGGGGCTGCTTGAGGGGCCGCCCGGTAACCTTGGCGCGGTCGTATCCGCCAAAGACGATGCTGCCGTCGAGTTGGGTGTTGACGTTGACGACCTGCCGGCCCCAGAACATCCCAAAGGTGCGAGAGCCGATCGTTTTGGAGCTCCTCAAGTAGGTGAGGAAGGTTGAGTTGGTGCCCATACCGATAGCCACTTGGGGGTGGTATCCTTGCTCGCCCCAGTTGTTAAGGGCAATGCCCATAGGAAAATTGCTGAGTGTTGTGTTGGAGTTAAGGGTGAGAGTATCTGCGACGAAACTCATCTGTGGGTAGGGCGCTGCGTCGGCCGGGTACGCATCCAAGGATGGGGATGTGCGAGACGTAGACATGAAGCTGTTGTATTGGCCCCCTTGAAAGGTTATACATCCTTCCTGCGCAAGGGCGTGTTGGTTCATGATACAAAACCCGGATGTACCGTAAAGGAGCGTGTTGTTCAGCGGCCTGAAGTGTTGGCACGAGCTAAGAGTTACAGGGAGAATGGAAAACCTACCATTGCGGGAGGACGGTAAATTGCTGTGCTGGAGTACCAACCCATATTTCGGCGCCCCGTGCGGTCGATTTATTTGGGAGAGTGACATTTCCAATCCGGAGATTCACCGGCACGGGTGCGCAAGGCCCTGCTTCGACATATGGGGCAAAGAAGACAGCACAGCTAGCAATTAGGCTGATTTTAGTGTCTGGCTTCATCGATACATCTGTTTGACGAGGTTTTGAGAAGAATATAAAAAAGCAAGTGTAGGTAGGTAACGGAGAGCAGATAGGTGGGAAGGGAGGGAGAGAACCACGAGCCATAAATGGGATCATCTCGGGGCCGCATCAAAACCCGGATGTGACCTCGAAGGCATCATTTCCCCTCGGGGGAAAACTTGGCTTAGGTTACGTCTGTCAAGGGGACTGGGCTAGCCCTTTGTTTCAGTCTGGCGCAATAACGTTTTATTTCAGGCCGTGCCCACGAGTTCCACGGGTTTCCTGCCGAACGAAGCAAGCAAATACCTAAGTTTCGTCACTACCACCATCAGATACCAATTTTCCCTCCATCACCCTCATCAGTCGAACCTCAGCTGGTCAAGTTTCATGCAGCGCGCCAAGCAACGCAACCTAAAGAACCCTGATTCCTCAACTGTCGCTTGCGTTGGCTAGCAGGTGCCGAGTGTTGGATTTCTCTGTTTCTTAATCGGTTGTCTTCCGTCCTTATCCCCTAGCAATCAAAGCTAGGCTAACACCCCATCAAAACCCGAAAAATTATGAGGCAACCGGTGCGCGCTCTTACCCGGCAGACAAGCTTGCGCGGTCGCCATGTTATTGCCGCCGCCGCCGTCGTCTGCTTCTTTCTTTTCTTTATCCTGAGACACTCCGAACCCAAGGGTCAATTAACTGCCGAGGCGATCAGTCTTGAGCGGTATATGAACTCTGGGCCTTCGCGATATCATGTCAGCCCTGTCAAAAGCACTGTGGACTGGGGCAGCATCGAATACCGATATCCCTCAGAACGACCCTTAACCACTCTTCCCAAACCAGGCGGCAAGCTTTTAACCAAAATTCAGCACCAATTCGGGCCCGAACCTTCTCTGAGGCGCGTCGAACGAGAGAAGCGCAGGGATGCCGTCCGCAACCTGACCATACATTGCTGGAGGGCGTACCGCAGGTACGCCTGGAAACGTGACGCTCTCCTGCCAATTTCTGGCGGCGGCCGAGATCAGTTCTCTGGGTGGGCCGCCACCCTGGTGGACTCTCTCGACACGCTGTGGATTATGGGGCTGCGCGACGAATTCGACGAGGCCGTGGCCGCTGTAGCCGAGATTGATTTTGGGAGGGTGTCTTCGTCGGAGCACATCAACATCTTTGAGACAAATATCCGGTACCTAGGAGGACTGCTGGCGGCCTACGGCCTTAGCAAACGCGGCATACTGCTATCCAAGGCGATCGAGCTGGGAGACTTGATCTACGGCGGATTCAATACGCCCAACCGCATGCCGGTAGACAATATCCATTTCGACTCTGCCAGGTCGGGGGTCGGGTTGACCGTGGAGGGTCAAGTTGTCTCGGCCTCCCCCGGGACTTTGTCGCTCGAGCTTACCCACCTATCCCAGCTTACTGGAGACCCCAAATACTACTCTGCTATTTCTCGTGTCACCGAGCTATTCTACCAGGGCCAGAACCATACCGCCCTACCCGGCTTGTTCCCCATGTATGTCTCCATGGCAAGCCAGGACGTCACCTCGGGCCTGACCTTCACCCTCGGCGGCTGCGCGGATTCGCTTTACGAATACTTCCCCAAGATGCATACCCTCATCAGTGGCGCCGGAGATCGGTACGAGTCCCTGACCGTCGGGTTTATTGAGGCGGCAAAGAAACACCTCTTCTTCCAGCCCATGATCCCGGACGAACATTCCGTCGACATCCTGATCAGCGGAAACGTGGATGTAGACTCTGAAGGGGTACCTCATCTGGACCCGGAAAGTGAGCACTTGACCTGCTTCATTGGTGGCACTTTGGCGCTGGCGGGGAAAGTGCTGAACAGAGAGGAGGATGTTGAAATTGGAGCAAGATTGGCCAGGGGCTGCGCCTACGCGTACCGGGCTTTCCCGACCGGGATCATGCCGGAAAGATACAACATGGTTGTATGTGACGATGATGCCAACGATAGGAGATGCAGATGGGATGAGGAGAAATGGATAAATGAGACGAAGAAAAGACGAGAGTACAAGTCATACCTACCAAAGGGATTCACAACGGCGAAAGATCCCCGATACATACTTAGGCCGGAGGCGATTGAAAGCGTGTTTTATCTGTGGCGTA
>Ga0247770_1000380_pt1 | contig 43417 bp, 35 predicted proteins | sample UWRJL136409B6_FD_179943 | JGI IMG/M metagenome (GOLD analysis project Ga0247770, IMG submission 179943) | Plant litter microbial communities from Arlington Agricultural Research Station in Wisconsin, United States - UWRJ-L136-409B-6 | ecosystem: Environmental > Terrestrial > Plant litter >... | reverse complement strand
TTGGTAGTTTTCGCTTGCCACCACGTAGCAACTTGAGTTTTCAGTGCTACATCATGAGTTATTTGCTTGCGCCATGTTTTAGGTTTTTTGTCAACCTCTTTTACTGGACTGGCGCTCTAGGGCACGTAGTACTGTATCCAAATTTTTACGAGGAGTTTGAGCGTTTCCAGCAAACAGTGCAAGGGTCACGCCCTCAGGCAAACCCCAGGTTTGACGTTTAGCTTCTCCTGGAAAAAACTCTTGTAAATCTACACCGTTCAAAATTACCCGGATGCGTTCTGGCGGTACACCAATTTCTACCAGTTCTCTCTCCACCTGTTTCGATACCGCTACGATCGCTTTCGCCTGAGTGAAGGCTTTCTTTTCTCAATCAGCATTCAAAGTGGTGTAGAACCAGTTGTAAATGCTACGCAAGCTGGGATGCTGTTCTGAACGATTGACTGGCGATCGCAACCAGGAACTATGGACAAAATGTACTGCATTAACATCTCCCCTAGCCGAAGTAATTGCACCATTGAGTTTGAGCAGGTCAAATTCTTTTTGGTGCTTATTTAACCACCAAGCACTTTGGGTGGAGAAAGCTATTTCGCGGACAAGTTGCAATGGATACCCTTTAACTGGAATAGAAATCCAATCGACCTGACTATGTTGTTGCAGTGCCAAATCTACGCTACTTGCTCACAAGGTAACATGATGACCACGACGAATAGCTTCCCAGGTAACTTCATAGTTTACCCGACCTTGGCCATCACCTTTAACGACGCGATGAGTCACGATGCAAAGTTTCATAGGTAAACTTTCCTAAATTTTTTGCTTCTGTCCATTCCACCAAAACGATTGGGCGCTAATAAGCCGTACTAACGTATTGCCATAAAGTATACAGACGAAGATTCTACGGGATTCAGTTCATAATCATGAAAACTGATACTTCTAAAACCAATATGAGTTAGAATTATTCTTAGCTCTTCCGGAGTGTAGTAGCGAATTCTCATCATTGTTAAATCTGAGTAAGGACGCTTAGACTGTACTTTCCAGGTTCCTTCAAACCAGGATTCTTCTTCTTCCTTTCGAGTCAGGTCAGGGAAATGAATTAAGGCACGTCCACCTGGCTTGAGTACCCGATAAAATTCATGAAATAAAGTAATTGCATGAATTTTATCAATGTGTTGAATGCATTCAATGGAATAAATGAAGTTAAAAGCCTGATCCGGTAACACTTGTAAATCTAAACCAGAGCTGCGTTTGAAGGATACATTTTCCTTACCACGGTTTAATTCTTCCGCCACCTTCAGAATAGTTTGGCTAACATCAACTCCAGTGGCAGATTTACAGTAGGAAGCTACGGCCCCAGTAATTAGACCAGAACCACAGCCAAACTCTAATACCTCATCATCTAAACTAATTACCTTAGACAGGACATCTTTAGCGATCTCTTCGCGCGATCGTTGCATCTCCAAAAGCCGTTCTTCATATTCTCCGGAAGTGAAATAGAGATTGTTTTTAGGATAAAGATAGTGTGGTGAACTAGTGAGAATTTTACGAGTTAAAAGTTGTCTGAATGATGAACCGCCTGTATTCCAGGCTAATTCAAGGATGGGATTCCATCTAAGATAGTCATAATCACCCTTTTCGGAGCGGAAAGGATTAAAAAATAAATAATATAAGTTACGAAGGAGCTTGATCGAGCGGATTTTTTCGGTGTTTACCACTTGCATTATTTCTTCTCCTGGAGTAAAAGTTGTTCGTAACGTTTGATCCTGAGCTAAATTTTGTTTCCCCTATTTACCTTAGCACCCTTTTTGGGAAACCTCTTTTTTGGAACAAGGCTTCTTCATAGAAAGCCAAGTTATCGCGAGCGATACGTTTCCAACTGTAGTTTTGTGCGATCGCGTAGGCATTACGGCGTAACCGATCGAGGTAGGGGCGGTCTAGAATCAGGCGTTCTAAAGCCTGCTCGATCGCCAGACTGTCGCGGGGTGGCACTAAAATACCATTATCTCCATCACTCACGATCTCCATTGGTCCCGGTGTTGTTGTCGTTACAGGCGCTAGACAGCAAGCCATAGTTTCAGTGAGGGCCAAGCTAAACCCTTCCGAGAGGGTGGGAAAGAGCTTGATGTGATGTCCGCGCAGGAGGTCGGGTAGTGCTTCGTGACTGTAGCGGGGAATGACTCGGATGCGATCGCGTACAGCAGGCTCAAAATCTGCATGGACTTCTGCTTCTGAGCAACCCGTTCCCAAAAAACTTACCTTGGCCTGGGGATAGCGAGCGAGAATTGCATTCAATGCAACTGCACCGTACTCAATGCCCTTGCGAGCGATATAGTTACCTACTTGAGCAATGCAAATGGCTGAATCCTCGGCCTTTGGCATCGGCTCGAACGGTAGATTCAGAAATTCCTCTGGAATCCCATTAGCAACGATGCGCGTTTGTTCCGAATTGACGCCCAACTTTTCCACAACATACTCTGCATCGTGGTGATTGAGCAGCAAAACCAGGTCCGCATAGCGTATGGAAGTTGCGACCTCCCAGAGACGGAAGCCTCCATGATACAGGGGATACTTCCAACTCAAGTGCAATTTGCCCCGACGAGCCTCCTCTAAGTTTTCCAGGTGCATACTATGCTCAAGACCGTGGCTGCGCGTCACTAGAAGAGGGGTGTTTTCTCTGGATTTTCGGCGCATTTTCGCCCAAATCCAAGCATCTCCGGTAGAAGCATCAACCACATCGACGGCTTGCTTCTTTACAAGAGCTGAGATCTGGCTAGCTACAAACCCAGGAAACATTATCGGCTTTAGCCGCCCTGATAACTTGTCTGGAAGGTTATCAAATGTGTAGTACTGCACTTCATGCCCCAGCTTTTGATATTCCTGACCTAGTTTCCATGTTGCTCCGGGAGCACCTGCATTGCGATCGAGTTCGTGGTGAATGGTAAGTAGAATTTTCATCAGTTCCTTTAGATGGAGGAATGTTCTGAAAGATTGCCTCAAAAGATTTTGGGGAATTTAAAATATTAATTATGAAATTTTTATTATGCTTAGTTATAACTAAATATTTACTTAAAATCATTGATATAATTTTCCATATGGCTAAAAAAGCTAGTTGTTTAAGTTCTTGATTAAGGTGAAGGTAAAGACTGGGAGCAGCAGCTTCCCTATTTTTTTTATGGTCTGAAATCAGAAGAATTTTCATGTTTATTTCTCTGCTTAATTTTGGGCAAGACCGAGTAGAATTATTAAATAATTATTGGGAAATTGATATTTCCTTAAAAATGGATTCTAAGGTTTGGAAGTTCGTTTGAGCATTAAACTTCTGTTCAGCTAGTCTCCGCCCTTTGGCACCCATCTCGCGACCTAATGTCGGATTTTCGATAAGATGTCGGATTTTACAAGCTAATGCATGGCGATCGCCTGACGGAACTAAAAAACCCGTCTCTCCATCGCTTACAACTTCATAAATTTGCGGGAGTTGACTGGCAATCACTGGCAAACCTGCTGCCATTGCTTCCAGAAAAACTGTAGCAAATGCATCCGCGTAGGTTGGCATCACGAATACATCTGCTTGGGAGTAAAGATTTAGCCACTCAGGGCTGTATGCCTTAATATCTCTATGGATGTGAACATGAGGATGCTGGCATTCAACGGGCGTATAGGTTACCACGTGAAGTTCTGCTAATTCTGAAAATGCTGTCAGGAAGACTTCTAAGACATCTTCTCCTCCTTTTCGTTTGAAATCACCTCCTATAAAAAGGATATTGTAACGTGTCTTTGGAGCTTTTTTTGAGCTATCAATTGAGCTGAATAGATCAAGTTTTACGCTAAAAGGAATAGCCTTTACTTTTTTACTATCAATGTTGTAATCTTCAATTACAGATTTTCTAGCAAATTCAGAGGTAGTTATGATTCGTGCTGCTGCTTCATAAACTCTTTTTTCGAGAAGCACATTAGGATTATAAGTCCATCTAAATTTCGGGTCAGTTTTCTCTTGAGATGCCTGAACAGCAGTCAAGTCTATGCTGACCACAGTAGGCAGATTTTTCATGAAATCTACTGATAGCAAAGCCATAACCTGAGTATGTAAGTAGAGCGCCGAGTAATCTGCTTGAGTTAACTTTCGAGCTACCAGACGCCTAGCCATGTAAGCCAATCCTGTCGAAATACGAAACCGATTGAAGTCTAAGTCTTGCTTCTGAATCCATTGATTGGGAAATTTAAAACTCAGCAACCTATTTAATATTCGTGTATGCAGTTCTCGCTCGTCGGTAAACCCGTTAAAATCTACCTGACAGGAGCATGCTTTGCTGAAGTATTCCTTCATTAGATTAGCATAAGTACCATGACCCATGTATGTTTCCATGATCGAAAGAATTTGAGGATTTTTAGTCATTTTAAGTTTTCCTATGTAGATACTAATTAAGTAGATCCAGGGTGATTCTTTAGAACAATTAGAGTTTGTTAAAGCACCAGTAGTTTCTATACTTTTAGAGGGTTGAGAGTCTACTGCTGTTTGTACCCTCTGCAAAAGACATACTGTTCCGTCCAATAAAATAAGGTAACCCGCAGACATTATGACTCTGAAGGAGCGACTGCACTTGAGGGCTTATAGAATCCGATTAATTATGCTACACATATCACCTTCAGCCAGTATGGAGTCAGCTATTTCAAGGGCATTAAATGCACAATTTCGCAGGGCTGTTTTATAGAGTTTATCAGCCTTTTCCTTGGGGACGTGACCTTGAAAAATTTTAACAGATTCTCGCAGTTGTTGAACATATTTACCATTCTTTACAGTAGTTTTAGTGAGAGAGCCTGAATGCTTGCGATACATTGCCAAGGGTTCAACCTCATACCAGATTGGGTAGTTAGCTGCGATTCTTACCCACATTTCCCAGTCCTCAGCATTAGTGGCTAAGCGGTAGTCAAATCCTCCTAGCTTTTCGTATACTTCGCGCCGTACTACGATTGAGGGTGCTTGGATACGTTGAAAGCCAGCAATTAAGAGCAACCAACTACCTGGTAGGACACCGCTTTCTTTCTGTTCTAGTTCGGATATATATTGCCAATGACTATGTTCATCTATGATGATGTGGCGACAAAATGCTGCACCAATCTCTGGATTCTCCATGAAGGCTGTTTGCAGCTTTTGATAAAAGCCATCTCGCACTAAGTCATCACCGTGCAGTTGATGAATCAACTTTCCTCTCGAGAGTTCTAATGTGGTTTGAAAATTTTTTACAAGACCTACATTCTGTGGTTGCCGATAGAATTCAACTCGACCCCTTCCCAATTCTTCGACAACTGCCGCTGGATCGTCTTGAGTTGAGTGGTCATCAACCACTGCAATTTGCATAACATCAGGACCGGGATCTTGTGCTAGTACGCTAGCTAGTGTCTCGCGCAGGTACCTGGCAGAATTGTAAATAGGAATTATTACAGACCACAGTGGACGTGGTTCGCCATCTGCAACTGGTGGAATAGTAGGGCTATAGGGATGTTGTACTCTCATAATAGAAGGATTGTGTAGGATGAATAGGAGCTTAGGCATATTTTCATACGCACTCTAATGAGTTGAGATAGAAAAGATCTGGGCTTACGGATTGCAGCTTAGGTATTTTTGGTGGAGGATTGAAAGTTAGCCATAGTTTTTTCGTAGATGATTTGAAGGTCTTTAACATGGTTTTCCATTGTAAATCTCTCTAGCAACAAGGTATATCCCTCTTCCCCAAAGCTTCGAGCTTTTTGATAATCTTCAGCCAATTCATTGATAGCACCCGCCAAATTTTTGATGTCATTGGCAGGGATAAGGATACCTGTTTTTCCATCGAGGACGTACTCTGGAATACCTCCTAATGAACTAGCAATTACAGGTCGATGGCGAGCGTAGGCTTCAAGCGTGACGAGACCAGCAGGTTCGTGCCAAAGACTAGGAAAGACTAGAGCATAACACTGTCGGTAAAGTGCATCCATTTTCTCCCTATCACACCAACCATACCAGGTAACGCGATCGCTCACTCCCAGTGTCTTCGCTAACCGTTCCATTCGAGGTTGATCCCAACCCTCACCTGCAACATCGAGATGAACTCGTCGGTCAACTTGTGTTAAGGCTTTGAGCAGCCAGTCAAGACCTTTCTCTGGAACAATACGCCCTGCAAATAGAAGTCGAGAATTTTGGTGCGTTTCAAACGTTAATGGTTCAGTACTCGTTTCAGGAATGGGAATGGCGCAGTGCAATGTTACTGTTTGTTCAGGAGGTAAACCATGTCTAATAAGCTGTCCGCGAACATAATCACTATTGGCAATGACCGGAATTCTAAGTTTTTTAAGTGTCTCTAGTTCTCGATAAGACTGTTGAAAATTTTGGATAATATTCTCAGGTCGTCTACTCCCACAGCCATCTACTAGATGACCCCAAGTGCATCCGAGAGTAGACATAGCGCGATCGCAGCAGGTTCCGCTCACTGCCAAATACTTGCTACCACTAGGGCAGTAGGCAGAGTGATTGTGCAGTGTATAGACAACCGGACATTCTCCTGTAATATCCCAAACTAGGTGCTGCTCTTGAACATGAAGTAACTTGAACTGGCTCTGGTCGATATTTTTGAGCGAGGTAATTACCTGTGGGCTTACATTGGGAGGTTGAGCCTGCAACAAATACTTTACATAGGTGTCTACTCCACCGCCACACCCTAAGCCGCACAAACTGTAATGGATTGTTTTCTCTTCAGACATAAAGCTATTTTGAATAAACTATTTGGCAATCTTGTAAAGAATTAAAACAGAGCATGAAACCAAAATTTATGTCTGACATCATTAACGTAATGCCTCAGGGCAATTTCTTTACCAGCGTACTTATCTGGATAAATAAATTGATCTTCAACACTTAGAACATATCGTTTTGAGCAGAGAGGCTTTGCGTGATTGTAATGCATTGTCAAATGTACCAAAGTTTGTTCAGTAAAATAATGATTAAGTTCTTCTAGCTTTGACAAGCGTTCAAGGGCCAAGCTCCAATCTAACGGTTCTTTGAATACAATAAATCCGCCGTTTACTGAATTTAACTTTTCAACCTCATCATAAATGACTCGCTCATCCATTTTGCAAGCACAGTCAGGCAGATAACGAGAAACCGTATTGCCTGAATTAGCTAAATTAACTAAGTCACTTGCCCCTGGAAAAAATAAAATATCTGAGTCAGTATAAATTGTTGTCTCATTAACAGGAATTGACAGTAATGCCAATAACTTCCGGCCCATTGCATGCTGGGCGGCATAATCATAAACAGATTGAGGTAAATCGGTTCGCTTCAGCTTTTCTAATGGCACTACCTCAACACAGGGATGAATTCCCTCGAGTAGCTGGCAACTGTTTTCGGTGTAGCTACCATCAGAAATGATAGTAAAACACTCAGGAATGCCAGCATAGCGGATGAAGGAGCGAAGACTTGCTACCTGTTCTGGTAGATCGCGCTCGCATGAGAGGGCATAGACGCTTATGGGAATTTTTTGAGTCTGGGAAATTGGTAGTTTAACAATCTGGGGAAGTACTGCTTTGTAGAGGGAACGCATAATCTTTCCCTGGACCCTGGCAGTGTGATAGGCAACATTTACCATAAGTTTCTCCTAGTCTGAAACTACAAAAGTTTACGCTTTGACACTCAAGCGGGCTGAAGCCGCGCTCGATTCTTGGTTCACTTATCTACCTTTAAACTATCCATCCTTTGGGTCACGCTGCCCTAGAAATAAGTTTCTCATGGAAAGGGAAACAAGAAAAATCAGGATGACCAGTCCTATAAACCATAGCCCTTCTAATACAAAGCATAATTGCGATGGCAATTTATCAGCAGCATTCCATGGCAAAAAGACAGGGGTTGTAAATTGCTGAATCTCAAGCGAAGAGATGTTACTCGGTTTGAGTCTCCAATTATCAAGGTTACCAGTCCAAATGGCTGCTAAATTAATGAACCTTTGTACGATCACAAAGATAGGGCGAGGCAGAATAGAGATTTGGCTGGACTCAAGATTATAGTCTAGAATGACTGAAGATAACTGAATCAAAATACTTATAAATATAATAAGTTTATAAGCTATTTTTTCAAATTTAGTTTTGATATAAAACCACACCTGAACTAACAGTGGAATAGATAAAAGGCTCAGCAATTGGGTTGGAACAGTAGCAAATCTTGGTCCCCAAGCTGCACCACCTTGCCAATCGTACCAAGTTGCATAAAATGAAATGTTTGATAGGAGCAGAAAGATCAAGGAAAAAATTAGAAATTTGAGTTCGTAAGAGATCTCTTTCCAATATCTCACCAATAATATGAGGGTAATAATTAAAAGAGGGTTAAATAGGAATATAGATCTTTCCGGGGAAAACAGTGTACCCCAAAAACCAGTTGAAAATGAAGTGCTAAATGGAAAAGATTCAGGTAGATTGGGCCTATAAGATTTTACCTGCTCTCCCCAGATTGTTTGGTATGTTCCAATAAAAGAGCCAAACCTTATCCAATGGTACAGTCTGTCTAAGAATATGAAGCTAAGGTAAACTGGCCCACAAACAGTTAGATACTTTAAAGAACGACTTCGTAAGAAAGCTAAATTCCAACCTCTTAACTTAGTTTGAATTAACAGAATTGAACTTACGAATAGAATGACGGATATAATATCTATTACTCCAGTCAACCTAACTAAAATATTAAATCCTAAAGCACAGGCCCCTAAAAATAAGAAACCAGTTGAATCCGATGAGAGCCACATCAAGTTTAGTAAATAGCCACTTAATGTTAAGAGATACACTAAACTGTTTTCTTGATGAATTTGAGCATATGCAAGGAAAGTTGTGCCAAATAACAAACCTAGTGCACCAAGAATAGATGGTTTATTTTTGAAACCTAGTTGTTGAAGAAAGTGAAAGCTAGCAATAAGCGAAAACACATTAATAGGCACAAATGTAAAAATAACTACTATTGCAGCTCTCATTTTTTCTCGCAATTCTTCATGTATTGAAAATTGAGCTGTTAGCTTATGGGCAATAATATCGACAGGCAACATGGCTAAACTTTGCCCAATACCCCAAGGGACAAATTTGGCTCCATTTTTTCCGATTACAACAATAAGGTTTTGGTTAGCATAATTATCAACTTGAGGAGACCCCTGCATCCAAAGGGAATGGGTAACTAGTAATCTTTGATCAGCATCGCTACTATAAAGACTTCCAGTACTAATCAACAATGTGGTAATTGTGACGATGAGTAACAACTGAATCGTCGGATTAATCAGTTTACTTTGAATTGCTCTTAAATTCATCTGAATCATTCCAATGGTGATTTATAGAGGTCTTGAAAAGCTATAGTCTAAAATCTTAAGGGTGTAGCGAGAGAGACGTTAGTGCGAATGAAGCTACGGGACAGTAAAATAGTGGGTGAATACGGCGAGTAAAATCTTGTCATAAATAGATTGCATGATACTATTGTTTTTCTTTGTTTATGTAAATTTTTGAAATCTGCCTTCTCAAAAGTCCTGTAGCTCTTTGCAAGGGAGTCCAACCTCTTTCCCACTGAAATTTCCAGGATAGCCATTCTTCCTGATACTTTTTCTCATCATGGTTGCTGTCTCGCTCTAGATAAATACTTTCTATATAATTAAGCATACGTATGTAGATTATATCAGGACTAAACCACTTTTCCCATGCTTCTCTAGCTAACTTTCCCATTGTGAAAGCTTGAGCTTCATACCGCTCAATAATTTCTGGTAACTCATGAATTTTACTTTCGGAAACTCTAATGGAGAAATCTAGCCAAGTTGGTCCATCTGGTGCGACCCAATCGTCTGATAGGATGACGGGTACTCTACCCATCTTCATGGTTTCAAATAAGCGAATCGATGCGGGACAATTTCCTCCAGGGCAAAGAACGAACTTACTATTGATTAACTCTTCTGTATACAATAGTTTTTGTTCATCTGAGTGATGACACCATTCATAAGTGCGGTTTATTGCAATGTCATTTCTGGAAAAGTTTGATTCAAAAATCTTTAAGCGGGTATCAGAGGATGCATGTCCACGAAATGAGAATAATAGCTTAGGTTCAATATCTTTTTTTCTGCTAAAAACCTCATCCCCAATGGAATTGTATTCTGTTAAGTAACCACCCGATCTAAATCGCTTTCTATTAATCTGAGACGATCTCAAACCAGTGTACACTCCTGGCATCAAACCCCATGACGTATCTGCACAATCAATCGCGAAACATCGGTTGGGTGATTTTATAATTATATCTTCTGATAGCAGAGTAGAAACATATTGTCTGTGTTTAATATACCAAGGCTCAGCATAAATGATTAAATCGGCATCATTTGAGTCTTTTGATAAAAAATATCTTTGGTTAAATTCACTTTGAATGGCTTTTTTTCCTAGTTCAATAAGATGTGGCGCAGCATGAGGATGCTGCCCTTTTGCTGTAGTGGTAAAGTAGACTTTCATGTTTTTCAAAATTACTTTTCGAGCAGTACAATTTTAACGTTACTAGATGCCATCTGCTGAGAGTGATTCATCACCTCCTAAAGAGCTTTGAGCGTGCAGCGAGGGAAACATTGGTGCGAATGAAGCTGCGTGAGAGCAAAATAGCAGGGCAAGACTGTATTGCTTTTTTAGCAAAATCCCAAGATAGCTGCTCCTTTCCTACGAGGTGTGCCTGTCGGGCCCAGCGGGCGTAATTTAAGCTGTCTCGCAATCCTTTGATGTATCGGAGGACAATTTTGGTGAGTGGTGCGCTGCGTTGAATCGATGCTGGTAGCCAGACAAAATCACTGACATAGTGTTTGTCAAAGATCATTCTAATGCCATCTATTAGAGAGTAGGCGGGCGCCAGGTCATGAAACTTACTTTCTAACTGTTGATCTGAAAATGGCTGGCTACCAAATACCTGGGCTTCCTCTTTGTTCGGCGAGTGGATAAAGGTTCTCAGCAGGTCTTCTGTCACTTGATGAAAATACCTTACTTCACACTCTTCAGGCTGCAAATGATCTGTCAATCGCTTAGTAAAATCTAGGATTGCTTGCTGCTGAACTAAGACTCCCCATTGGAGACCTCTTTCATTTTTCTCAGATATCAGTATCGGAATGTACTGCCGATCGTGTTTCTCGTATCTGACAGTGCTGCCATGATCCGCAGCCAGGAACAGCTCTAAAATGGGAGAACTGCTAAGCGAACGCCGTTCGGTGATGGCATCAGGCTCTAAGAAATAAGGTATTAAACGGTCGGTTGAGAATGGTGTGATACGTCTTTCCAATCCAAAGTAAAACCCAGGTACTCCACCGTCCGGATATAGATTGGCAATTGCCAAGATTTGACTGAATGAGCGTTGCGATCGCCCTGTCCAGCCAGAATCGACGATCGCAAACGATGTCCCATCACCCATGCCTGATTGTTGGAAGTAGCCGATCGCTTTCTCTCGGTAGATAGCAGCCAAGTCAACAATCCGATCGATAATCTCTCGATCCTGAAATGCTGCTTTCAGCGCCGTGAATTCCTGTTCGGTCAGATTTTTGTCCCACATCTGCGCCGACAAACCGTGGCGTGTGAGTGCATCAACAATCTGTTCGGGTTGAATATTGACGCGATCGCACGCTAACCGCACTGAAAAGAACGGGGGTTTGTCAAAAAGCCATTCCTGTTCGGTTTCACCAATTTGTTGAATTGAGGGCAAGTGAAAGGCTTGCCGGGACCCATAAAAGTATTGACAGTCGATGTCATAGCCCCACTTACGGCCGATGATTTGGGCGATTTTCCAGAGAATTTGTCCATCTCTTGCCATGAAATACAGCCTCCGGATTCCCTGACGCTGTGCCTCCTGCAAGACCCAATGCACGAACCCAAAAAATACAGGGGCGATGACATTAGCCGCTGTATTCCAGATTACCTGTCGATGCAAGTCTGTCTCTTGGCCGTGCAATCGACACAAGCGGCTAGCACCTGCTAAAAGCGAACGAAATCGAAGTGGCAATTGTTCGTTGTCGGCAATGAGTCCTTCGTAGCGATTTAGGTGTGTTTCCAGGAAAGGCTGAACTTGAATGCCTAATTTTTTGGGTACTTTGATATCAGAATATAGATTGTCCCCGGTGTGGTGGAGCTCAGAGGCTTTGAGTTGAGACTGGGTGAGATGATGTTGGAATAGTTGTCCGGATACCTTATGAAGTCCGACTTCGTTGGAGACGTGGAGTACATCACCCTCTGCCCAAATTTGATGATCTTTGAGAAAGCCTCGAATCGCCTCCGAGGGTAAGTACATATCTGAGAGATAGGCGATCGATTGATTTTCCTGATGTAAAGTTTGAATTTTGAGCTGAATGGCTGGAACTGGACGGAGGCTAGCACCTTCTAGTTGAATTTCATTGTGCATTGCTTTCTTGCTATCTATCTCCGTCCAATTCAAGGATTCAGCTAGTCGAGCATAAATTTCCGGCAGTGTTACTTCATTCGTTGTAGATAGTTGTCTTGCCTTGCCCTCAGCCTCAATTCTAAGCTGACTCCAAGCCTCTGGAGAAATTGTAATTAGACCTTCCTGCTTTAACTGATTTCCTAACTCCCAAAATAGATCCGTTGGCCGAGCCCAGATCCGAGTCAAAGCCGTGTCAAACACATCAAATGAGTGAAGGTGTGCTTGCTTCGTTGATTCAAGAGTCAGGTAAGGTTGTTTCATAGAAGGTGCAAAGCCGATTAGGTAATTACTGCAGACTCGATGGATTAGCAGATTTAGCCGAAGTACCATGCTCAGTGGAATTAGGGCAGTGCATGAAAATTGGTTGGAATCTATGTTACCTCCTGATAAAGCTGTAGATGCCGTTCAAGGAACGTTGTATGAGAAAATTTAGTTTCTATATCTCGACGCGCTTGCTGTCCCATTTCCACCAAATCTGTAGACAACAAGGCTTGGCGTAGAGCTTGATTCAAAGCTTCCTGATTAGTCGGTTCTACCAAGATTCCATTGTGTTTGGTTTGGATCATTTCTGGTACACCGCCTGTGGAAAAACCAACAATCACAGTAGATGCAGCCATTGCTTCGAGCACGGTCAGCGGCATATTATCAGCCAGGGAACAGAAAAGTAGGATATCTAAGGCACAATAGACCTCAGCCCTCTCTTTAGGGTCAGAAATAAACCCGACTTCTTTAACTTCCAAGCCTCGTAATGCTTGTCTTACATCATTATTACACTCGCCCACTGTCACCACTATAGGAGAAAGATCGGTAACGCTTTTTACTGCTTCCAACGCATAGCCAACCCCTTTACGTTCGTCATTCAAGGAATAAGCTGCTAGGGCGATAACTGGACGGTTTTCTGGTATTCCTAGCTTGGTCTTAGATTCTCGCTTGTTGAGGCAGGAAAAAGTTTGTAAATCTAATCCATAAGGAATAAGGACCGGTGGCAGCTTAAACGTCAAAGCTAGACCAGCTTGTTGAGCAATCCACTCACCTGCAAATATGTAACGAATTTGGCAATTCTTTGCCACCCAACGTTGGAGCGATTGGATTTCTCTAGTGCGATCGCGAAGTCGAGCTTTCCAAGTATTCTGGGCTAACTGGGGGCATTTATGGCAATAACTACTGAACTTGTCACACCCCATGGGATATAAACAGCCACCTGTAAATGCAGAACAGTCATGAACTGTAAAAAATGTAGGTTTGCGTTGGGATACCAAGGCTAGAGTCAATGGGGAAATTGCTGTATAGAGATCGTGGAAATGAATCACATCATACTCATCGAGAAGTTTTCTTATACTGAACCAATATTCAACTGGTAACAGTTCGGGAAAGCCAAAGCGACTTGTTACGCTATGGATATTTTTGCACAACTTAAAATTTAGGTCTTCTCCATATAAGCTGCGTTGAAAGGGAAGAGCTTTCCCTTTCACAAACGAAATGAAGTGGTCGGCAGTATGCCCAGACCCATTTAACCAAATTGCCAAATCTTCAGCAACTCTACTAGCTCCCCCACCCTGGCTATTAGCCTTACTAATAATTGCTACTCTCATAATGTAATAATTTAAATTACTTCGGTTGTTTCAATCCACTCTGCATCTGGTGATATGTCCAAAGAATGGCGTGCTGGTCAATCACTTTTTGATAAGTTTCCTGCTCAACTGTTTTTACTGTTTCTCAAACAACAATATTCTCAGGTTGCACAATTGTCGAGAGCCGATGCGCGATCGCCATTATAGTCAGCTTCACAGAAAGCTTCTCCAATGACTCTAGAATCAGCCGCTCAAATAATGCACTCATTATACACGCTTTATTCCTCTTTAAGACTTTTGAGATTCGATAACTTTTTGGTAAAGGGATTGGCTCTTACTAACTACTGCCGAAAGGGGATAATTCTGGGTAACTAGAGCTTTGCCGTTGTCACCCAAGTTCTGACTCAAAATAAGATCTTCCAATAACTTGGTAATGGCAGCACCAATTTCCTCTGGTGTTTGCTCGACAGCAAAACCAGCGTTGTTACCTTCAATTAATTCGGGCACGCCCTGTGCTTTACCACGAATAACGGGCTTGCTATAGCTCCAAGCTTCCAGATAAACCGTTGGCAGGCTTTCAAATAGGGAGGGCATACAAAAAATATCGCAAGCCCCGATCGCATCCCCCTTCTCCTGCTGGCTAATTGTGCCTAAATAATCAATGCTTGAATCCGCGTTCTCAAACCATTCTAAGGATTCTGGGGTGTCTGGATCCACGAAAACAAAGTGAGCGTTTGGGATAGTCTGCCAAACCTGGTGGGCAGCCGAAAGCAGGGCTTTTACGCCTTTATACGCCGACCTACGACCTACGAAAATAATAACGGGAACATCCACCAAATTATGCTGCTGATGAAATTCATCAGGGTTCACGGTTGCTGGCAAGATAGGAACGACTCCAAGAATGTGGAGCTTTTGAGCCGGTACATCCATAGAAATCAGTTTTTGGCGATCGCCTTCTGGCAGTGCCCCAACAGCCTCAAAGCGTGGATAAGTTTGAATACTGACGGAGTTTTCTGCTGATTGCCCTGGATGGACATAAGGTGTGCAGACACAAGGAATACCCAGCTTTTTTGCTGCATCAAGAACTGCAAATCCCAAGTAATCGGCTAGTAAACAATGCACAACATCAACACCCTGCATCAGTTTTGCTAGTTTTGATCCAAAGACTGAGCGATAACATTGGTAGCTGAACCAGTCGAAGAACGGTTCAGTATAACGTCGTAGAAGGGGTAGAGTTCGGAGCAAGATGGGCAACAAACCCAAGCTATCGCTCAGGCTTGGAGTAACCGCATGAACAGGAATATCACCATCCTTAAAGCTTGAGTAAGTAGGCGCTAGAAGATTGTTATAGAGTGATTCAATCATCATCTTTTTTCCTAACCACCCCGGAACATATTGGGGATGCCTAAAACCAAAGTTTGCCGCAGCCATACTGACTTGATGCTTTTTAGCCCACTCCTGTGCAATCAGACGCGCCTGGGTTTCAACTCCACCAATCGCCGGATAATAGCAAGGACTCACAAAAAGGATTTTCATCATGTTTTCAAGTATGAGGCTCAGGTTTGTGTTCTTGATTCATTAACACTCTGTTCATGGCAAAAATTGTTTCTAAATTAGGGTTGGTTTAACTGGAAGCCCCTGATTCATGTTGCATTTGGTGATACTTCCAGAGTCTACCGCGTTGTTCTATCAACTCTTGATATTTCCCTTGCTCTACAATTCGTCCCTGCTCAAGTACCACTACTTGATCGGCACGAGTAATTGTAGAAAGTCGATGGGCGATCGCAATTACAGTCCGACCCATAGACAGCTTTTCCAACGACTCCTGGATTAGTCGCTCAGATACGGAATCTAAAGCGCTAGTAGCTTCGTCCAAAATCAAGATTTCTGGATCTCGCAACAAAGCACGAGCGATCGCAAGTCTCTGGCGCTGACCACCTGATAAACGTACACCGCGATCGCCCAGTTGAGTGTCAAATCCCTCTGGTAGTTGTTGGATAAACTCTAAAGCATAAGCTTGACGAGCCGCTTCTAAAATCTCTGCCTCTTCCACTCCTTCCAAGGCATAGGCAATGTTGTCACGGACATTAGCATTGAAAATAAAAGTATCCTGGCTTACAACTGCTAATTTTTGACGCAGCGACTTAATTTCATAGGTTTTCAAATCAACTCCATCAATTAGAATCGTGCCCCGCGTTGGATCGTAAAATCGCGGAATGAGATCAGCGAGTGTACTCTTTCCAGCCCCAGATCCTCCCACCAATGCGGTCATCTTGCCCCTTTCGATCGTCAAGCTAATGTCGTGCAGCACCAAATTCTGAGGTTCATATCCGAAATCTACAGAAACTAAATTGATCGCCCTTTTCAATCCTGAAAACTCAAGGTGTCCGTTCGGAAAATAATCTTTATTATCTGTTCTCAATAGTTCTTTAACATTAACTGCGGCTCCGTGTAAGCTGTTCAGACTAACTCTTGTTCCATTTATATCTTGAAAGGTTGGTACTAGGCGGAGCAATACAAAGAAAAACACTAGTAGTGAAGCAATAGGTAATGATTTGCCGATAATGATGCCATTGAAAGCCATAATAATCAGGGTGACTAGAATTGCCGTAGCGATACTTTCTGACAATGGTTTAACCAAGGACATCATTTGATTTATTTTAATAGCGCTTTTGACTACACGGGAACTACTCTCATAGAATCTTTTCCGCTCAAATTCTTGAGCGGAAAATGCTTGAACGGTACGAATTCCGTTGATAAATTCGAGAGCTGTTGAGGTAAAGTGAGCGTAAGCTGCTGAAGTTTCAAAACCGACTTCTCGTACCCTTGCATTTATAGTAGACAGCCCTGCTGCCATGAGGCTGAAGAGTATCACCGCCAGTAATGTGAGTTGCCATGACAGCAGCAGCAACGTTGACAGATAAACTGCCCCCACCAAGCATCGTGTGATTACAAAAGCCACTCCTCCAAAAGCACCTTTGATTCTCTCTAGTTCAGTTGTGATGGTGTTAACAAGTTCTCCTGACTTGGTTTTACTAAAGTATCCAAGGCTAAAAGCTTGAAGCTGTTCAAAGATTTGCCGACGAAGCCTATCTAATAATTTGATTTGAGAGGTTTCTATATAAATAACAGCTAAATAGTTAAAGGCTGCACGCATCCAAGTGCTAAGTAGAATTAGAATGCTAATGCGAACCGTTCGGCTATTTGCTGAAGTATTTGCTCCTAAGATCCAAATATCAATCCATTGAATTCCTGTTTTGAGAGATTCTCCATTGGGGCTGGTTAAGCTTTGTATAAATGAAAGTAAAAAGCCAATTCCCACCCCTTCAAAAGTAGCCGCTAAAAATGTGAATATAAAAGCAAGAACTACCATCCTGGGAAAATGTTTAAATTCTCTCAAAATCAAGTAATTTTCCTGCCATAACCCAGATTTTTTTAAATAAATACGAATTGGATTCAATGAGTTAGAGAACATAGGAATTATGAAGGTTAACTAAAGCATTAAGCAATTTAGGAAATAGCATTCACATGAAATAATTACCGAGCCAGAATGAGATAAGTGCTCAACCCTGATCTAAAGTTGGACACAATCAGCAGAAGGTCAAAAGATGGCTCCCGAGAAAACGGTCATACGTTAATTAAAGTTTTAATCCCTCACTTATACTAATCTGCGGCTTTCAGCTTATAAAGGGTTTAAGGTTAGAGATGTCAGCACGTAAATGCCTTCGCTCTACTATTCTCACTCTAGACTGATCCACTTTAATCGTAATTTCTTCTCCCAGTTGATTCTCACATTATTTTACTACATCTATCACCGAATATTCTTGACTACTCCCTAAGTTAAACACATCTATTCCGGAATCAAACTTATTAAGTAGCATAATAATGGATCTTGCCATATCATACGTATGGATAAAATCTCGTTTGGGTTGGAGATTGCCCAGCTCAATAGTTCTTAGCCCCCAATTAACTTGCCTTTGAATTTCAGGAATCAAGTGCAAATTAGTCTCATTTGAACCAAACGCATTGAAAAACCAGAAAATTATTGTAGGGATAGATGTTTGTAGATCAAATTCATTGATCAAATGTTCGCCAGCTAGTTTAGATAAGCCATAAATATCTAGAGGGTTAGTTTGCTGGGTTTCTGGAATGGGAGCATCACAGATGGGATACTGTGCTGCTGTCGAAGCAAAAAACATCTTTTAGAGATTATTTAAAGTTTTCGCAGCGTTTAATATGTTGATAGTCCCTTGTATATTAATGTTACTCGAATTGAAAGGATGTTAATTGCAGTAGGGAATAAAGTGTATGGCAGCCAGATGAATAATCCCATCGGGAGCGATTTTATGAATAACTTCGCTTAAGCCATGTCCGTTCAAAATATCAAGCTGATGAAAATACGTATCAGGAATTGGAAAAATTTTTCTCCCAAAAGGATAAGCCATCAATAACATAAATATCATGACTATGCTTTTGAAGTTCAGCTATTGTTGCCGAACCTAAAAAACCTGCTCTACCCGTCACTAAAATTTTTGTCATTTTTCACCTATTTACACCTCAATAGTTGGAGTTTTCACTGGCTATATATGGACTTTAGCTCATCATTACTCGCTATCTGTATGCGTAGTTAGAGTGTGCAACCTTCCTACCTTTAGGAGGTGCGGAATGTGGGGTGTAATTTCCCCGACAAAATCAAGATTCGCTGAAAAATCTGGATTTTTGTATGTGCGTTAGGGAAGCAATGGAGTTAGTCCTCCATTGCTTCCCTAAACTTGACCTAAAGCGCAGAAGCTTTTTAAATTGAAGATTCAGTGTTTATCTACAACCAAATCAACCTCATTGGAATTGTTTCCCTGAATCTGAGCTGCGGGAATTTCCAATAATATAGTCACATATTGTTGACCTTCTGAGCCGAGCCTTAATGCCTCAGATAGACTCAAAGGACAGAATGAATCCCTCAAGCTAATCTCACCTCGTAGCACATGGAACAACTGTGGTAACTTATCCACGTTGTACTTACACATCCAACGAATTAAAAGTGTAGTAAGAGAATCGTCATTAGCTACTGTAGTCGGAAACTGGAGAAGCCGGAAGAACTTGCCTCTGGTGCCAATGTACCATTGCCGAGGGAAAATCGGCTCTGGTGAATAGACGTAGATCAATATAGCTGTCGCCAGGATAATCGGACTAAGTAATAAAAGCAAAAGAAAGGCGACAATTGAGTCCATCCATTGCTTGGGCTGGATACTAAGCTGACCTTGCTTTTGAAATTTATTTTTAATAGTCCCCCGTAGAAACACGGGTTTGTTCGCTTGCTCGCAGGCATCGGCCCAGAGTTTCAGCGTTGCCTCACCCAGATTTGGATGCAGGCGAACCAGCCGTACTGGAGATTGTTTCAAGCATTCTACTAGCTGTTGCTTAGTCTCAAACGCCGAGATGTAAGGCTGTGCGGTCTGTTGTCCGAGACTGACGAGTAACAGTCCCTGTCGCCACTTAAGAATGCAGTGAGGTAAGTAATGGCTGGAATGCTGTTGCTCTCCGGAAGAATAGATATTTAAATTTGAGAGTGTTGAATTGACCATAGCTTCTGAATAACCTCATGCTAATCTGACTATTTATTTTGGGTAGAGTAAAGTAACTTATCAATCAAAAAGTACCTAGAGAGGGATTTTTTAAGTAAAATCATCCTTCTGTATTAACACGCTTTCAGAGCCAGTGAATACTTTGTTACCTTTTTTTCACAAATCTTGAAATATTAATATATTTTTGACAAAATACACAATTTATGTATAAAAGGGACGCGAATAAGTGATATATATCGCTGATATATATCGCTGGACGGCGTGACAACCAAGTTGAAAGACTTAACCTGGCAAAGTTTTGAGTTGAGTGAGATCAATAAAGATGGTTGATCGCGATCGTCACTTTATAGGGTGGGGATCGTAGGGAATGAAATTGAAGGGCGATCGCTGCGCAGGAAAATTATCAATAAGTTTGTCAAGAAACCATGACTTTTTCAGGGTTAAGGAGTAAGTAATAGGCTCAAGGATTAACCCATTAAGCTTTTAGAGGCGTTGTCAACCCGTCAGGTCGATCGCTCTACCAAGGAGCCGATATTCAGATCGCCACAATCTGCTAGAGTTCACCGAAACGTTTCTATGACTTCACACTGGGTATCTTGCCCTTTCTGAGACTAATACCCCCATTCGCGATCACCCCGATCATATTTAACTTGTTCAGCATGGCTGTAGTCTCAGTCAGTGCAGTTTTTGTCACCCGATCAATGCGTGCCACCAAGACTACCCCCCGGCAACAGGATGCAACCAGCAGAGTATCTACCATCCCTAAAACAGGAGGTGCATTCAGCAGAACTAAATCATAAGTCTGCTCAAACCCTGCCATTAATCTCTGCATTTGAGGAGAACTTAACAGATTTACTGGATCTTTGGGTATTGGCCCACAAGTCAAAATATCAATATATAGCTCTGATGCTGGAACATGACTGGGTATTGGCACTTGAGCGTTACTTTTCAGCAGATTTGAAAGCCCATACTCATTAGGGAGATTGAGCTGTTTATGCAGCATCGGCTGACGGAAATCAGCATCAATTAGCAGTACCCGCTGATGTAGACGCGCCGCACTAATTGCCAAACCTAATGCGATTGTTGATTTTCCTTCACCATCCAATGCTGAGGTAATTATCAAAGGACTGAAGGTCGAAGCAGAACCTTGAAGTTGAATGTTCTTATAAATTATGTCAAACGATTCCCAAGCAGGTGGACTATGAATTACTTCAATCGTGCAAAGCGCCATACCTTCCGGCTTGTCGAAAGGTAGCTTGATAATTGGTTCGCTTGCCCAAGCGGCGGAAGTTTGCCACTTGCCTAACGGTAGCTTAATGATTGGTTTTTTCTGCTTGGCCTGCGGTAGCTGTGGAGTCATTCCTAGTAGTGGCAAGGGAACCAGTTTTGTTAACTGATCCGAGCTATGAACAGAATCATCCAACATATCGCGAGCAAAAGCCACAGCAACACCCAAGAACAACCCAACCACGACACCTAGCATAATGTACTGCCGTTTTTTGGAACTACTCTCTATACCGGGCTGCGGTACTTCGACAACTTGCCAATCAAATCCACCTCGGGCAATTTCCAGACTTAAGTCCTGTCGTGCTTTCTCTAACTGTTGAAATGTTTCACGCTTGAGTTCTATGTCTGCTTGTAGACGAGTGTACTTAGCCAATAGATTAGGAAACTGATCGAGTTCTACACGGAGCTGTTCCTCTTTTTTTGCCTGTGCTTCGTCGCGTGCACTTAAGCCCTTTAAGTTTGTCTGAACCTCCAGAAGCTTAGTAGCGATAGTTAAGTCAGTTCCACCGAGTTGCCTTTCTTTCAAAAGGCTTTCTCCTGTACCCGGGAGCTGAGCAGAAACTTCTGGTGTAGCACGTTGCCCTTCTGCTTGCAAGAGACTTAGTTGCTTGTTGCGCTCCGAGAGTAGCTTTTGAATAACAGGGTTTTTGTCAGTGAAGCGTATTCGTTGCTGGGCGATGGCTAAATCTGTCTTTTGGATTTCGTTGAGTAAGGTTTGATAACGAGAAGACTCACTTAGCCGTGCCGCAACGAGCGCTTCCTGCGGAGAACTAGCAAGTTGCTGCTGCAAAGAGTCGTATTGAGCCTGAAGTTCCCTTCTAGTCGCTTGGTTTGTCCGTCGCTCCTGCTGAATGTTGTTAATTGCGTCAGTCAGAGCTTTTGCTTGTACTTCAGGCTCAATCAGATTTTGATTTTTGCGAAACTCTTCTAAGGTCGCCTCAACTTGAGCAACGTTCTTACGAACCTTTGGTAATTGTTCATCAATGAAGGCAAGACCTTTAGTTAAACGTAGTCTCTGCTGTTCTCGGTTGTAATCCAGATAAACCCGTTGCATTATTTGTAGCACTTTCTGGGTTTGAGTCGGATTATTTGCCGTGTAAGTTACTTCAAAAATCTTAGTCTTGGCATTTGCCTTCTCATCCGCAACTTGATAAACGGCTAAGGAGTTTTTAATCTCCTCTACCTCGAGTCCTGGGTACTCAGGGCGAAGCAATTTTACCGCCCTTTGGATGAGCTGAGAACCTTGCATCAGACTAAGCTGAGTAGCATTATCTATCTCAACATTAGAATCAGCAAATTGATTCTCTGTTTTACTGCCTTCTTTGCCTTGATAATTAGATTCGACCAGGAGCTGCATTGAGCTTTTATAAGTAGGCTTTTCTTCCAACCCTTTTACAGTGGCAACAGGCAATACAATACACAAGATACTTAGCAACCAAAAGCGCCTGCGGATTAAAACTGCAAACAGTTCTCCATAGCCAGCTTCTGTTTCAGGAATTGAGTTGATATTGTTTTCAGTCACTTCTACACCTCGCTCAGTAACCTATTAAACCCCAGATATTGCAGCCTTCTCAACTAGCCATACTGCCAGCCATGAACAGTGAGATCAAAACCTTGATGACGACCTAAATTGTGGGTATAATTAATATTAATTAACACCCTTAAAACCACCATAGATGCCAAAAAGTTTCTCTCGCGAGGAGCGCCACACCTGCCCAATCTGGTAAGGTAGTTTTTCCCAAGCCTAGATATGCTAAATAGGCGACAAAGTAGGCAATAAAAGATAATACAAACCACGGCTCTACCCAATAAAGTGCTTAGCCAAAATCGAGCTAAACCAAAGCGATGCTTCACACTAAAAAAAAATCAATCTGCCAAAGTCTTCTACCCAGTCGAGTGATATAGATAGCAGACAAAGGTTTTGTAGAAATTACAAAGCGTTTTTCTAGACTGGCATCATCCCTTGAGAGCCAATCCCAAGATAGCGTGACTGGAAAGTTTAATCCTTGCAGCACTACTTCCTGACCCCTTTGTAGTCCTTGGCTAACCTGCCGACCATCATCCAACCTGCGATCGCTCCTCCTACCAAAAATACCACTTGTACGTGGTTGTTTTTTCACCCATTGGAGCATTTCTATACGGCCATTTGCCCTATCGCCTAACACTCTCCTTTCCTGTCGGTGGTGTTAGGGTTTTTGGCAGAGTTTTTAGCAATATAATCCCGAGTTTTATTGGCGGCAACTCTCCTTTACCTTGAGCGAGTCGGAACCCCTAGGGTACTCGACTTATTCCCACCCGTACCTAGAGGACTACCAGATGCAATCCTCGTTTCCCATTATAGACTCTAATTAGTTTCCCTAACCCTGAAAACATACCAATTTTTTCGCCTGGTGGTCATATCCAAAATTACCGTCAAAATTGGTCGCCTCCCAGCCCCTCTTTCGGCTTTGACTTTCCCGATTATCTCGGCGCGAACAACTCGAATTACTGCCCGCACTGACCATTAGTAATGATTGAGAAAGCGACTAATCGCGCTGGCACTTACTGTTTGAGAGTGGTGGGGTAAACTTTGTCCCGTTGCTTCCAGAAATAGACCTGAGCTTTGCTCGCAGACTTTTTTGTTTATATTTGCGATCGCCTTAAGTCCATCAGGGTATAGACTAATACTTGCGGGTAATTGAGGATGGTTAACATTGACCTACCTGATTGCTTATACGCCCTTTTTTTCACATTTTGGGAAAAATGCAAGGGCTAGTTGAGAATGGTGCAATATCTCAGTTAAACCAAATATATTTATGGCTGATGAGCGCCGCACTTTTTCTCAATCACACCCTCTACTTTTTTAAAGAAAACTTCTTGGGAAAAGTTATCGAGCGCATGAGCTCTGATTTTTTCATACTCCCATGCAATCTTACTGGACTCAACTACTGCTGTGTGAATTGCTTCAGGTGTCTGTACATTGAAAAAGACCCCTGTCTTACCTGGTATCTGAGTATCTAATACGCCACCCTTACCATAGGCGATTACGGGCGTTCCACTAATATTAGCTTCCACTGGGACTAAGCCATAATCTTCCAACGCCGCAACAATAACACCACGAGCTTTAGACATCAACTGACTACGTTCTGTATCGCTGATAAAACCGAGAAATTTAATATTTTTTAAAGCTCTAGACTCAAGACGCTCTCGCTCTGGGCCATCACCCATGATCAATAATGGCCATCCCAGCCAATTGAATGCTTCAATAATCACATCGATACGTTTGTAACCAAGAAGACGAGCTGAGGTCAAATAAAAGTCTTCCTTCTGTTGGGAAAAAATAAATTGATTGATGTCGATGGGATAGTTAATAACAACTGAGTCTTTTTGATAATATTCCAGGATACGACCGGCAACTGTGCTGGAATTAGCAATGAAACAGTCAGGCTCCTGAGCTGAAGCTAAATCGGCTTGTCTCAGCCCATTAAAAATCGGTTTGAGCATACCAGAAAAATTGCGATAGGTAGCATAGTCTCGAAGATAAGTTGTGGTATCCCACAAAAAACGGGTGACATTGTGACAGAAACAAATATGTATTGCTCCTGGTCTTTTCCGCACAGCTTTAGCAAAGCCCGTGGTACTACTGATAATCAGATCGTAGTCTTGTAGATCCAAGGCTCGAAAGGCTGAAAAATAAAAGGGAGCCATTAGCCTAAAATTCTTACTTGCCCCTGGAACCTTCTGAAGTACAGTTGTGCGAACTTGACGTTCGCCTAGATCAATAGTTCGTTTAGGTTCGTACAGAGACGTGAAAATATCAGCATTTGGGTAGCGTTTACACAGCAATTCAAATACACGCTCTGCCCCACCGGGTTGTGTTAAGTAATCATGGACTAGTGCAATTTTCATACTACCCTCTCTATTTTCTAGGATCCGACAGCGACGATGCCGTTGTGCAAAGACTTCTTCTTTTACCGTTCCTAGAGCGCGTTATCAATTCAACCAGATAGCACAAGCACCAAGGTAAATCGCACCGAGAAAGTGGGTTACAGGCTAGACGAACGTATCGCAATCGCCCGATAGTGCTTCAGTTGGGATCCTCAATTTTCAATTCCGTTGACGATCCTTGTAGAAGTCCCGATCGTCCGCAGGAGGGTTAGCTCGCTTGCGCCTAGGCGGAACTACTGGTTAAAGTCGATTACGGAGGTTACCCCCCTAACCTCTCCTTAAGAACGGAACGTGATACTTTGGCATCATTCCGGCTTTGATAATTCTATCCTTGTTATGGGTAAATACTCACGAGAGTTTTCAAATAGGGACGCGATGCCTACGGCAAGCTTCGCTAACGCAGCACAGCACAGAAGCGAAAAAAGTGAGTGGAATCTGTAGCCAAAAAAACAGAAAAAAAACACTTTTTTAGTATGAGACCAATTTCATAGATTAGTGCTACAGTTAAGTAATGTTTTTTTTGTGATTTATTACCGGAATTAAGGAGAGCCCATGTCAGGATTTTTCAAGATTTAAATTACCGAAACAGAAGCAGAAATTAAAGCTATTTTGGGGAAAGCTAAAGATGGACATAGCCACGAAAAACTGCAATCGCTCTATGGGCTAAACACCCCAACCGTAGAAACTGTATCGTCAATAGCCGTCCGAGTACGGAAACATCGTACCGAGCGTACAGAGATCGTTGTCTAGTTATCGTAAAGGTGGAATAACCGAATTATTATCAAGCAAAAAAACTTCGGAAAGCCAAGAATAATCAATTCTGAAACTAGAGATATATTAGAGAAAGAACTGTAATAACCCGCCGGATGCAGTAGCTATAAATAAATCCATCGGTTGGCAAGCTGCTGTGAAGTAGAGGTGTCACATAGGACAGTAAACCAGTGGGCTAGATATCGGTAAAAGGAAAATTAAAGGTGCCACGTGCCGTGAGCGAAAAACAGAAAAAAGGTGCAGTAGAAGAATTAAAAAAAAAATGCCATTCCTGGTAAAAGCCAGCCTGAGTCAGAGTGATACATTTTTCAAGGAATGGAAAAAATTTCGCTATTGGACTCTAGACGAAAGTCGAATGGGACTACACACAATTCAAATAAGGAAATTAACTGGCAAAGGAAGTAAGCCCCACGGAAAAGTGCAAGGGAACTTTGTATATCTGTGGTTATAGGTCGGTCGTGGTAGAACCTCAAACACCCGAGGTGTTTTTTTATAAATTTACGCATCTCTATACAGTGTGTTTTGAGATGTTTTTAGAGCTATTTGCCGCCGCTTATCCACATGATTTGCATATAACTAAACTAGACAATGGAGGATTTCATAGATCGTTGAACCTAAATATACCAGAAAACGTGATTTTACTGTTTTAGCCGGCTTATAGTCCGGAAGTGAATCCAAGAGAAAGGCTATGGGGGTATATCAAAAAACAATTGAAATGGTTAAGATTTGATGCCATAGAAGAATTGAGAGAAGTGGCCAAAAAGAGTTAAAAAAGCTGACTAAGGAAGTGATTGCTTCTTTAACCGGATATCCATTCATATTAGAGGGGGTATTTGTAGCAGGAATTTAGGAATTTGGTAGAAGCTAAAAAAACACACAAGCTTAACACATTGCCTTATGAATATTACAGGGCTATTTCATTCTTATCGAAACGCTGATCTGATATTGGATTGATTTTTACTCTCGGACCCGTCTACGATGTCTCAACTTGCCATTGTCGAAGCTTTTACAACCCTGGGTGATACGCGGCGTACCGCAGGACAACGCCATACGCAAGCTCTCTGTTTAGCTTTGTTTACTATGTCGGTGACTGCTAGAAATCGTTGATTTCTGGCTATTGGAGACTGGCTTTGGGCCTACCATGATGAATTGGTAGCCATGGGGATCACCGCCCTGGGTGACGCTTACCGTCTTACAGCACAATAGGGCGGACACGTTGTTGCGACTCGATTACGGGGATTACTCGGCTTCTTTATCTCGATTCTTGGGCATTCAACCTTTGCCCTCTGAAACCATTGCCACCGACGGCAAGGTGCTGCGAGGATCTTATGAAGCCCTCAGCGATGACCCCACAGTAGACTCACATCCGGCGATTATGCTGGTCACGGCTTATATTGTCGAGCGGGGCTTGATTCTATAACCCTACGAAGTGGAGTCGAAAACGAATCAAATCACTGCTTTGCCTGCCTTCATCAAACAGATGGCTTTGCAAGGAGTAGTGTTCGCTTTTGATGCCATCAGCAGCCAAAAAAACAGTGACTACAATCATTCATTGACAGCCATAACGACTATATCGGTCCACTCAAAGGCAATCTGTCAGGCTTTCTTGCAGCTGTAGTAGCCAAATTTCAAGCACAAGCAAGGACCCAACAAACCAATAAAGGGCATGGTCGCATTGAAAAACGCACGGTCAGCATTAGTCATATCCTTGATGGAATTCCCGATTTCCCAGGACTACAAACCTTGATGCGAGTTCATTCCGAACGTGGCAGTGCATCGGGCGGCCATCATTGAAGTCACCACCGAAACTCGCCCGGTACGTTGCCTCATTTATCGATACGGCTCAAGCTTTTGCAGCAAGAATTCGAGGGTTCTGGGGCGCTGAGAACAAAGTCCATTATGTTCGAGACGTAACGAGGGGGCGAGGATGCTTCCCGTATTCGCACTCTACCACTGGTGCAATTTTGGGCAATCGCCCGCAATTTTGCCCTCAATTTGTACCGAGATAAGCTGTTGTGCATTTATAGCTTTTCTCACCAAGATGAGGTACACAAATTTCTCTGTATGTCGGGATTTTCAAGCCTTAATATATACCTCATTTACCTGAGAAAGGCTATAAATAGGCTATAATAAAAACTTAATTGAGTCAATTAGTGAAAAACTGCCAGCCAATAATTCTCTCAGCGAGACGAGCAAATAGAAAAACTACAGAAAGCCTTAAAAGAGGAAGAAAAGGGAAATATCAGAGAAATAATTCGGATTTTATTATTTCTAAATGACGGGAAAACGCCAGCTAAAATTGCTAATTTTTTGGGTTATTTCGTAAATAAGGTGTCTTACTGGTGCGATCAGGTCGAGCCAGAAAACTTAGAAAGTATAAGAGATGAGAGGATGAGAGGAAACCCTAAAAAAGCCACAGATAAATATATAGAAATATTATTATAAACTATAGATAAAGAACCCCAAAAAATCGGGTATGGTTTTGGGAGATGGACAGCGAGCGAGATGAGCAACATCTAAACGAGAACAGCACCGGAATAAAATTAAGTAGCTCGCCAGTTTCGAGGATATTAAAGCCAAAAAAGTACGTTTACCTCTGGGCAAGATATAGCTAAGATTCCCAGAGAGAACACGAAAAAAAACACCATTCAAAAGGAAAATATCAGCCTACTTTAAAAAAATATAAGAAGAAACTCCCGAACGATTACACGTAGGTTTTGGGACGAGAGTGGATTTAGTTTAAGAGTTACCTGAAGAAAGAGTTGGTGTAAAAAAGGCAGCCGAAAAAATGTCAGAGAATACAGAATAAAAGCCAGAGTTAATTTGATGTAAGGACTAAGGTATTCTGACAATAAAAGGTTTGTAGAGTTTCTAGATAAAGGCAATTCCGATAATTTTTATAAAGTTATATGTTTTTATATACAGTTAAATTTATGAAGGGGTAGAAGCAGGTAATCAAGCATCAAAATTTGCGCAGAAAGGAGCGAAAATTTATCATCCTTGATCGTGCCAGTTTTCATAAGAAAGAAGAGTAAATCAAAAAAAATGAAACACAACGGCCTAACCTTCATTTAGAATTCCTCTCGGAATAAAGCCTCGGACTATAACTTAATTGAATGGGTATGGCTTTCGACAAAAGAATATATGATGGCTAATTGACTGTTTAAATCAATTGAAGAGCTATAATATTTATTACATCGCCTCTTAAATGAAGGAGAGTTAGTTATTAAATGGCGACGAAACATCAAAAACAATGGTAATGCTTGTATCACAATTTAAATGCACAACAGCTTATCCTGCCATAATTTCCCAAAAAACTGAATGTATATCTTGAGTGCTTGAGCAAGGGAGTGATGCAGAACTACAATTTAACATCTCAGGGTGCTGAAACTCTAGGTGGACAAACAACTGGCGATTAATTTAGGCGGTAATTTACCTAGCCTCGGATGCACCTCTCACCATGTTGACTCACCACTCAGCCTCAAGTCAGTCGGAAAAGTAGGATCATCGCCGCTATGAGTGCATAGCTTAAACATCTCTTTGGCAGTTTTAGGACTTACGCAAACTGCTTTTCAACACTATTGGTAGCGGCAGGTGCGCCCATAAGCACCCTACAGATAGAGTTGATGCGTAATTTCTCTATTTAATATCACGAAGCTAAAATCTTAAATTTAAGATTTAAAATCCTTTGACAGAGGATTCAGCCACAGCAGAATTGTCCGTTTTAATTGATTTAATTCCCGATACACTTCTTGTTTGACCCATTGCCCGATCGCGTCGAAGGGTGTAAAAATTTGACCCACAGGCCAGCTAACATCTTGACCTAAGGGTGTTTGATGGTTGCCGGCCAAGGTCTGAACTGTAATCATGTCGGCAAATCTCTGTTTTAGCAGATTAGTCAAAAGCAGGGTTTGGTCGATGTTGTCGCCGTTAAATTTGACTAAAAGATTGCGCCGGATTTGATAACTATCTTGAACGAGGCGATTGGTGTCTTGCGGGGAAGGGGTAAACTCTACTTTAAAGACGGGGGAAATTTGCTCGACGATCGGGATTGCTTCGGATGCCGCATAATTGTTGAAAGAGATCAGAATATTGCCTGCCCTCTCTACGTCAAAGACAGAACCGATCAGCAAGTGCAGTTTGCATCCCATGCTGTGCCCCATGCCGTAAACCGGGAGATAGGAAGATCTGAGCAATTTAGTGGCGCGCAGGCGATCGAGAGCATTTTCAAATTTGTTGAGGACATCGCGGGCGATCGCAATATGATCCAAAGTATTGACAAACGGCGTTGCTACTACAAGATATCCTTGATTCCCCAAAGCCTCTAACAGCCAGCGATAGGTGAGTTGCGGTGCTGTCGCCACAAATGCACCGCCGAGAAAATGTACGATCGCGATCGGTTTAGACGGAATTAATACCCAATTGCCAGAAATTTCTTGCCAGTCCATAAATTCAATCTAATTCAAAGTAAGAATGCCATCGTCCTCTGAAGGTTGAAGGCAGAATTTTTTCTAAATTTTTGCTTTTACTTTCTGCCTTAAAAAGGGGTTGGCTAACCATTTTTTTATTCAAAAAACTTTCCTTTTTACTTACACTTTATTTATTGTAACTGTTGTGGGGGCAAATAGCACGGCGGGCGCACGCTGCTATTTGCCCCCTGTATAGGGTTGAAGCTGGCGGCAGAATAAATCAAGGCTGACATCCGAGCGCCACTTTCAAAAATTTTTGTATTGTGTCCCATCGCACCGCTGTAAGCCACTGTAGTTGGTATTGCGGGTAATTAACCCGACAGGATATTAACAGCCAAATACGGCTCAAAACCAGAATATCGCGTATTAACCAGCCCCTGCGCGATCGGCTTCGATTCGGCTTGATTGGCATCACCTAATTTCTTGACTAAAACCTGCATACACATATAAGCTCATTTAGGGCCGTCCCCCGATTTCAGATGATTGCTGGGGGTTTAATTCTGCCGAATGACTGATGCTTTCTGCTGGTTGATGGCTCAACTTCTTGTCAGCCTTCATCCATTTCCACTTATGGAGAGTAGCTTGAGGATTGAGCACTGTGGTAGCGAGGCCGTAAACAATAGTCGGTAAAACCTCCCGATTTAAAAAACTTTGTCCCAGCTTTCTCATGTAGTGCAGTGCCAAAACTTGTCGGAATTTGTTTAGCCTTTTCAACAGCGGCAAATTCTTAAAGCATAGCTGTTCGTACTCGTTGAGCGATAACTCTTTTTCTCCCCGCAAGCGCCGCCCTTGGTTTTCTTTGACACAATCAGAAGCTATGCGCTTTTTGAGCCAGTGCTTATCTGTGAGAGAGTTCCCTCTAATTCGATAATTTCCCAAAGGTTCTGTCGCCGCTAGCAAACCGTACTTTTGAGCAATTTTGGTAAATAACTCTGTATCTTCTCCTACCTCCCAATCTTCTGCAAAGCCGCCTTCTTTGAGAAGAATGGAGCGATCGACTACAACAGAAGACGGGAAAACCCAAGGGCTTTCGCCTGTCTCCTTAATCGCCTGCATTTCTGCTTTAGTTGTAGGATAGGTGCGAATATAACTCAACTTGTTGCCGCGCTTGTCTAAATACCGCAAAGCGTGAGCCACAGCTTTGACTTCTGGATTGTCTGCGAGCATCTTCAAACAAACTTCTAGCTTGTTGGGTTCCCAGGTATCGTCGCTGTCGAGAAACGCTACATACTCGCCTGTGGCGCGATACATCATTAAATTTCTCGACTTAGAAACGCCGTAATTTTGGGGATTCCGAAAGTATTGAATTCTCGAATCTTGCTCGACCAGCTTAGCAGCTACTTTAGCAGTAGCGTCAGTAGAGCCGTCATCAACAATTAAAATTTCTAGATGCTTGTGGGTACCATTGAGTACGGAGGAAACTGTCTCGGCCAGAGTGTCGGCCGCATTGAATGCAGGAATGATTACACTGACTTTTTCGCTGTTCATAACTTAAATTAGCTGTGCTTTGGTAGTTATTTACCGAAGTATGGTCTTCGCCACTTATGACCCCTGCATGAAAACACTGAAAAAGTAAGGGTTTTCTGCTGAAGCTGAAAATTGCCGACTGTGAAACGCACTCGACTGCAGTCGGTGCGTTTCACAGTCGCCTAAGTTTGAGCTGTTAAGTTCCCAGCCAGGGTGTCCTTATCGCTTTGATGATAAGGACAGCTTTTTTCCACCGCCTCGGCTGTATGCACGCATAGGTCAAAACGGGATGCTGTTTATGATGGTATTTTGTACATACAATCAACCACACTGTACATAAGCCATTATACACAGCCTTGTTAATTTTTATTATGGAAAATTCAGCAAATTAACTGCCTCTATCAAACTCCTTCCCTGGGCTGGGCTGTTTCATTCTCCAGTTCGAGCGCTAAAAGCGATCGCTCGTCTGATAAAATCTTGAGCGCTCGCCAAAAAACAAATATATATGCTCACTCTAATCACATTTCTCAAAAAAGTCAATCACCACGCCACAACTTAGGAAAAATACATCCTTTATGCTTGATATTACTATTAGCCATTATCGAGTCATGTTCGGTCATCTGGGATATAAAGACATCGCAGTTTTTGCTCTCATCTCACCAAAAATTAATTGTTAACTTTTTTCAAATCGAATATCAACAACTCCCATCTTATTCTACGATTAGACGAGCAATGATGCTAGTTAAAACCTCAGATTTAATAGACATATTTAATCACTGGGCGCGAAGCTTAACAAATCCAATTTAAGGTAGTTATTGGGTATCCATAGATGGTAAATGTCTCAAAGCTACCTGCAAAAATCATAGCAATAATTCTCACAACTTTGTGTTGATAGTATCTTTATTCAGTCAAACCACTGGTTTGGTTTGGTACTCAGACTACAAAGTTGTGAAAACAAAAAAAGTTCAGAAATCGGTAGTAATGCACAGTAATGGTTTAATATTAAATTAATATAAATTTCCGAGGTAAAAGTATAGAATGTCCTAATTGTCAAAGCGATTTTTTTATTAAAAATGGAAAGACTTATTACGGGAAACAGCGATTTAAATGTAAAAATTGTAGTCGTCAGTTTATTGAAAATTCTCAATATAAGCAGATTTTACCAGAAACTAAAGCCTTAATTGAGCGGCTGATTTTAGAAAAATTTTCTTTAGCCGAAATTGATAGAGCTACGGGGGTATCCATTCGATGGCTTCAAAATTATGTAAATAAAAAGTATTCAGAAATTTCCCAAGAAATTTTGGTGATGAAAAAACCGAAAGGTCAGTTGACTTTACAGCTAGATGAAATGTGGTCATTTGTCAAAAACAAGCGAAAAAAGCAATGGCTATGGATAGCTTTAGATCAAAATACCCGTGAAATTGTTGGACTTTATATTGGAGACCGCTCAAAAAAATCTGCGTCCAAGCTCTGGCAATCTTTACCTCCTGTCTATAGACAATGTGCTGTTTGTTATACTAATTTTTGAGAATCTTATTCAGAAGTGCTACCTTTTAAAAGACATCGACCTGTAGGTAAAGAATCGGGAAAAACCAGTTATATTGAAATACTTAATAATACTTTATGGCAGCGAATTTCTCGTTTGGTTCGTAAAACCTTGTCTTCCTCAAAAAAACTGCTTTCACCATATTGGGGCAATTTTTAACTTTGTAGATCACTATAATTCTTGCATAAGAAAACGATATTACTGTGCATGACTACCGGATGTAAAACCCTAATGCCGAAAAAAGCCTATTTATCGGCTCATTTCCAGCCGAGCTAACTCAAACATAAGTATCTCACCAGTAAAGACCCAGTAGAAGCAAGAAGATAGGGTTTAAGCTGGAAAGTCGCTGTAGGCTGGACAATAAAAAATAGTGCCATAGCGCTAGGGATAAATTATCAATATGCCACAAAAAAGATTGTCAATAAATATAACGAATTAGGGGCGGAATGAATCAAAAGCCGCAAGCAAAAAAGTCGAGCGAATCGGCGGGGAAAACAACCCTTTTTAAATCCGGAACACGGGCAAAAATCAATAGCAGCACTGTGGCAAAGACCTGCAGATGGAGGGATTTGGAGAGGCCCCAAAGTAGTAAGATTAATAGAAAAAGAAACTCAAAGAGAAAAACTGAGTAATCAGAGGGGATGGGATTACCTAAAAAAGTGCGGTGACTCCTGATCGGAACCGAAACCTAGACAGAAAAAACGGGAGGCACAAGCTCAAAGAGAGTTTAAATAAAAGCTACCGTTAAAAGTAAACATTCTGAAAGAAAAACATCCCCAATCCTTAACAGAAGTCTAGTTTTTTGATGAACATATAATCGGATTAAAACCATATAAAAAAAGTGCAATTGCCAGTAGAATAAAGACCTCTATCATTAGTATAACCCCGATATCAATAGTTATATGTGTATGGTTTTATAGAACCAAAAACGGAAAAAAGTCATGGGTATTTAATACCGAGGGTAAATACACAATAGTTAAATCTAGTATTAAAAATGTTTGCCCCATTCGAGGAAGCAACAGCAGAAAAAATAATTCTGTTTGTCAAAGATATAGCCGGATGGCATCGAAGTGCAAAAGTCTCAGTATCCATTGGCATATTCTGAGACTTTCTACCGCCATATTCCCCCGAATTACAACCAGCAGAAAAATTATGGAATGTTAGTAGATGCACCCTTGGTAAACCAGCATTTTGAGAGCATTGATCAATGAGAATAGGTGGTAGCTAAAAGATGTTGTGTTCTCCAAGAAATGAGAGAAGAGATTAAAAAATCAACAAATTATAATTTGCTTAACTATCCTTAATCGTTACCTGCTTATATAAACCGGATTTAGTATCAGCAGCTTATCCGTAGATGCCGAAACATTTGGCTCAAAAATCCGGGGTCATTGGTTGATAGAGAATCAGTTACATTGGGTCAAGGATGTAATTTTTTGCATAAGACACAGGGCCTCAGCATCATTATTTAGCAGTAACTAATTTATCCATACTAAAAACCATCGCCCTTAATCTTTACCGCTGGTTAGGCTTTTTATCAGTAAAGACTGGACAAAGATGGTTAAACTCTCGCCTGGAAAATGTCATACTTGTAGTCAGTTCCAAAGGTAGAGCGCCGGAGAGATTTCGCTGAAAATTAAAATCAGTAATTTCTCAATCCGTTGGTCAGCAAAACAAACGGTTGATTTTACTATTTAATAGTATCGAGTTTATTGACAATCTACAATCGGGGCGAGCGAGAAAGATATTCATGTCTCATTCTCAAATTTTAGCACTGCTAAAATTTGAGAATGAGACCGCCCTGCTTCCCTGGGGGGGAAGAGAAGAAAGACAGAGTTGGGTAGGGCATAGGGGGAGAATTAGGATTTATGCCGTGTTTTCCGCTGCTTGGCTTTCTATTTAAAAGTTGCACTGAGCTTACCTACGTAAAGTTAATATAACAGGCTTGAAGCCTGAGCGCGATCGACCGTATGGCAGCTAGAAGCAGATTTCACGAGGTTCTGGGCCGATTTGACGGCTAATTTTCTGCCGCATAACCGTCTGTTGTAGCCTCTGAGGGCTTTCGCCAGGGCGTGAGAATTTTTAGACGACTTATGCAAAGAAGCAATTTTTACATTACAAGCAGAATCTCTGCATAAGTCCTGTTGTTAATAAAAACGCGGGCATTTCTGGGCCTACAAGCAGAATCTCTGCGTAATTCCTGTTAACTGTTTAGCTACTGGAGGAAACGCTCGGCTACCTGTAGCAGCCCAACAGCCAATTACTTAAATTCTTGATTTAATCCCTTCTGATATTTCATCCACTGAATTTTGTGCACAGTGGCTTGAGGGTTCAGCGCTGTTGTGGCAATTCCGTAAACCAGAGTCGATAAAATCTCCCGATTTAACCAGCTTTCTCCGGCTTTTCTCATAAAGCGAATTGCCGCAATCTTTCTTAACTTATTGAGTTTTTCCAACAGAGGCAGCTTTTGGAAAAAGATTTCTCGGTATTCGGTCAATGTTAACTCTGATTCACCGCGACTCCGCCGCAGTTGGTTTTCTTTAACACACTCTATGGCTAAACGCTTGTCCAACCAATATTTATCGGTTAAAGAGTTGCCCAAAACTCGGTAGTTTCCTAAGGCCATTTTTGTAGCTAGCATCCCGTGCTTTTGAGCTAGTCTGGCTATGAACTCGGTATCGGCTCCTACTTTCCAGTCTACAAATCGTCCGATTCCTAGGAGAGCTTCTCGTTTTAGTACTAAAGCTGTGGGAAAAACCCAGGGAAGCGCACCGTTTTCTTGTACCTCCTGCAATTCTTCTTGATTTGTAGGATATGTGGGGATGTAGCCGACTTTGTTGCCGCGCTTGTCTAGATAGCGGAGGGCGTGACCGACTGATTTAATTTCTGGGTGCTGTTTTAACATTTTCAAACATTCTTCTAGTTTGTTTGGTTCCCAGGTATCGTCGCTGTCTAAAAAGGCGATAAATTGTCCGGTTGCTGCTTCTATCATTAGATTTCGGGATTGGTAAGCTCCTAAGTTTGTGGGGTTTTTGTAATACTTAATTCGCTGGTCTTTCTGGGCTATTTCGGTGACGGTTTTTTCCGTACCGTCGGTTGAACCGTCGTCAATTACTAGGATTTCTAGATTCTGGTGAGTGCCGTTGAGCGCAGATTCGATCGCTTCGCCAATTGTGTCTTTGGCGTTGAAAGCCGGCATAATGATGCTAACTTTTTCTGGGTGAAAAGTTGTGCTAATTTCAGACGCTGCTGATTCTTCTAGGGCGGTTGGGGCTTCGGGCACTGCGGGCGAAGCAGTGCTGACTTTTTCGGTGTTTAACTTTTCCTTAATCGCACCTTCGCTCGCTGTGTTAGTCATGTTTTTAGCGTTTAGTTCGGGGATGAAGGCGCTGATATTTTTGGCTTTCATAATGTTGCTTTAACGTTGCTTTAACGTTGCTTTAAATTTGGGTTTTAGGTCGTTCTACTGACTTAAGTAGCTATGGTAGCAGGCATCTCCATCGCCTGCTACCATGGCTACTTATAATTTTTTTTTAATACTTAACATTTCCCAGAATGGAACTTAAAGTGTAGTGTGTTTAACAAAGCTATCAAACTGATTTGAATAGTAAATTTGCGGTACTTAAGGATTCTTCTCCGAAGTAAAATTATCTCTATGCCTTTAAGAGGATGTTCTTCAAGTTTTAGTGTAAGAGAGGGAACCGGGGGGAAAATGTTTTCAAAGTTAATCGGTAAAGTGCGAATTTATACTTTTTTCCTAACAGTCTTGGTTTGCGGCGCCTGCCAGCAGCAGCTACAGCCAAACTTGCAGCAGCAACGCAGCAAACAGGGGATGGCAGTTTCGGCTCACCCTCTGGCGAGCGCTGCGGGGCTGGCCGTGCTGCAACAAGGAGGCAATGCAGTGGATGCGGCGGCTGCTACGGCTTTGGCGATTTCGGTGGTGGAGCCTTTTTCGGCGGGTATTGGCGGCGGGGGTTTTTTGCTGCTGCGGCGGGCCGAAACGGGGACTGTGCAAGCGCTGGATTTCCGGGAACGAGCTCCCAGAAGGGCTGCGCGGGATATGTACCTGGACAAGCAAGGCAAGGTGCGCCAAAGGGCAAGTCTGGACGGGCATTTGGCGGCGGGGATTCCGGGTACTGTTGCTGGACTTTATACGGTCCACCGCGAGTATGGTAAGTTGCCTTGGGCCCAGGTGGTGGCGCCGGCGATCGCCCTGGCTGAAAATGGCTTTCCGGTAAGTTCGCGGTTTACCACGGCTGCGCGGCGACGACAGGATGCGATCGAAAAAAACCCGGCGGCGCGGGAGGTTTTTACTCGTGGTGGCATTCTATACCAGCCGGGGCAGCTTTTGGTGCAGCGGGATTTGGCGCTGACATTGCGGCAGATTGCTGAAAATCCACAAAGTTTTTATACCGGGGACATTGCACGGGCGATCGCCGCCGACATGGCTAAAAACGGCGGCATTATCACTCTCGAAGATTTGAAAAACTATACGCCGATTTGGCGAAATCCGGTTTGTGGCAACTTTCGCACTTACGAAATTTGCGCGATGTCGCCTCCTTCTTCCGGCGGCGTTCATTTGTTGCAAATCTTAAATATTCTGGGAGATACGGATCTCAAGAGGTTGGGGAGGCAAAGTCCAGATACTTTGCACTTGCTGGCGGAGAGTATGAGGATTGCTTATGCTGACCGGGCTGAGTATTTGGGCGACCCGGACTTTGTGAGGGTACCGGTCAAAGCTCTGACTAGCAGCAATTATGGCAAATTGAGACGATCGCAAATCCCAATGTCAAAAGCCAGACCTTCGGGGGAGGTAAAAGCTGTTGACGCTGAAACTTTGAGCCGCTTTGTGTGGGAGTCTCCCGAAACTACACACCTCACGGTAGTTGACAAAGAGCGCAATGTTGTATCCTTAACGTTTACGGTGAATGGCGGTTTTGGGGCTGGAGTCGTGGCGGCGGGTACGGGAATTTTGCTCAACAACGAGATGGATGATTTTGCAGCGGCGCCGGGAGTGCCGAATTTGTTTGGTTTGGTGGGCGGGGAGGCAAATTCGATCGCCCCGGGGAAGACTCCTTTATCGAGCATGACGCCGGTCATTGTGACAGAAAATGGCAAATTTCGTCTGGCTGCTGGGGCTCCCGGAGGCAGCACGATTATTACCACGGTGCTGCAAATTGTGCTTAATGTGTTGGTTTACGACATGAATGTCGGCGATGCTGTGTCTGCACCTCGGGTGCATCATCAGTGGCAGCCCGATCGCCTGAGGGTGGAACGGGGAGGTTTTGAGGCTGCGACGCTTTCGGAGTTGCGGCGGCGGGGACACCTGATTGTCGAAGGTGACGGTTGGGGCAATGCCAATGCGATCGTCCTGACTGCGGATGGTTGGTTGGAAGGGGCTGCCGATCGGCGCGGGGAAGGAGAAGCAAGGGGGTTTTAGTCATCAGTCAGTCGATTAGAGATTTTAGATTTTAGACGGGGGCGAGACTGCGGCGACTCGACGATTTTAGATTTACTCCACAGATGAATCTGGAAGCTTGAACAAGAGTCTAAAATTTTTCTCTCTCCACGACAGGAGTGGGGGACTTGAATCCGTTTTTGGGGCCATCTGTCATCAGTTGTTAGTCATTAGTCATTAGCCATTAGTCATTAGTCATTAGTCATTTTGGCGATCGGCAACGGTATCAAAACCCGGTTGCTTTGGTCTCCTGTGCGTAAGTCCTGAAATTATTAGTCTGTGTACGTGTATTTTTGCATCCGTATTATTGCGGTGAAGTTTATTGGCTGAGTAACTGCGAATAATTACCAAAAAAATTCACACAAAAAGCGTAACTTTACTTAAATGTAAAGTTCTTGTAAAGACCCTAGACATTGATTGTTAGATAATGTAAAAATGAGCTTGTGAATAGAAACAGGTTTGTATTTTTCCGAAAAAATTTATGAGAATTACTCACAAAATTGCTGCCTTAACTGCTACATTAACTAGTGCTCTGAACTTGTTGGCAGCGCCAGCAATGGCATTTTCGGTAGGGGCAACTAATAACATTCAGACTTTAGCAAATAATTTGTTGGGACCTCATACAGCCGGGTTGAGTGATTTCTCTGTTTTAATTATGGGTGATCCGGAGGCTTTTGGTATTTTCACTAATGACCCCTTCGGTTTGACATCAGGTGTTGTTCTGAGCACTGGTAAAGTCACCGCTCTACCGGGTCAGAATCGAAAAGATAACGACTTTATGGGTGGCAGCGATTTAAGCACGGACTTTTTGCCCTTTGGTGAACAGGGGGATTTGACTCAGCTAAACCTCAGCTTTTTTGCTGACTCTACGGCTGAAAAGTTGTTCTTTGAATATGTATTTGCTTCTGAGGAGTTTCTTGAGTACGGCGGTTCTACATTTAATGACGATTTTGAACTGCTGCTGAACGGCACTAATTTGGCCAAATTGAGCGACGGAAAAGCAACTACGATTAATAATCTTGTTCCCATTACAAATAATCGCTCTACAGATCACCCAGATTATATTAACAACCCAAGCTTGACAGGTATTGCTGCTAACATCATTAGGGCGGACGGTTTTACTAAAGTTTTAGGTTTTGAGGGTTTGCTCAATAAAAATCAGACGAATGTTCTCAGCGTCCGCATTAAAGATGTGGGCGATGGCAAGTTAGATTCTGCTGTATTTATTAAAGGCAATTCTTTGGGAACGGTAAAACCTGGTTCGGTACAACCTGAGCCGGTTCCCGAACCGATGACTATGGGAGGTTTGATGGCGGGAGGCGCTATGCTGGCTGCTGGACGAAAGTTGCGCTCACGCCGGAAGTAATTAATAACGGAAGTCCGATGTCCGTCGGAAGAAGGAAAAAAGAGGAACCGTTTTGGCCGTTGCTGTAATATGAAGCTCGATTAACCGTGTTCGAGGCAGAAACGGGGTTTGATGAACCAAAAGACTTCGTTGCAGTCCTTGAACCCGGTAAAAAACTCGGTTTGTGCGATCGCGATCGTAACCGCTATGGGTTCATAGTGAGGACTTTAGTGCTCAGCATTTTCAGAAGCCTGGGAATTATCGCTCGGATTCAAAGCCTTGCCTAACATATTACCAATTAACGGTAATCCACCGCTCGCCATTTTCATTAATTATAAGCAAGTTTCTTCTTGTAAGCGTTGATCCTGCTTAAGTTGTAATGCACCAATGATGGAAGTAAAACTCCACCAATCACTACTACACAGAAAACCGGGAAAGATAATTCCTGTCCTAAAAAGCCAATTCCGGCTACCACCATCACAAAGACAAATAGATAAAATGAGCCATTCGCCCAAGCACTTTTGACTTTGATGGGTTTTGGATTTTCTTCCATAGCACCTCCTCCTTGATTGGTTTGAACTTGTGACCCATAGATATGATAAATATTCCTTGGTTCTGCTTTTTTCTTTCTCTTTTTAGATAAACTTTTCTCTCCAGCTCCTATCATCTCTTAAGCAGAGAAAATCAACTTCATTATAAGGTGGTTTGTCACCTTCAATATTTGGTTCCTTTTTAGCAATTCGTTGTTGTAATTTATCAAAAGCTTAAAAATGAGGATTTTGGCTATTTTTACACACGAAGCAATTACAGGAAATCATTTTTTTGACTCTTAATCGTTCATAACTATTATGAATTTAGTCTAATTTATCCGTAATGACTTCTACAAAAACCCGTTTGTCCCATATAAGCAAAGCTTAATTGCTCCGAGGTGATATATTTCGATGAGTTCAGCTAAGGTATGATCCAGTTTTAAAATTACGCCACTACCTCATACTTTTGGTTCGTCAATACAGTAGTTCATTTCTACAATAAAGCGAGTTAAAATGCCTTTGCTGAGGGGGTGACAACCCAGTCAGGCGATCGACAGCAACAAATTACCTAACTTATCCCACGGGCCCCAGAGTTTTGGCTGAGTATCACAAATATCGTGCATCTTGCCCATAGCGCTTTTTATCCCAATTCTCAAAAGGGCGTTGCTGAAAGAGTAATGTTTCCCCCTGTAAAATCGATAAGCTAGGGTATACTTCTTTGTCGGATTTGGCTGAAAAGAACTGCCCCAAATGTAACGCCACAGAGGTTTCTAAGGATGGTCATCGTAAAGGCGGCCATGCTACAAATGCAAGCACTGTGGTCGCCCGTTCCTGGAACATTACCGCCTCTGGCAGTATTTCCACTCCGGTCAAGCAACTGTGTCTCAAAATGTACCTCAACGGCATGGGACTAGGAGGCATCGAACGAGTTACCGAGATCCACCATACTACTGTGATGCACGCTCATTCCAGAGGCCCGACATCAACTGGGCGATGCCCCAGAATCTGAAGAAATCCCAGAGGTAACTGAGCTTTAGGAACTGCAAAACTTTGGGAGTAACAAGCGCAACAAGCTGTGGATTGAGACAGCCGTCAATTCCCTTGCAAGCTGGAATTTTAGGCTGGGTGATAGGCGATCGCAGTGCCGCCACCTTCAAGTGGTTGTGGAGTCTTGTCAAATGCTGGCAATGTTTCTTTTATGTTACCGATGCCTCGAAGGTATATCCCATATTCATCTCAGAGGGGAACCAAATTGTCAGCTTGACCTACATGACACGCGCGTGAGGGAGAGAATACTCGTCTGTGGCATTACCAGGCACGGCTGCACCGTAAAACAAGAGTGCTACTCCAAGTCAGCCCTTGATGTTGAAGTGTTCCCTCCGCTTGCTGATCCACTATTTTAAATATCGGACAGTTCCTTTGCTAGCTTAGTTCATTATTCTTTCAGCAACACCAAATGTATGCGGCAGTAACCAGGGCTGATAAAATGTCATCCCATCCGGCTATATATCAATAGGGTTCAGATAAGCACAATCTGACTTCTAAAAGAGGTCTCTATGTCTGATAAATATGTGAGATAAAATTCCGATAACAGCCCTAACTCAACCGTATTGAAGCATAAAGGTAATGCCCAAGCGTGCAATTTAAACGGGGTGCATCTCAATGAAAGCAGGAGCGAAGCCTGAGGGCCGATGTATTTATTGGTTAGAAGCTCATATTTACTGCGGGAATGCTTTGCCCCTACAGACATATTTGCTTTCATTAAGATGCACCCTTTAAATGTGGAACTGCTTAGCAGAGTGTCTAGCAGTACCTCACTCGTGAACCGTACCGTCGGGTAAGATTGTACCTGTTAATGTAGTTCGGGTGAGTTTTACCATAACTCGATCGCCGTAACCGATTTTCGCTCCTGTTAAGTCCGCACCGCTCAAGTCTGCACCGCTCAAATCGGCTCCGATTAAGTTGGTTTCTCTCAAGTTGGCATTGATCAAACAAGCTCCTAACAAATTGGCCCTGAACAAGTTTGCTTTGTGCAAATTCGCGCCTGTGAGGTTGACGTTGTGTAGAAAAGCATCGCTTAAGTCGGCTTCACTCAGGTTTGCATTGCTCAAGTTTCTCCCTGAAAAATCCCTTTCTTTTAAGGAAGCTCCTTTGAAGTTGGAACCGCTCAAATCGGGAGCTTGCGGCGCAGCTTGGCGGTAAGAGTGAGATGGCTGCTGCGGCGGCGGCGATTGGTAGCGGGCCGCATCTGAATAGGGCCCTGAAGGATTTCCAGCATAATAATTGCCAGCATATTTTCCTGGAGAGGTTTCAGAAGAGTAGCGGGGTGCTTGTGGGTTTGCCGGTGGTGGCTGGGTGTTTTGGTGTTGGGTGTTTGGATACTGAGTATTTTGGTACTGAGTGTTTTGGTACTGAGTGTTTTGTGGCTGAGTGTTTTGGTACTGAGTGTTTCTGTACTGAGTATTTTGTTGCTGGGTATTTTGTTGCTGCGTATTTTGTTGCTGGGTGTTTGGTTGCTGGGTGTTTGGTTGCTGGGTGTTTCTGTACTGAGTATTTTGTTGCTGGGTGTTTTGGTGCTGAGTGTGTTTGTGCTGGGTATTTTGTTGCTGGGTGTTTTGTTGCTGGGTGTTTCTGTACTGAGTATTTTGTTGCTGGGTGTTTCTGTACTGAGTATTTTGTTGCTGGGTGTTTTGTTGCTGGGTATTTCTGTACTGAGTATTTTGTTGCTGGGTGTTTCTGTGCTGAGTATGTTTTTGCTGAACGTTCTGATTCTGACCTCTTGGTTGAATTGATCGCAATTGTTCGCGAGCTTGATTAATTTCCTTAATCTTTTCTTCAGCTTTTTGTAGTAGTCTGGGATTGTCTTTGGGGATGCGATCGGGGTGCCAAATGAACGCTAAATCCTTGTAGGCTTGGCTAATTTCTTCTCTGGAAGCTCCCGGCAACAGTTCCAGCACTTTATAGTATTGGTCGAGGTCGTTCATTGTACCACCTTTCGCTTTAAGAAATTAGGAATTAAAAATTAAGATCCGAG
>Ga0247770_1000379_pt1 | contig 43553 bp, 38 predicted proteins | sample UWRJL136409B6_FD_179943 | JGI IMG/M metagenome (GOLD analysis project Ga0247770, IMG submission 179943) | Plant litter microbial communities from Arlington Agricultural Research Station in Wisconsin, United States - UWRJ-L136-409B-6 | ecosystem: Environmental > Terrestrial > Plant litter >... | reverse complement strand
AGCGCTGTAAAATTCTCATCAAAAACTTCGAGAGAACTTTAGATAATGCAACTGCCAAGATGAATCTTTGTTTTATTAGGTTGATGATTAAGAGGCTGGCTTCTTAGATCTCAAATGGGTTCTATAACTCAATACGGTTCATATCAGCCCGAACCCGCCTAAAAAAAGAGAGGACAAGAGTGTTCTCTCCCGTCCCCTGGGAGGGGATCTGCGGGCAATAAACAGTGTTATAGCCTTTCTCAGTAACATGTTCCGACGTGCATAGGGCATAGGCCTCCGTCGGCATAGGGCATACCTCACCACGCTTGAGAACCGCTATAACCCAAGCGTATTGACCTATAAATCGCTTGTATCATAGATTTTTCGCTAAACCCGCCCCCACCAGATACTATATTTTTTTTGCCCTTAGCTGCATAGCTGAAGGCTAGATAGTAACAGTAAGGAATTGGTAAAGATTCTTGAAATTAACAGTTTTCGTTACAAAATTTAACCATAATCATTAAAGTCAATCAACCCATCCTAAAATCTCTGCCACTTCTTCCGTCAGGGTGAGGGGTTGGATCGGTTTGGTAATTACCCCAGCTACCGCGATCTGGGCAAATTTAGCACGATCGCCAAAACTTTCGCTGTCAGCAGAATGAGGGGAATCGATCGGGTAATCGGATCGGACTGGAGGATCTCGTACACAGCAAACCCATCCATTCCTGGCATATATAAATCTAGCAAAATGGCGTTGGGTCGTTCTGTTTGTAGGATCTGTAAACATTCTTCTCCCGATCCTGCCACCAGGGTTTTCCATCCCCCTAGATCTTCTAAGCAGGCCTGCACAAGTTCGCGGAGGTGTTCTTCATCCTCAACAACTAGAATGGGTCTGTCTGTCAAACAACAATATCCGACGGTAAAGGTAGGGTAAAGAAAAACCTGCTGCCTTCGCTTAAGATACTTTCAGCCCAGATTTTTGGGCCATGTTGCTCAATAATACTCTTACAGATTGCTAGACCTAAACCGGTGCCTCCTTTTTCACGGGAGTCAGAAGCATCGACTTGGTGAAATCGCCCAAAAATGAGTTCTAGCTTATCCGCAGGAATGCCTCGTCCGCGATCGCTAACTTGGAACAGCACAAAGTCTGTCTGGTTTTCGGCACTCAGATAAATTGTGGAATCCGCAGGCGAGAATTTAATCGCATTGCTGAGCAAATTTGTCAAGACTTGGAGGAGGGCCTCTCCTGTTGCCCAGACTTCTGCATCCGTGGGGGTAACGATTAATAATATCTGCTGTTGAGTAGCCAGCGCCTGAATGCCATCTACTGCTTGCTGCATCAAATCTGCTGCCTTGCAAAGGGTTTTCTGTAGAAATGCCCGCCCGGACTCTAGCCGTTCCAAATCTAAAATATCATTAACCAAGTTCACTAAGCGATTAGTATCAAGGAGGGCAATCTCGATCATGCGTCGAGACTTTTCTGGTTTTTTATCATAAATTCCTGTTTGTAATAGTCCCAGTGACATTTGAATTGCTGCCAAAGGGGTGCGAAGTTCGTGGCTGACAATGCCAATGAACTCATCCTTAATTTGTTCGATTTTTTGTCCTTCGGTGATATCTTCCCCAATGTTGATAGTTTCAATGATGTTTGCCTCTGAATCTTGCAGTATGGTATTCTTCCAAGCAATGAATCGTTCCTCACCGGATTTGATCAATATGGCATTGCGATAATAGGGATGAGTATTGTGCTGCAAAGCTTCCGAAAAAATAGTTTGAAGTGATTGTTGGCTAGACTGAGGTAAGAAGTTTTTATACCAATTTTTGCCCAAAACTTCTGAGTTAGTATATTCTGTAACTTTTAACAAGAAGAGAACATCATACATTAGACATCTCTAATAATTCCCAACTTATGGGATGGTGCAGTCGTTGTTATCGATAATCTACCAGCCCATAAATTGGCGGTAATTGAACTATTGATTCAAGGGCTTGGTTAAGCATTCCCTGAATTTATCACCTTATTCTCATGACTTTAATTGACTCGATTTATGGTGTTATAACTGAAAAAGTTTTACGTTATTTATCCCAAGTTACTACCAAAGTTGTTGACATTTTACGTGGCGTATGTGCTTGATTTTATAAATTCTAAGCCTTTTAAAAACTGGTTTATAAGCTGCTATTACTGTACTTGCTAAACCTGGAATACGCTTTAGGATTTAAAGCCGAGCGAGAGCCGTTGTAAATTCTCGGCTCTGGCGGCTTAATTAAAGCAGGCGACACTTTTGTGCTGCAAAACTCCAGAAACTTAATTTGAGAGGGTGCAGGTTGAAGTTAGCCGCTCGCAGCACCCAAAACACCCCAATAGCCCAAAATTACATAACCAAAATATATTGACAATATAGTTTTTTTACGTATCATATTAAAAACCAGTAAAATATCTATTCGGATGCAGAACTAATGAAATCAGCACTAGCCAACAAAAACATGAAATTCGCAGCAGTTACAGCCATATTTTCACTATTATTCCCCGCAGTTTTACCTACAGTTGCCTCAGCCCAGACAGCACTGGAAGAAATTCGGCAAACCGGCATTCTCAAAGTCGGTATCAGAAAAGACGCCCCTCCCTTCGGCTACTTAGAAGGCGAAAAATGGCAAGGAGTTTGCATCGAAGGCTTAGAACTTTTCAGAGCTGACTTAGAAAAGAAATTAAATCGCTCCGTCCGCTTAGAAAAACTAGAAACAGACCTCAACGAATCAGCGGAAAAAGGGCGCTTCCGCAGCGTCACCAGCAAGCGCGCTCACCTAGAATGCGGACCCAATACAATCCTCAAAAATCCCCCCAGCGGGATTGCATATTCGCTGCCTTTTTTATACAGCGGCACCTATCTGTTAGTCAAGCCAGAAAACAGAGTGAGAGTCAATCCTTCGGGATTCCTGCAAGACGTGACAATTGGCGTGCTGAGCGGTTCTGTTACCGAACAATTCATTGCAGGCCGATATCAACTAGCCAACCAACGAATTTATGAAGGTATCACGGGCAGAGAGTCGGGTGTAAAAGATGCGGCATCCGGCACAATCGATGCCTTCGCCAGCGACAGAATGCTGTTAGTTGGAGAAGCGCGGAGACAGGGTTTAACTCCAAGCCAATATTCTATTATACCGGAGCAGCCTTTAACCTGCATTTCCTACGGGATGATACTGCCGGCAAGCGATACTGAATGGAAAGAAACAGTCAATAATTTTATTCGCAATCAAAGTTCGACGAACCTGTTGGAAAAAGTGCTGGGGCGCAATTCTCCTTTCCTAACGATCAGTGTCACGGATCAAGATAAATGTATTTGATCCCAAATCGGGCAAGGTGCTGCGCGCGCACCAGTCGAATAGGCGTAAGGTGCGGATCTTGTCAGGGCACGTCTGATAACTGCAACCAGTGGCGTCAATAGGCTCTAAACTGGATTGAGGAAGGCGCGCAGCACAGGTTTAGGAGGGTCATCAGTGACAGAAAAAAGTTATCAATCGTCTTCTCTACCCACCTACGCGCGAAAGGAACTGCGGGAATTAGTTCGATCGCAGTTAAGGGCCCTGTTGGAAGAAGGAGACTTTAAAGGAGCAAAAGCGATTTTGCACCCGGTACAGGAAGCAGACATAGCTGAAGCTATCGAAGGCCTGCCAGAAACCATGCAAGTAATAGCTTTTCGCTTGCTTTCCAAAGACGAAGCGATCGCAGTTTACGAATATCTCGACTCCAGCGTTCAGCAGTCCCTCTGCGAAAAATTTAAACGCCAAGAAGTCATTGACATTGTAGACAAGATGTCCCCGGACGATCGCGCTAAACTCTTTGACGAACTGCCGGCAATATTAGTCCGTCGCCTCTTAGGTGAATTGAGCCCAACGGAACGGGAAGCTACGGCCCAACTTTTGGGTTACGAAGCCAGTACCGCCGGTCGGATCATGACCCCGGAATATATTTCTTTGAAAGAAAGCTTTACCGTCGCCCAAGCTTTAGACCGAATTCGCTCTTTGGCTAAAACTACCGAAACCATTTATTCTCTTTACGTCACCGACGCCGGACGCAGCTTGACCGGAATTTTATCCTTGCGGGATTTAGTCACTTCGCCCCTCGACAAAACTGTCGGCGAAATTATGACCCGCGACGTAGTTTCTGTTCAAACTGGCACGGATCAAGAAGAAGTAGCTAGGCTGATCCAGCGTTACGATTTTTTAGCAGTGCCCGTTGTAGACCGCGAACAGCGTCTGGTCGGGATCATTACAGTTGACGACGCGATCGACATTTTAGAACAAGAAGCCGCCAAAGATATTTATACCTTGGGCGGCGTCCAGTCCGGCGGCGACAATTATTTTCAGACCGATTTAATTACCGTTGCCCGCAAAAGGGTCGTGTGGCTGTTTGTTCTGCTGTTAACGAATACTGTCACCGGCGCAATTATTCGAGCTCAAGAAGATATTTTGCACCAAGTAGTCGCCCTAGCAGCCTTTATTCCGCTGCTGACTGGCACCGGAGGCAATGTCGGAGCTCAGTCCTCAACTGTTGTAATTCGCGGTTTGAACACTGACGAAATTACAGCAATGGGCCCGTTTCAAGTAATTCTTCGCGAGGGGATGGCGGGAGCGCTGCTAGGAGCTATATTGGGGACTGTAGCGACGGGCTGGGCTTACACTCTGCAAGGGAGTTTAGCAGTGGCACTCGCGGTGGGGGTGAGTTTGTTTGCGATCGCAATTTTAGCTTCTATTGCCGGTTCAGCTCTGCCGTTTCTATTTCGTTCTTTGGGTTTAGACCCGGCTTTAATGTCTGCTCCTTTTATTACTACCGCAGTTGATGTCCTCGGGGTCTTGATTTATTTCACTTTAGCTCGACTAATTTTGCAGATTTAATATATTTAATTAGATGGCTGTCAATAAAAAACTTAATCTCTTTTTCACCACCGATCAATTCTGGGTTTGCGTGCGATTCCTTACGGGATAGGTGCGCTCGCGCGTAGTTTATTTTTACCCGCATACTTGCACCAGTTGAAAAAAAGAATGCAACTATAGACCCGCGCTCCCAACTACGAGCTCGATCGGTCATTCCACATCTAAAATCTAAAATCTAAAATCTAAAATCTAAAATGGTATTAGCCTATGTCATCATCCAATTCACCCACCAAAATCCAAAATTCCAAGTCGAGCAATTTGTTAGAAACTGCTGAAGTGGTTTTTCTGGCTGCCTCTGCTGTGGGATTGGCTGCTAGTTTGGTTTGGGGGCAGAGCGTTTATGCTCAAGTGCCTGTAGTGATTTCGTTGGTGTTGAATTTTGTGAACCGGCAGAAGTTGCACAGGCAAGTTAAAGCAAGTACGGCGACAACGTTCGATCGGGTAAATCAACAAGCAGTTACTACCGATCGGGCGATCGAGCAATTGCAACTTGCTGTTAATGCTTTAGACGAAGCTCTTGCTCAAACATCTCGCGAAAATCTCAATGTTGGGCCTGGAGAAAACGTACACTCTCTAATTTCAGCCATTGAGAACCTGCGCCAGCGACTAATAATTTTAGAAAAAACTATTAAAATGATTCAAAGCGAGATCGAACTAACCAGCCGCCAATTCAAACAGCGGCCGGAGTTGCAACAAGTCGAAACTTTGACAACAATAATTCTGGACTTGCAGGAGTTTATCAACCAACTGCCACAGTGGGGCAGTTTGCAGCAGCGGCAGCTAACAGAACTTCAGCAAAAAGTAGACAATGCTTTGGCTCAGCTATCTGAAGAAATTGCTGTGATTCCTAACCGCGTGCAGGAGGCGGTAGCTAGTCGCGGCGGGGAAATTAACCCACAGTTGGGTTCGGGTTTGAATGGCGCTCAAAACAATGCCTATCGACCTAAAACCCAGAATGAGAAAATTCGCCAGAAATATCCCAGAGCTTATGTCAAGTGGAGTCAGGATGAAGACGAAAATTTGAAGAAAGAATATGCTAGCTGTCAACAAATTGGCGAATTAGCTCAGAGATTTCAGCGACAGCCTAATGCCATTCGTTCGCGATTACAAAAATTAGGATTGATGGAATAATGGTAATTTGTAATTTGTAATTTGTAACCACAGAAAACAGACAAGCGTCAACAGTCAACTGACAACTGACAACTAATATCACATCTGTTAGCATCGGAATTATTCCTATCTCTCTTCTCTTAATCTGCGTGAATCAGCGTCAATCCATTGTCATCTGCGGTCAAGAAATTCTCTTTTTTTAACCGCAGATACAGGCAGATAAACACAGATTAACGCAGATGAATTGATATAACAAAGCGATCGCCCTTTTTTTCAAAAGAGCGATCGCTTTGTTTCTTTATTCAGTACCGGCTGCCAACAGCAGGCCACTAACATCACATCTCAAGGCTTTTTAGCCTGGGTCTACCTCATTTTAGAAATCTTGGGGTAACAAAGAACTTAAACGCTCCAACAAAGGATCAGAATCCCGACGAGGAGCAACCTCAGCATCAGACACTAAATTATCCTCCGCCACAGACTCAGACTCAATCGGGCCAGGCTCTACTACTTTTGAAACTTGGGCAAAAGAAACTTGAGCAAACTTACTGTTAACACTCCCCTGCAACTGATCCAACTGCGCGCTGAGTTGACTCAGGTGATGTTCCAGAGCCTCCAAACGGCTTAATTCCTCTGCAGAAACATTGTGCTCAAACTCAGCAAATTTGGTCACAAGTTCAGCAATACGCTGTTCCAACCGTTGAAAGCTCTGTGTAGAGCTAGCAGACTCAGATACAGACAAAAACTGCCACAAAGCTTGCTTACAGAGATTGCTGAAAGTCTGATATTTCGTGAAAGCCAACTCTTTTTCAATAGCGGCCAGCAAAGTTTGATCTGCAGCATCTTCCGTAAACGCCACCGAGAAATTCGCTTTATTTTTTGCCCACAGTGCCATAGGGTTCAAGCCTTAATGCGTTACTTTATCGTGGCTAGCTGAGCCTCAGCATAAATAAACTGTCCCAAAGCATTAGCTTTCCGAGAAGGCTGAGCCAAGTGAGCCTTAAGATTGGCGTCTTTAAGCAAAGGTTGCAGCACCTCCCAGAAAAACTCGCCGCCACCGCCAGTCAGAACCACATCCGTCACCCGTTCCGGCAGCCACTGCACCAAACGTTCGGACAGTTCGTTAGCGAAAGCCTCCCGCAAATCCTTAATAATCGGATCTAAATTAGTCGGCTTAGTCGCTCCTCTCGGACGGTAGAAACGTTGGCCTTCTGGTTTATTCACCGCTTCCAGTAAAGACAGAGATTGAGGGTCTGCCCCCGGAATCTTTGAGGCAACTTGTTCGTAGAACTTGTTCATTGCGAAGGAATCGCTCTTAGAAGCCGCCCGGGCGAACCGGAAACGATCGACCATTAACAAATCAGTAGTTTGGTGTCCGATATCGACAACAGCCACCGACAGTTCGGGCAACTCCGGCGTAAACTCCTTGTTGTCTTGAGCCTCGCACCAAATCAGGCTGCCGAAGCCTTCGGGCATCACCCAAACGTGACTGATGTTAATATCCACACGCTCGCCCCGGTACACCACAACGTGGGGAGAGCGCAGTTGGCTGATAATCTCTTCCTTTTCCTTCTCAAACTGATCCTGCGAATAAAACGGCAAACCCAGCACAACTGCTATTTCGCCCTTCATCTGGAAATATCCAGCACAGGAAAAAACCTTAACCAAAGCATCTACTACTTTCGACTGGTCGGCGCCGCCGAGATTAGCGCCAAAATCTGCCGCTAGTTGGCCGATCGCGTAGCCCTTGCCCTGGTACTCCAGCCACATATCCAACAGAGGGTCTGTTGCTTTCGACTCAAAGCTGCCGCCACGAACCTTTTCAACGGGCATAGCAGCCACGTTGGCAGGGATGAAAACCACGCTGCTCGGGTTGCGACTCACGCAGGCTTTAGTTGCCGTCCGACCCAAATCAGCACTAATAATCGATTTGTGAGAAGCGATCTTAGTCTGCTGCGTCAGCATAGCCGAATTAGGAACAAGCTGTCTAGTTGTCATTGAAATGTGTTACCTCACTGAGCCTCACCATTATCATGCCTTATCCCTTGACACTGCCACGCTTAAAGACAGTGGGTTTTGCGGCGATTCTTCTAACTCTACCTAGATCGGTATCGAAATCAGCACCAAACATTATATTCGGGACGATCGCCCTTACCGTAACTAACCTAACTTTTTCTGGAGCGATCGTGGTCGAAGCTGTATTGCCTGAGAGTGCATTGTTAAGTTAAATTTAGTTAAGATTCTGAGTGTAAACTTTTGTCGCACTCCTCCGACACCGCGATCTTACCTGATCTGTCCCCAATTCAAGGCATCCGCATTTATGAAAATTTCTTGGCGAACTATACTACTTTGGACTTTACCCGCCTTAGTCATCGGCTTTTTCTTGTGGCAGGGGGCCTTTGCCCCATCCCCCGCAGAAATGACCAAGAACACGGCCAGCACCCGCCTGAGCTACGGTCGATTCTTAGATTACTTAAACGCCGGTCGAGTGACCAGCGTTGATCTTTACGACGGAGGTCGGACGGCTATTGTCCTAGCAGTCGATCCCGAACTGGACAATCACGAGCAGCGGTGGCGGGTGGACTTGCCCTCAAATGCCCCGGAACTGGTTTCTAGGCTCAGAGACTCCAAAATCAGCTTCGACACTCACCCCCTGCGCAATGACGGCGCTGTCTGGGGCCTTTTAGGCAATCTAGTATTTCCCCTCTTGTTAGTAGGAGGGCTGTTTTTCCTCTTCCGCCGCGGTGGCAACGTTCCCGGCGGTCCGGGCCAAGCCATGAATTTTGGCAAGTCCAAAGCTCGCTTTCAAATGGAAGCTAAAACAGGCGTACTGTTCGACGACGTAGCAGGCGTTGAGGAAGCCAAAGAAGAACTTCAAGAAGTGGTGACATTCCTCAAAAAACCCGAACGCTTCACCGCAGTCGGGGCGAAAATTCCCAAAGGCGTGCTGCTAGTGGGCCCTCCCGGAACAGGTAAAACCCTGCTGGCAAAAGCTATCGCAGGCGAAGCAGGCGTGCCTTTCTTCAGCATCTCCGGTTCGGAATTTGTCGAAATGTTCGTCGGTGTCGGCGCTTCCCGCGTTCGGGACTTGTTCAAGAAAGCTAAAGAAAATGCTCCTTGCATCATCTTTATTGATGAAATCGATGCAGTGGGCCGCCAGCGCGGCGCCGGTATCGGTGGCGGTAACGACGAACGGGAACAAACCCTGAACCAGTTGCTGACGGAAATGGACGGTTTTGAGGGCAATACTGGCATTATCATCATTGCTGCCACGAACCGCCCCGATGTGCTCGACTCAGCGTTGCTGCGTCCGGGACGTTTTGACCGCCAAGTTAGCGTAGATACGCCGGATATCAAAGGCCGCTTGGAAATTTTGGAAGTTCACGCGCGCAACAAGAAGCTGTCTGCAGAGATTTCTTTGGACGCCATCGCCCGCCGGACTCCGGGTTTTACGGGCGCTGATTTGGCTAACTTGCTCAATGAAGCTGCTATTTTAACCGCCCGCCGCCGCAAAGAAGCGATTACGATGCTCGAAGTTGACGATGCAGTCGATCGCGTGGTAGCAGGTATGGAAGGCACTCCCTTGGTGGACAGCAAGAGCAAGCGCTTGATTGCTTACCACGAAATCGGCCACGCGATCGTCGGTACAATCATTCAAGCCCACGATCCCGTTCAAAAAGTTACCTTAGTACCTCGCGGACAGGCCCGCGGCTTGACTTGGTTCATGCCCAGCGAAGACCAAGGTTTGATTTCAAGATCGCAAATTTTAGCCCGCATTAGCGGTGCTTTGGGTGGCCGCGCAGCCGAAGAAGTAGTTTTCGGCGATGCCGAAGTAACCACCGGTGCCGGCAACGACTTGCAGCAAGTAAGCGGCATGGCGCGGCAAATGGTGACTCGCTACGGGATGTCTACCTTGGGCCCGATCGCCCTGGAAGCTCAGCAAAGCGAAATTTTCCTCGGCCGCGACTTCACGGCGCGATCGGAATATTCCGAAGAAATTGCCTCTCGGATTGACTCACAAGTCCGGGAAATTGTCGATAGCTGCTACAACGATGCCCGCCGAATTATTCGCGAAAATCGCGCCGTAATCGATCGCTTAGTCGATTTGTTGATCGAAAAAGAAACCATCGACGGCGAAGAGTTCCGGCTAATTGTCGCTGAATACACTTTTGTTCCTGAGAAAGAACAATACGTTCCTCAGCTTTAAGACTTGTTTAAAGATTAGGGACGCGGCAATGCCGTGTCTTTAAAAAGTAGGGACGCAGCACTATTTCTACGTCCCTACTTTTATATTAAACTGTCAATAATATTAAATCGCCCCTAAACGCCAATTAACGCAGATGAATACTACATTTGCCATACATACTAAGAATTCGTCTTTTTTTTTTAATAGCAATTTTTATTTTTGTTGGTGTCAATACTTTGAGCGCCCGCGCCGAAAAATTAAGATGTTTTGTAGATATTTGCATCGACTCCAGCAGCGTTGAATTAAGCAAATCCGATATTCCCGGTGCTCCCTCTTATCCAGTCAGAACTGTTTTAGGAACTAAACAGTTTAGTAACGAGAAATTGTTGGCGCAAATGGAAGTTGACTGCAAGCAACGACAGTTGAGAACTGTCAGAGTTAGCGAAGATGGCGAAAATTGGTCGAATTTCGATCCGAGATGGACTTTAGTTGATCGCAACTCATCTTTGTCTCGGCTGGTTGACTATACTTGTAAATTGGCGATCGCAGAACAATAGAATAAATAAGTAGACCCAGAAAAAAACAGATCGCCTATATCTTCAACCCTTACCTTGCAGGTGCAAGTCTGTGTGCCCGTAAACTTAGCCGTTTCAACCGCCGAGTGTTAATATGACACTCAATCTAAAATCTAAAATCTAAAATCTAAAATCGGATGACAAACCCCACCGAATATCGGCAAAGACGCGAACAGTTAATGGCAAAAATTGGCAGCGGGACGGCGATATTTCGCAGCGCGCCCGCAGCCGTCATGCACAACGATGTAGAATACGCATACCGACAAGATAGCGATTTTTTCTACTTAACTGGTTTCAATGAAGCGGAGGCGGTAGCAGTGATCGCGCCGCACCACGAAGAACACAAATTTATCCTGTTTGTGCAGCCAAAAGACTTGGAAAAAGAAACTTGGCACGGTTATCGCGCCGGAGTAGAAGGCGCTAAGGAATTGTACGGCGCGGATGAAGCTTTCCCCATCGCTGAACTTGCGGAAAAATTGCCGAAATATTTAGAAAAAGCCGATCGAATATACTATCACTTCGGGCGCGATCGTACTTTCGATCAAACAGTCCTCCATCACTGGCAGCGCTTGATGGCAACCTACCCCAAACGCGGCACAGGCCCGACAGCAGTCGAAGATTCCAACATCATTTTACACCCGATGCGGCTGGTGAAAAGCGAAACTGAATTAGCATTAATGCGAAAAGCCGCTAATATCTCAGTTGCAGCGCACAACCGCGCCCAAGAATTCGCCAAACCGGGCAGGTACGAATATGAAATTCAAGCTGAAATAGAACATACTTTTGGCTTAAATGGCTGCACTCCCGCTTACCCTTCAATTGTTGCATCCGGTTACAATTCCTGCGTCCTCCACTACATCGAAAACAACCGCCAAATACAGGACAACGATTTGTTGCTAATAGATGCCGGTTGCGCTTGCGACTACTACAACGCTGATATTACTCGCACCTTTCCTGTTAGCGGCAAATTTACAACTGAACAACAGATAATTTATGACTTAGTTTTGCAAGCACAATTGCAGGCAATTAGTCAAGTATATCCGGGAAATCCTTACAGCAAAATTCACGAAACAGCAGTGCGCGTTTTGGTGGAAGGTTTAATGGATTTAAAACTTTTGGTGGGGGACATTGAAGAGATAATTAAAGAAGAGAAATACAAGCCATTTTATATGCACCGCACTGGTCATTGGCTGGGATTGGACGTGCACGATGTCGGGGTTTATCAGTACGGCGAAAATCCGCAAGTTTTGCAGCCAGGACAAGTGCTGACGGTGGAACCGGGGATTTATATTTCTCCTTATATTAAACCCGTTGAAGGACAGCCGGAGGTTCCTGAAAAATGGCGCGGTATTGGCGTGAGAATTGAAGATGATGTTTTGGTGACACTTGAGGGCCAGGAAGTCTTGACGGCGGGAGTTCCTAAATAAAGGTAGAAGGCTTTGGGCACAAGTCAAGAAAGATTGGCTACTTAAGTTGGCAGTAAAGGCTTGAGCTTTGTTAGTATTAACTTGAAAAAGCTCAAGTCCGCAACAGCCAAACCTAGAGCCATTATGTGTATTGATCCTACCAAGATCGATCGACCTCTCGAAACCTGCGAAGCATTAGTAGCAGAGCAAACAGCAAAAATTCGGCAACTTGAAGAGGATTTGCAGCAGCAGAGAGAATTGTGCCAGAAGTTAGAAGCACAACTCAAAGCAGTCGAGAATGCTGGCTTTTCGGGTTCGGCAACTGAATTTGATATCACCGACGACGATCGCATTCGGTTAATCGCATCTCTGGAAAAAAGCCAGGAAATGTACCGAACTCTCATCAAACATTATCCGAATGGGTCGGTGTTTTTGTTCGATCGCGATTTGCGCTATACTCTGGTTGACGGTCAAGGTTTGGCAGCAGTTGGTTTGTCCAAAGAACAGTTGGAAGGCAAAACATTGTGGGAAGTATCGCCACCTGAAGATTGGTCACTTTTTGAGACTAAATATCGCGCCGCTTTGGCAGGAAAAGAGAATACTTTTGAATATAAATACCGCGACCGCATTTATTCAAAAACAATTGCTCCAGTCAAAAACGACCGGGAAGAAATTTTTGCAGGCATGGTCGTTACTCAAGATATTACCGAAAAGAAACAGGCAGAAATAGGGCTGCAAGAAATCAAAAATCAGCTAAAAATTAAATATCAAAAGCGCACTGAAGACTTGAAAACAGCCAACAATCAATTGCGGGAAGAAATTATCTATCGCTGGCGCGCCGAAGAAGCTCTGCGGGAAAGCCAGGAACAGCTAGAATTGTTTTTCTCTCAATCTTTAGATGGCTTTTTCTTTATGATGCTCGACGAACCTGTGCAATGGGACAATACCGTTGACAAAGAAAAAGTCTTGGATTACGTATTTGCTAACGGGCGGGTAACGAAGGCAAACGATGCTTTGATAGCTCAATACGGAGGTACTAGGGAAGAGTTTATTGGCCGGACGCTTTACTCTTTATTGTCCCACAACTTGACTGGCGGCAGAGAGATAATCAGGCAATTTTTTGATGCTGGCAGAATTCACATCGAAAATGAGAATCGCAAGTTTGACGGGGTTCCAGTTTGGGTAGAAGGCGACTATATTTGCATTTACGATTCCCCGGGCAGAATCGTCGGGTATTTTGGCGTGCAGCGCGATATTAGCGATCGCAAACAAGCTGAGGCAGCACTGAAAGAAACCGAAGAAAGGTTCCGACAGCTAGCAGAAAATATTGAAAGCGTGTTTTGGATGGTAAACGTTCAACCCCAGGAAATTATTTATATCAGTCCGGCTTACGAAAAAATTTGGGGCAGAAGCTGCGCTGATTTGTATGCTCACAGACGCTTTTTTGCAGAGTCCCTCCATCCAGAAGATCGCGATCGCGTTATTGCTACCTTGACTAAACCAATTGAGTCGGAAAACGAGACAGAATATCGAATTGTTAGGCCGGACGGCGAAATTCGCTGGATTCGCGATCGGGCTTTTCCGATTAGAAATCAAGCGGGTCAAGTTTACCGCATCGTTGGCATTGCAGAAGATATCAGCGAAGGCAAACAGGCAGAAAAAGCCATCCGCGAAAGTGAAGAACGCTTCCGTCAGCTAGCAGAAAATATCCAAGATTCCTTTTGGCTACTTTCTGCTGAATTCACCGATTTATTGTATCTGAGTCCAGCTTACGAACAAATCTGGGGGCGCAGCAGGGAAGAATTGTATGTCGAGCCCTTAAAATTGATGGAGTGGGTGCATCCAGAAGATAGACACCTGTTGGAAGAGGCAATGACGCGAGTGTTGGAGGGCGAGTCCACCAGTACCGAATATCGGATTTTTCTGTTAGACGGCACAATTCGCTGGGTGTGCGATCGAGCTTTTCCCATTTACGACGAATCGGGCAAAATTTACCGCATCGCGGGTATTGGCGAAGATATCAGCGATCGCAAATGTACCGAGGCCCGCATCCAAGCAGCACTCCGCGAAAAAGAAGTATTGCTCAAAGAAATTCACCACAGAGTCAAAAATAATATGCAGGTAATTTCCAGCTTGCTGCAACTTCAAGCTCAATACATTGAAGACGAACCGACGCTAGTTTTATTTGAAGAAAGCCAGACCCGTATCCATTCAATGGCTCTGATTCACGAGCAACTGTATCAATCCGAACATCTCGATCGCATCGACCTCCCCCCCTACGTCCAAAACTTGGTTGCTAATTTGTATCAATCTTTTGGTTGCGGCAACACTGCCATCCAATTCAATCTCAACCTTGACCCAATTTATTTAAACATAGAAACAGCAATTCCTTGCGGTTTAATTATTAACGAACTGGTTTCTAATTCCTTGAAGTATGCTTTTGCCCAAAGTTTAGTTGGTGAAATTAATATTGACTTTCATAAAATAAATTCTCAGGATTTTCAATTGATTATTCAAGATAATGGTAGCGGATTTCCGGCTGGTTTCGACGTAGAAAATGCAGAAACATTAGGATTGCGATTAGTGAGAATGCTGGCTTACCAATTAGAGGCGACTATTGCCATTGACAGTCAGTGTGGAACCTGCTACAATATAGTATTTCAAGAGTTAAATTATCGCCAGCGCATTTAAAAAAGAATGAACCCTATAAAAATTTTGGTGGTAGAAGACGAAGTTATTGTAGCCCAAGACATAGCAGGGCGATTAAAAAAACTAGGATATGCAGTAACAGCTACAGTTTCTTCAGGAGAAGAAGCAATTCAAAAAGCTAGAGAAAACCAGCCCGATTTAGTGTTGATGGACATCGTGCTTAAAGGTGACATGGACGGGGTAACAGCGGCGGAAAAAATCAGAACGAATATGAATGTGCCGACAGTATTTTTAACTGCTTATGCCGACGATAAAACGCTGCAAAGAGCGAAACTTACAGATCCATTCGGCTACATTATAAAACCCTTTCAACAAAATGATTTACGGGTAGCGATCGAGATTGCCCTGCACAGACACGAAATCGAAACCAAGATGCAAGAAGCCCTTAAAACTGCGGAAGCAGCTAGAGAGTCGCTGGAAGAAAAATCGCACCGCCAAAACCATTATATTTCAATGGCCGCTCACGAATTGCGCAACCCGCTCAACGCGATTTTAATCTCTGCAGAACTTCTAGAGGTCGCTCGAACTCGCAGGAGTGACGAATCCCAAGTTAGAACGCTGCGACTGGTGCACTCAGCTACCCAAAAGATGAACCAGCTAATCGACGATATGCTGTTCATGGGTCGAGCAGAAGCAGGCAAACTCAAATGCAATCCATTACCGATAAATTTAGTTGAATTTTGTCAAGACTTGCTCGATCAATTGCAGTTAGGAAATGAAGCCAAGCACAAACTAACATTAATCCCCTCAAATGTTACCAGCGCGATATTAGATCAACAATTGCTGCACGGCATCCTCTCTAACTTAATCGCCAACGCCATCAAATATTCGCCAAACGGCGGGCAAGTCACGTTGGAATTGGAATACCGTCAAGCAGGCGAGGTAGACAAAGAAGCTATTTTCTGCTTCTCTCCTGAGTGTTTGTTGACCAATTCCCCATTTACAAATATTCACTCTCCCTTACTAATTATGCGCGTCCGAGACGAAGGGATCGGCATCCCAGAAACCGAAGTAGGGAAAATATTTGAAATCTTCTACCGCTGCCAGAATACGGGAAAGATTAAAGGTAACGGTTTGGGATTAACAATTGTTAAAAAAGCTGTGGAATTGCAAGGAGGTGCGATCGGCTGCGAAAGCAAAATCGGCGTTGGTACAACCTTCACAGTCGCGCTTCCTTACGTTGCCCTTTCCTGCAGAATTAAGTGATATCATTTCCGGTTACACCGGAATGATGTTGACTGTTGACGGTTGACTGTTGACGCCGTGAACAGTGAACAGTGAACTCGAATTTACTATTCCCATGCTAACAGATTTGATATGAATCTATAAATTTTCTATCTTTATTCCTTAGTCGGCGAATGACGTTCGGCGAACCTCAGTTGAGCTGCGGACGAAAGTTTGTGTAGCATCGGTTTCAACCACTTTTATGAAGGATAAGGCGCGCAGTGCGCACCCTACCAATAGGTTTCCTAATCATCAAAGTGTTCCAAAATCCACTCAACCGCCGTCGCTAAATTTGCTGCAATAAAATCCGGTTTAGTATGGTGCTGATAGTCCCCGCTCAACACGCTTTCTCCGTAACCAGTCTGCACCAAAATGCCAGTACAGCCGGCATTGTGAGCCATATCAATATCAGTCGCTTTGTCCCCGACCATAAAACTATGCGGCAACTCCAAATCGTATTCCCAAGCCGCGGCTACCAACATCCCCGTATTTGGTTTTCGCCAAGTCGAATACCGCGTAAATTCGGGGTTTGTTCCGCCTTCGGCTGCGCTTAAATAAGGACAGTAATAAAGAGCATCTAACTTGGCTCCTGCTTCATTTTCTAATAACAGACACAGGCGTTTGTGCAAAGCTTCTATGTGGCTAATCGGATTATAATCCCTCGCTGGGCCCGATTGATTGGAAACCAAACAGCAAAATATTTGTAGGTCATTTAAACGGCGTACAGCTTGGGCTATTCCGGGGATTAAATTCAAATCTTCTACTTTGTGGATGTAGCCGACTTCGATATTGAGAACGCCATCGCGATCGAGAAATACTGCTCGTTTCATTGTTGTATTGTTTTTGATATCATATAAAACCCGGTGGCAGCGGAATTGATATAGCAATCCTTGCAGGAGTCGTAAATTTTTTACCCCACCCCAACCCTCCCCTTACTAAGGGGAGGGAGTAAGAAATTCACAAATGATTTAGGATTGCTATATTACCAACATTCAGGACACGGCAATGCCGTTTCCCTAGAATTAATCGGGTGATGGTTACATCTCTCATCGAGTGCGATTGATTATTTTGGGGTAGGGACACGGCACTGCGGTGCGATCGTCATTCTCAAATAGATTGTTGGCCCAGCCACTCGCGGAAGCTGGCATGATACAAGCTATAAGAAATTTCTCCTCGGATTTCCTGCGGATTCAAGAACTCAATCCAATTGTCTAACACTTTTTCTATTTCGTATTCATCCTCATCAATTATATTGGAGATCGCACTTACGGACAAACCTGTTGTGGATTGTACCAAAACTTTCAGCACAGATAAGTCAACTTCCGATAAACCCTCACCTCTCATCTGCAGCCAGTGGTTTTGATAATACGCTGCTAAACCGGGAGGAAGTTCAGGGAAAAGTGAGGACTCTCCCAGATTAGCATCGGGGTGTGAATTGTCGCCGATCGCCTTTAACATCTGACTCAGATACATGAAATTGTTTTCGCTGACTGTGGCGAGTTGTTGGCAGAATTCGGGTTGAGTTAAATCCGGTGCGGTTGATAGGTATTGCTGAATGTAGTTAAGGACATCTTCCCGATTTTGGGCGGGATAATCTCTTAAATCGAGAGTTTGAGAGGGCGTTTCAATTAACAAACCTGATTTTTCTCTCAAAAACGGGCGGCGGGCGAGGATAAAATAAGTACGATCGCCCAAATATCTCGGCAGATAAAACAGATTTGTGCTGGGAGGCTGACTGGTGCGGGCGATCGCGTCTACAGAATCAATGACTATTATCAACTTTTGGCGATGACGTGCCGTCTCGCAAGCTACGTTTAATTTCTCGCTAATTTGCTGAAGCAACAAAGACAGAAACCAACTCCCATCATGGGATTCGAGATTTTGAAGTTGAGATCTTAGCTTGAGGATTTCCGATGTTTCCCCATTGGCGGCAAGGTATTTGTCAATCAGTTGAGTGCAGACTGAAGCGAGAAAATCTTCAGCTCGATTTTTGCCCTCAACTGCAGCGTTGTAATAGATACTGCCAGGATGGGCTCTGACATATTGGGCGAGGATGGAACTTTTGCCGCAGCCGGGAGTGCCGACAATTGTGAAATAACCGCGGCTGTGGGAGTTCAGAAAGTCGGAAATGGCAGAAAAAACAAACTTGCGGCCTGCAAAATTCTCGGTTTTTTCTCGCAGGAGTTGCTGAAATTCTTTTGGGTAAGCGGCGGTAGAGATGGGAGTTGGCAGAGGTGAGGAATTCATGTTAGTTCCTCCATGCCTTCTAGCCGCAGGAAATATACGCGCCCGGAGCGAACACCTGCGACAATTGTGACTCCATCTGCTGCAATAGCGCAAGATGCGATCGAACTTTCAGCCGTGAAACTAGCAATGACATTTCCACTCGACAAATCCCAGACTTTGAGGGTTTTGTCATTTGAACCAGAAATCGCCCATTTGCCATCAGCAGTGACGGCGACTGCATTTACCCAACTGGTGTGACCATTGAGAGTAAACTGTTCCTTTCGAGTTGTTAAATCCCACACTTTCAGGGTGTTATCATCTGAACCAGAAATCGCCCGCTTGCCATCAGCAGTGACGGCTACTGCATATACCGAACTGCTGTGACCTTTGAGAGTAAACTGTTTCTTTCCAGTTGTTAAATCCCAGACTTTCAGGGTGTTATCATCTGAACCAGAAATCGCCCGCTTGCCATCAGCAGTAACGGCTACTGCTTTTACCCGACTGGTGTGACCCTTGAGAGTAAACAGTTCCTTTCTAGTTGTTAAATCCCAGACTTTGAGGGTGTTGTCCCGCGAACCAGAAATCGCCCGCTTGCCATCAGGAGTGACAGCTACTTCTTCTACCGAGTCGCTGTGACCCTTGAGAGTAAACTCTTCCTTTCCAGTTGTTAAATCCCAGACTTTGAGGGTGTTGTCCCGCGAACCAGAAATCGCCCGCTTGCCATCAGCAGTGACGGCTACTGCATTTACCCAACTAGTGTGACCCTTGAGAGTAAACTGTTTCTTTCCAGTTGTTAAATCCCAGACTTTCAGGGTGTTGTCCCACGACGAATCACAAATCGCCCGCTTGCCATCAGCAGTGACGGCTACTGCATTTACCAAACTGGTGTGACCATTGAGAGTAAACAGTTCGTTTCCAGTTGTTAAATCCCAGACTTTTAGGCTTTCGTGAATTGAACCAGAAATCGCCCGCTTGCCATCAGCAGTGACGGCTACTGCATTTACCGAACTGGTGTGACCATTGAGAGTAAACAGTTCGTTTCCAGTTGTTAAATCCCAGACTTTTAGGCTTTCGTCAATTGAACCAGAAATCGCCCGCTTGCCATCAGCAGTGACGGCTACTGCTTTTACCAAACTGGTGTGACCATTGAGAGTAAACTGTTCCTTTCCAGTTGTTAAATCCCAGACTTTTAGGGTTTTGTCAATTGAACCAGAAATCACCCGCTTGCCATCAGCAGTGACGGCTACTGCATATACCGAACTGGCGTGACCATTGAGAGTAAACTGTTCCTTTCCAGTTGTTAAATCCCAGACTTTCAGGGTTTTATCATCTGAACCAGAAATCGCCCGCTTGCCATCAGCAGTGACGGCTACTGCATATACCCAGTCGCTGTGACCATTGAGAGTAAACAGTTCCTTTCCAGTTGTTAAATCCCAGACTTTCAGGGTTTTGTCAATTGAACCAGAAATCGCCCGCTTGCCATCAGCAGTGACGGCTACTGCATTTACGAAACTGGTGTGACCATTGAGAGTAAACAGTTCCTTTCCAGTTGTTAAATCCCAAACTTTGAGGCTTTCGTCAATTGAACCAGAAATCGCCCGCTTGCCATCAGCAGTGACGGCTACTGCATTTACTGATTTGCTGTGACCATTGAGAGTAAACTGTTCCTTTCGAGTTGTTAAATCCCAGACTTTGATGGTTTTATCCGATGAAGCAGAAATCGCCCGCTTGCCATCAGCAGTGACGGCTACTGCATTTACCGAACTGCTGTGGCCATTGAGAGTAAACTGTTCCTTTCCAGTTGTTAAATCCCAGACTTTCAGGGTCTTGTGCTGTGAAGCAGAAATCGCCCGCTTGCCATCAGCAGTGACGGCTACTGCCTTTACCCAACTGCTGTGACCTTTGAGAGTGCGCAGCAGTCCCCGGCCAGGGGGAGTTAAACAAGATGTCAAAGGACGCAACCAAGGTGCTGCTTTCCACTGCTTAGCTACCTTTGCCATTCCCTGAATTTCCGGAATGTTAAAGTGCAGCAAACGCCCTAACAATTGCCCTGCCAGTTGCGTCTTATCTATAGTCAAAATATCGGCTGAAATCCACAGTACCGCTTGAATCAAGTTCAGGGCTTTAACTTTTTCTGAGTTGTACTCTGGGTGAGTTAATGCTTCAGAATCGTTAACCAAATCGAAATCATCAATAAGTGCCTGCAGTCCAAAATCAGGATGCTGAATTTTTGCCATCAGGAAGTTAAAATCCGTCAGCTTTTCATAATACTTTCCTAAATTTCCAGACTTGACATAATTTGGCAGTAAGCTGGCCAGATAAGCACGTTGATAGTAAACTTTTTTGGCTGCTAACTTGTCAGCAAATTCTCCCATCTCACGCCATCCCCTTTTCTAAATACTCAGCAATCCGTAGATTTACTTTCCGAAAAAGCTTCCGCTTTGAATCCATCTCCCGTTTTGCTTTCAGAAAGTCAAGGAAACTAGCATGATAGATGCCGTAGCAGATGTATCCGTCTACCTTCTGCTTTTTCAAATACTCCACCCACTCATCTAAAACCGCTTCTACGTCGCATTCATCTTCCTTAGCAATTCCAGCAATCATCTCGCAGTCAATCGGCGTGCCAATCTCTAACAAAATATACAAGACAATCTCCATCAATTGCCCAGGCTTAGCTTCCAGCCCCATCCGCACCCAGTGGTTTTGATAATACTCTTGCAGCCCGTCTGGCAATTGCTTTAAACTTAAGTCATTGTAATCGCCCTTAGCAATTGCTGGCAAAACATAGCGCAAATACATAAAATTATTTTCGCTTTTGTCTGCCATTTGCTCGACAAAAGTTGTATCGGGAATGCTGCGGGTTTGAATCCAGTTTCTCAGTCTATCTTTATAATCGGAATCGGTATTTAGAACAAAGCGAATATATTCTTTGATATCATCCTGATTAGAATTAACATACTTGTTGTCTCTTAAATCTAGCTCTTTTACCGGAACTCCCGGAGATACAGACAGCCGCTTTCTGCCGAGGTGATAAGGTCGCCTCGTCAGCAAGAAATAAACCCGATCTGGCAGAGTGGTCGGTAAATGTAAAAGATTTTCTCCCGCTTCTTGTTCGACTTCATCCAGTGCATCAATCGCAATTACCAAACGCTCGCCAGCAGGGAGTTTTCCCGCCACCTTTGTCAGTAAAGTTGGTAAATCGGCATCTTCTGAATTTGGCAGTTGATAGCGGTCAATTAATTGCCGGCGAATGCTCTTCAAAAACAATTCTGGTCTGTTGCGGCCTTCGACGAGAATATTGAAATAGCACGGAGATTTATGTTCGGAGACGTATTTGGCAACGATCGAACTTTTGCCCATTCCCGCATCCCCGATAATTGTAAAATAACCGTGAGGATTTTCGGTGATAAGTTGCTGAAAAGTATCAAAAACAAATCGGCGACCGCAAAAAGTCTTAATTTTTTCTTCTATTAACGATATAAATTCTTCCGGGTAGGGAGATAAGTTAGAAAGTTGGGTAGCAACTACTGGTTGTGACGGTTGATAATACTTTTGTTTTAATTTAATATGCAGATTTCTCAACTTACCTGCACCTTGTTGGCTAGCAAGTTCAGGAAAACTCTTTGAAAATTTCTTGTAAATCTCTCCCAGCCGCTTTTTTACATTATCATCTGATGTGTTTAATTTCACTTCAAGCTGTGTCTGATTGAGCGGTGCTTTTTCAGGAGAGAACAGTGCTGCTAATAATGTTTCTGTTTGTTCTGTAGATAACTCATGTATCCCAGATTCGCCTTTAAGAAATTCTTGCCAATCCATAGTTTAATTATACCTTGACTATACTTTGATTAGACCGACCTCTAATAGACCTAAGTTTATACCTCTGGTCAACTTCACTCACTTACAGTCATGCAATGATTTTATCAGAACACAAAAGCAATTATTGATAAACAACAGAGGTCAGTCAAATGAATTTTAACTTATTCGGCAACTCACACCCTGATGAAGATTATAGCGACATCACAGAAGAAATACTGGAAGAATGGCTGCGACAAGTTCGCCAAAGCTACAATGTCGCCCTTACCGTCATCGGTACATCGGCAATTCTTGCTTTCGTAGGTGTGGGACTTGTTTATGCTAATAAAGTTCAGGAAGGTGCTATCACTACTACCGCCGGAGGAGTAACAACTGTTGCCGCCACTCGGTTTGCAAACCAAAAGAAGAAGGAATTACAGCAGATGATGGAGCTTGTTGAAAAACGAAGAGCGAAAGAGGAATTACCGAAAATGATTCCTCGTCCCCCGGCTGCGCCTCCTGTGAAGCCCCGATAAGCGAGGCAGAGCCTGGGAACCAGGTAATTATTGTAGGGACACGGCACTGCCGTGTCCTAGGCAAGGTCGGATATAATTGAATTAAATCGATCGCCCATGAGGTACTAAAATGCCTTCTCCATTTCCAGGGATGAACCCTTATTTAGAAAATCCCGAATTTTGGCCCGAAGTACACCACCGTTTGATCGTTGCGATCGCCGATGACATAGAGCAAAACCTCAGTCAGCAATATCGAGTCGCGATCGAAAAACGCACTTATATGAGCGGTGGGGAAGACTCTGTGGATATAGCGATTCCCGATGTATCTGTAGTCGCTGCCAGGACAACAACCCAGACACAATCAGCAGTGATGACTTTACCGCCCCGCACCGAATTTGTAACAGTAACGCTGCCAATTCCTGAAGAATGCAGGGAAGGTTATTTAGAAATTAGAGAGGTAACAACAGGCAGAGTGGTGACTGTTATTGAAATTTTGTCTCCCGCTAACAAACGTGCCGGTGAAGGAAGAACTGCTTACCTTAACAAGCGGCAGAAAGTTTTAGGAACTCTCACGCATTTGGTAGAGATAGATTTGCTCAGAAGCGGAAAATATCTGCCGTTTGCCAGCGAAATTCCGCAGACAGATTACCGAATCTCGATCGGCAGAGCAAATCAGCGGCCGCAAGCGCAATTATATGCTTTTAATATGAGAGATGAAATTCCTGTATTTAGGATACCTTTGCAGCCAGGAGATGGAGAACCGGAGTTGAATTTACAGACTTTGTTAATGGGGGTTTACGATCGCGCCAGATTTGATTTAACATTAAACTACGATCGGGAACCTGTACCCCGTTTCAAGGAAGAAGATAGAGTTTGGGCTGATGAATTGCTGCGAGAAATAGGCAGGCGGTAAATTACAGCGCTTTTCGAGTGAGTGATATCATCTCTGGGCAATTACCGTAATAAAGAATGTTTTTAGTGAGGACTTTAGTCCTTTTTGGCCTGGGAACCAGCTAAAAAAGAGAGGACTAAAGTCCTGACTGCGAACTTTTCTTCTTAGCCGCCCCAAACCTTCTTTAAAACCTCTTGAGGAGAGATGTCTGCCATATTGCCAGTAGGAGATTTAATGCCCAAAAATCGATCGCTCTTTGGCAGCAATTTTGCAGGTTCAGTCGGGCCGAACAAAGCTATAGTATAAGTTTGAACCGCCACAGCTAAGTGCATCGGCGCACTGTCAGTACATATCATCAAATTAGCAGCAGCAATAGTCGCCGCCAACTTGCCGACATCATCCGGCGAGATAACTTTTACATTTGGACATAACTCGACTAACTTTGTTACAAAGTCTTCATCCTCCGGGCCTTTGACAACAACAACCGGTAAATTCGGCTGGCGCTGCTGACAGTCTTGAATAATTTGCTTCCAGTTGTCTGTAGGGTAAATTTTGTTAATACCTTTAGACAAAGCTAGCTGACTCGAACCGCCGTGAATTAGAATGTAACCGCTTTCTTTTACCCCCAACCGCTGCTGTTCGGCTTCCGCCCACTGAATGTCCTGTTTTGGTACATTAATTGCGATCGGTCCACAAGCATTTTTAATATTAAATCCTTGCAGCAAATCGTGGTACATTGAAGCGGCGTACTGTTCAGTTTTGAGCGGTACAGCAGCAGTGAGAAATCGAGCGCCGTTCGTTCCCGAATAGCCAACTCTCTGCGGAATCCCCGTCAGCCACAGCAGCAGCCCTACAGTCCACCGCTGGCCTAGGGAAATAACTGCATCGTATTCGCGATCGCGAATTACGCCCAGTAAATTGCCCAAATCTGCCATAGCGTTGCGGTCTTTGAAATTGTACGTCAAGACTTCTTTGACGGATTTGCAGACTCGGTAAGCGCCCTTCGCCCTCGGTTCCACGATGACATCAATTTGCGCCTGTGGATAAGACTGCTTGAGGTCATCGAGGGTGGGGAAAAATAAAATTTGGTCGCCAATCCCGCCTGGGACAAGTGCTAGTATTCGCATCATAAACGATCGGCTATTATCTATCGAGGTAGCTCTCAGCGATCGGTCTTCAGCTATCAGCTTATAGTATTTCTAGACATTAAAAGCTACTGGCTGACAGCTAAACAACTGACCCAAAAGTACAGGACGCTCTTAATATATACCTAGTTGGGTTAAGAACGGTTAGTTAATGCACTTATTAATTCCTGCGGCGGGTTCGGGGCGACGGATGGGGAGTCAGCGGAACAAACTGCTGCTGACTTTGCTGGGAAAACCTTTGCTGAGTTGGACTTTGGCTGCTGCTGAAGCTTCGCGGCACATTAGCTGGATTGGCATCATGGGTCAGCCAGACGATTTTCCTGCTTTTAAAGCAATTCTGAGCGATTTATCTTTGGTTATGCCCGTGAAACTGATTAAAGGAGGCGCCACCAGGCAAGAGTCAGTTTACAACGGTTTGCAGGCTTTGCCTCCGTCAGCCGATCGAGTCTTGATTCACGACGGCGCCAGGTGTTTGGCAACTGCTGAATTGTTCGATCGATCTGCAGAGGCCCTCTTGACCTGTCCGGGCTTGATTGTCGCCGTCCCGGTCAAGGATACGATTAAGGTCGTAGATGAGCGTCGGATCGTGCAAGACACCCCTGACAGACGCAATTTGTGGGCAGCCCAGACTCCCCAAGGATTTGAAGTGAAATTGTTAAAGCAGTGTCACCAAGAAGGGCGACAGAAAGGTTGGGAAGTAACAGACGATGCGGCTTTGTTTGAAAAATGCGGTTTACCAGTGCAAATTGTGGAGGGCGAAGAGACGAACTTGAAAGTCACAACCCCCGTTGATTTAGCACTAGCGGAATTTATTTTGCGGCAAAGAACAGTGACAGTTGACAATTGACAGTTGACCGATGTTATTGGTAATTATGGGTTAAGATTTTTTTAAACCGCAGATGAACGCAGATAAACGCAGATAAAATTCCATCCGCGTTCATCTGTGTTCATCTGCTCATATCTGCGGTTTAAAATATCCCAATCTAACCAATAACCAATAACAACTTACTTACGTTTCTCATGAAGGATTAATCGGAAACTCGCCCTCACTACCAACCTCTGCGACACTTTTAACTACATCCAAAAACGCAAACACGGCCGGAACTAACAACCCATCTCTCAAAACAGCCACCCCAATTACCCTTTCAAAAGCCACAGGAAAACTACAAATTTTCACCTCAGCAGGTATCGGTTCCGCCGCCAAACGGGGTAGAATTGCTGCACCCAAACCTTGCATCACCATGCTGACAATAGTTGAATCTTCGCTGAGTTCGTAAGCGATATTTAAGGGAAACCCCGAAGTTATCAAATATTTTCGCAGCGGTACAGAACAAGAATTTTCGGCCGGCTGCAAAATCAACGGATAAGCGGCTAATTCTTTCCATGTAATCTTATCGCTTGACAATTTGGCAGTTGGCGGCAGCAACACAACATATTTATCCCGTAAAATTTCCCTCGTTTCAAATTCATCGGAGATAGGAAGGGAAACAAAGCCGATGTCTGCTTTGCCCGATCGCAAAGCCTCTTCCACAGCTTGGGTATAATAAACTTCGGCAATGCTGACGGCAATTTTGGGAAAGCAACTGCGAAATTTAGCAATAATACCCGGTAGGATATGAGTTGCGACACTCCGAAAAGTAACTATTCGTACCTGGCCTCCCTGCAAACCTTTTTCTAAATCCGCTTCTTTGACCATCATTTCTAAAGCGCGGGCTATTTGACGCCCGTGAAGCAAAACCCTTTCCCCCACCGGCGTCAGTTGAGCACCGTGTCGCCCCCGGTGGAACAGTTGCACTCCCAATTCTGCTTCTAAAGAGGCGATGGCGTGGCTGACTGCTGACTGGGACAGTTCCAATTGCAAAGCCGCCTCGCTAAAGTTTTCACAGTCTGCTACTGCTATCAAAGCCTGAATTTGAGAGAGTTTCATCCGCCGCGTATTGATTTCGTTCATAGCGTTTGTGCCAGTAGTACCCAAATTGTCACAAGGCCTTAGATCGATCTATCGATTTTATTCATACAACCTATGCAAGCAATGCTTTGATTGTCAATGGCCGCAGAGTTAAGGTTAATTTATTAGGTAACAGATAGACTTTAACAAAACTTGCACGGCAACATATTGTGCTGTAATTGCGATGAAAACATTGCAGTTTTAAGCTGTTGTTTGTATTTTTAGTTGTGATTTTTTGTGGCAATTATAACTTGAAGGTGTTGGCTATGTCTACTTGCAGAAATCGGCTCGATACCCCAAAAATGAAAGTTGTTTCGATCGCCGATCGAGCTAAACCATCGGAAAAACAGAAAGGGCGATGGCGTCGGGTCCTCGCCCGTCCTACGGTCTTTTGGGCGATTAATCAAATTGGGCAGTTTTTCCTCTCCCTCGCCGATGGTGAGGACGATTTGAGAATTTGGCAGACATCAGATCGCGATGGTAACACTTGGTGGCACGGTTGCGATCGAGCTACAGGTCGGTCTACCTGTGTGGCAACTGAGGATGAAATGCGCGCTTGGCTCGATCGGCGTTACTGCCAATAGTCGATAGTCGGTTGTGTGGGGGCGGGTTTATTTAGGTTGTTTGAAATTGGTGGACTCGCCCTTACAAAATTTGGCAAATGCAAAGATTTCAGTGATGAGGCAAGAATTGTGAATTTTTGAGTTTTGATGATTTAATTTCAAAGGAGATACTATGCTTCAAAAAATTTCCGAGTTAGCAGCGCCCGTTAGCGGAGCCCTCGAAGAGGATCGCATTATTCTCATGGAAAATGAGGTATACAGATTGCCTCAAACTCATCGAGAAATTCAAGTTTTGTCAGGAATTGCTTGGATCACGCTTGACCAACAGGACATCATCTTGCAAAGCCATGAAAAAGCATCGCTTCCACCCAGCAAAAACTTTGCTGTCATATCCGCTCTCAACAATATGCCACTGATTCTGGCAGTCTGGCAAGACAAGAACCAAGCCATGCGATTTTAGATTTTAGATTTGGGATTGAATAATTGGGAATAACTGATTGTGTATGGGTTTGAAGCACGGGCCTACAGTTGCCTTCTTTTTTGAAACTGGTATCGGAACCTAGCGATTGAGAAAAAATTCGGCAGGAACATCCGAAAAAGTTCTATCTTAACTCAATTGGCGTAAGTCCCACGCTGTAAGTGTACTCAATTGGGCGTTGGGATATAAGCTTTCGCAAGGTCTAAGAAATAATCGAAAGTTTCCCGCTCTTGTTGTCTAATAGTGTAAGATATAAATGGTTGCGACCCGCCCACTCGACTGCAAACAACAGGTCACAGTAGCAGTAATATGCTTGACCTTGGATAACTGCGAGAGAAAGGGGGAAAAGACAGACCGCTGGTTGGCAAGGTAACGCTCTACCGTAAAATATAAACCAAGTTTGTCATACGAAAATAGTTTTTTGCCTTGGGAAACAGGGCGAATGCGTGGGTTCCCTACGAAGGGATAAAGGCTGAAACGCCAGAGATGCTGTGTCAGACTCGGATCGTCTTAGGTGACGAATACCCAGTAATGGGATACCTAACAGAGCCACGGCAAATGAGACACGAAGCCTACACGCTCACCGCAAGGTTAGTGTTAGGTATTTCACTAGTTATCACTTAGCTATTGGAGAACTCGATCGGTGCACAGCCGCTCTTACCACTTCAGCTATCTCGCAGCTATAAGTATTGTCTTATCGCCCGCACTCAGCTTGCTGGCAATTTCAGACGCTCGGGCTTATGCGCCAATTATAAATGCGAGGCGCGCCCAAGCGAGCGCTCTCGCTCAGGCAACAGACCGCAAAACGCAAGCAGACAAACTCTTTGAAACAGGAGTAAAACAGCACCGTGAGGGTTTGTTTCGAGAAGCAATCCAGACTTTTGAGCAAGTTTTGGCAACTCGCAAGCAACTAGGCGACAAACCGGGAATCGGAGAAACCCTTAATAATATGGGGGAAGTTTACGCCGAAATGGGTTCGCAGCCCAAAGCTTTGGAAGTTTTGCGGCAAGCTTTAGTCATTCACCGAGAAATCGGCGAAGGGCCTCGTATCGCGCGCACTCTCAATCTCATCGGTTTCGTCAACCGGATTGCGGACAATTTTTCCGAAGCGATGAAACTGCACCAAGAAGCTTTGGAACTTGCCAAAACTGCCAACGACCAAATTGAAATTGGAGAATCCCTCCACAACATCGCGGCCGTGTACGCAGAACAGGCAGATTACGCCAAGGCGATCGAATTTTACCAGCAAGCGCGCACGATTCGCACGGCCTCCGGCGAGCAGCGCGATTTAGGCCGTACCCTCAATAACATGGGCGGCGTCTACTACAACATCGGCGACTTTAATAGGGCGATGGAATTTTACCACCAAGCTTTAGCAATTCGGCGGGAAATCGGAGACAGGGCTGGCGTCGGCCGCCTCCTCAACAACATGGCACTTACCTCTCGCAAACTCGGTAAAGATACTCAAGCGCTGATCTATTTTCAGCAAGCGATACCAATGTTAGAAGCAATCGGCGACAAGACAAGTATCGGACGCTTGCTCAACAATATGGGCGCAATTCATGAAAGTCTGGCTCAATATGCTAAAGCCCTCGAATCCTACGAGCGAGCTTTAAAAATTGCTCGTGAGGGCGGTGACAAAGCCGGAGAAACTACAGCGATGGAGGGTATTAAGCGATTGTCTTCCGGTCAGCTTATGCGGCAATAATTCCTGTTAGTCGGCACAACAATTAATCAATGTAAGCTATGGATATCCGTACCGAAAAGCCAGAAGATTTAGAAGCAGTTCGCAACCTGAATATTGTGGCATTCGGGCGAGAAAATGAGGCAAACTTAGTCGATCGATTGCGGGGTATTGGATCTACATTTTCATTCGTGGCCGTGCAATCTTATCGCATTGTCGGACACCTTTTCTTCAGTTTGGTTACCGTTGAAGGGAAATGTTCTAAAAATTTGTCGATTCTGGGGTTGGCACCAGTCGCAGTTCTTCCCAACTATCAGCGGCAAGGTATAGGAACGCTGCTGATCCGGGAGGGTTTAAAAGAGTGCGGGCGATCGGGAGTTCAGGCAGTGGTTGTGCTTGGTCATCCAGATTTCTATCCGCGTTTTGGGTTCATTCCTGCTAGTAGGAAGAGCTTGGGATGTGAATATGATGTGCCCGATGAGGCTTTTATGGTGTTGGAGTTAGAAAGTGGAGCTTTACAGGATTGCAGCGGAACGGTGAAGTATCGATCGGAGTTTAGTCTATGCGAGTGACTTTCGCGGCGGTTTTTATTATCATGTATCGTACCACCAACATTATAAAAATAACATTTAGAAGTCAGATTGGAAAGCGGTTATGCTGTACTTGCCTTTGTGAAGCATAAAACCTGTACAACTCTTGCCCAGCAAAGTTATTTAAACGCCCCCTTTTCCCTTCTCCCCTGTTGCAGCTTGCAAAGCAAAAATCGGAGTCAGAGCAGATTTCCCCTTCAGAGAAACAGCTCCCAAAGCCTCGCAAATGAAGTTTAGCCCGATCGACTCATAAACCCTTTCAGCAATCAAAATTTGGTTTTCCCCCGCCTTGCTCATCAACCGAGCAGCCGTATTCACCGTATCGCCAAGGATATTAAACTCCCTGCGCCCTCGCGGTTCCCCAACCTCAGCAGCAAACACCGGCCCCAGGGATAGCCCAATTTGACAGCTTACTTTTATTTCTTTACCCCCGATAATTACCCGAGGCAAACCTGTAATCATATCTCGGATCGAAATCGCCGCACTAGCGGCGCGGGTGGCGTCATCCGTGTGAGCGTCGGGCACGCCAAAATAAATCAGCATATCCGAACCGTCTAAGTGCGCCGTTACTTTTTGCAACACGCCCCCTTTAGCTGACACTACAGCATCGATCGACGCAAAAACTCTCGAATAACTCACTACCAGATTGACTTCTTCCTCCGGCGAAGCTTTCTCCACAGACTCCGGTAAACCAATCAAGTTGACAAACATCACTGTCGGTTCAGGAAAATCCGGCGGGATTTTCCGCCGATCGGCATTTTCAACCAGCAGTCTCAGGATAGTTTTGGGAATATAACTAGCAAGGGGTTCAAGCCGATTCACAGCTTCCCCAATTTCTTTTACCAAGCCCGCAACGCTGCGATCTAGCAATACCGAACTCGGCATCCGCCGCCGAGTCAAAGTGATATCATACTCTCCGAGTCGATCGTCCGTTAAATCGTCCGCCACCAAAAAATAACCCGGTTTCCCGGGTTCAAAACGAAATTCCTCTCCCAAAGACTCTTTAGCAGTTTCAGTCAAACACACTCTGCCCACAGTCCCAGAACCCTCAGCTTGCTTGGCTTGCTGAACTGAATGCCCCAGCAGTACGTGAGCCATTCGCAGCGGCGTACCGATGTCAGCACTAATGTAGCGACCGCAGTGGATGCCCACCCGCATCCTCAAAGACAAAACACCCCGCGCCGTTTCAATATTGGCAAATTCATCCATCGCCCGCTGCATCCGCAAACCCGCCCGCACCGCCCTCGCTGTATCCTCTTGGTGAATTCCTGACAGAAACTGCACCAGCATCGCATCTCCGGTAAACTCCAGCAAATCGCCGCCCGATTTGCTGACAATTTCAATCATCGAAGCAAAATAGTCGTTAATCACGCCCAGCAGCGTTTCAGCTCCCTTGCGCCCCAGGACCGCATTCGCTTCCAACAGCGACGTAAACCCTGCCAAATCCGTAAACAGCAAGGTGCCTGTTTGCCACTGGTAGCGCACCTCGCCCGGGTTGGGCGGAGATTCGGACACGGGCCTGGGCACATAGTAGTGGAGGATGTAGCGGAGAGTGCGTAGGTGCTCGAAAACCCTCATTAGCGTTCCGGGGGACGGATCTACCCACGCTGCAGCGTAGAGTTGGGCAGAAAGGAGCGCTCGCAGCCGCAGTTCGAGCGCAGCCAAGGGAGGATTGTAGGTTAATCTATTAATAATTTCCACCTAAGTTTATTCTTAAAAAATAGGGTAAGTTTGATCGATCTAGAGGCAACACCAATAGCTCGGCCTATACCATTATGATAAGTTTCCAGTGACCCCATACCAGCCAAACCCAGAACCCACGAGAGAAACATCCGAAAGTCACAGCTTGCTAGCTCCCGATTTGATCCGAGCTGCTCGATCGGCCTATGGTATGTATCTGAAAGTGCATTCCGATCAGATGCAGCGTCCGGCCGGTGTAGTTGTCAGTCAAGGTAGCGATCGAGGCCAGCTAATTTTTGCTTCGCAGCCGATTTTGTTGCCCGGTGAACGTTTTGTTACTTTTGACGAAATTGAATCTCAAATGTATTAATTGGGAATTGGGAATTGGAAATTGGGAATTGGAAATTGGGAATTGGAAATTGGGAATTGGGAATTGATATCAATTCCGGTAACTACCGAATCATCTCTCACTACGAGCGGGACGCTCGCGAGAATATCACTCCTTGGGAGAGTCCCGATGTTGTAAAAAGTGTTTTTTAGGAGTGGGAGCGTCCCGCACAGCACAGCTTATATATCATCTCTCTAAAATGCTGAGGACTACAATCTTCACTACAAACCTTAGGAGTAATTGACCGGACACAATCTAACAACTAATAAATAACCACCATCAACAGTCAACAGACAACTTAATGGAAATTATCTTTAATTCCCTTGTCACCGCGATCATCTTTGTTTCCGGCTCGGCTATTGGCAGCTTTCTAAATGTGGTAGTCTATCGGTTGCCTGCAGGTTTGTCAGTGATGCGGCCTCCTTCTCGCTGTCCCAAATGTTTAAATCAACTCAAACCCTACGAAAATATACCCGTTTTCGGTTGGCTGTGGCTGCGGGGACGCTGCAATCACTGCCTCCGTCCGATTTCTGCCCGCTATCCGCTGGTGGAAGCAGCTACGGGTTTGCTGTTTTTGCTCATCTTCTGGCGGTTTGGGGCGGGTGTGCAAACTCTGGGTTTTTGGGCTTTGTTTAGCTGGCTGTTGGCTTTGTCTTTGATTGATTGCGATACAATGACTTTGCCTAATTCTTTAACTCGATCGGGTTTGGTGGCCGGATTGGTTTTCCAAATGGCCAAAGGTTGGTGGCCGACATTTAGTTTGATCGACTCGGTACACTATCTGGTACTCGACGGGATCGCCGGATCAGTTGTCGGGTTGTGGCTGTTTGACGCGATCGGACTCGCCGGGGCGATTGGCTTCGGGCAGAATGCTATGGGCGCCGGAGATACCAAATTAGCCGCCTTGATGGGAGCTTGGCTGGGCTGGAAATACTTGCTGCTAGCAGGATTTATCGCCTGTGTCGCCGGAGCTTTTGCTGGTGGATTGGCGATCGCCCTCGGGTTGCTCGAAAGGCGTCAACCCATGCCTTTCGGCCCGTTTCTGGCTCTCGGTGCAGCAATTACTGCTCTGTGGGGGGAAGGGATCTTATCTACTTACTTGCAGTTGTTTTTCCCGAATTTTAGTTTCTGATCTGCCCGTAGTCAGGCGCGATCGAACTTAATAATATCGGTTCAAAAATTGGTAAAATTGTCCCGTGTCTTGGATTACACTTAAAACCACTAGCTTTCGGTGGGAAGCGGAATTAATGCAGCAGCTCCTGGCTGCTCATCAAATCCCGGCCCGGATTGTAGACTTGGGCATAGCATCTTATTTGGGGGCTGGAAGTGCTACAGCCCTGCAAGTTCTTCCAGAACACCAGCCAACAGCATCGCTCCTCATCAGTCCAGTTGAAGAGGACAATAGTCAGTAGTCAAGTCTGTTGTTTATTGTCAGTTGTTATGGGTTATTGGTTATTAGTTATTAGTTATTAGTTATTGGTATCAGCTAACAACTCACAAATAACAACAGCCAACAGTCAACAGTCAACAGTCAACAGTCAACAGTCAACAGTTAACAATTACCAAGTTTTAATGTCTTTATTTGATTGGTTTGCAAATCGACGAAAATCAGTACCGAACTCCCAAGAACGGCCGGAACGAGAAATTGCGGACGGACTTTGGAATAAATGCGAAGCTTGCGGTGCCCTCAGTTATACCAAAGACCTGCGAGCAAATCAAATGGTTTGCTTGGAATGCGGGCATCATATCAGAGTTTACAGTGACGATCGCATCGAGCAATTGATCGATCCCAATACCTGGATGCCCATTAACGAAGGACTGCACGCCACAGATCCCCTGAAATTTCGCGATCGAAAAAAATATAGCGATCGGCTGCGAGAATTTCAAGAAAAAACAGGCCACCTAGACGCCGTAGAAACAGGCATCGGCAAACTCGAAAATTTGCCCGTCGCCCTCGGAGTCATGGAATTTCAGTTCATCGGCGGCAGCATGGGATCAGTAGTCGGAGAAAAGCTGACTCGCCTCATCGAACACGCCACGCGGGAACGCTTGTCCGTGATCATTGTCTGCGCTTCAGGCGGTGCCAGAATGCAAGAAGGAATGCTCAGCTTGATGCAAATGGCTAAAATTTCCGGGGCTCTGGAACGCCACCGGGAAGCGAGACTGCTTTACATCCCGATTTTGACCCACCCGACCACCGGCGGCGTCACCGCCAGTTTTGCCATGCTGGGAGACATTATAATTGCAGAGCCAAAAGCTACTGTGGCCTTTACAGGCGGCCGGGTAATCGAGCAAACTCTGCGGGAAAAGCTGCCGGAAAATTATCAAACATCCGAATACTCCTTCGCCCACGGTTTTGTAGACTTGATCGTACCCCGGACTCAATTAAAGAAAACTCTCGGTCAGCTAATCAGCCTCCACCAGCCCCAGCCATTCTTGGCAGGCTCGGAATTCTCCGCCCTCGATAGCAGCGACGGCCACCATCGGTCCCCGCAGACTCACGCTTTCAAGCTTTCTCCCTAAGCAGCAGCCCCAGATGATTGTCTGTTGGTGAGTGCGGGGGAGAGACGAAAAATTTCCTCAGAATGGCTCAAAACCCGGTTGCGAGGAAAAATATTGAGTTTGGTAGCCAGACATTCACCCAGACACCGGGTTTTGATCCCAGAGCGCGCAAGTCCTATTGGAAATAACGACCCAGCAATGGGATGATATTGATCGGAAGTTGATTGGCCCTGAAGTTAGGCTGGGCAAAAATGCCTAGTCGCAGTTAGCGGTTAGTTAGCTTGCGATCGAACAAAATCTCAGAACAAACTAACAGAACAAGCTAACAGCGCTTTCTGAAATTGTCCGGCTTTGAGTTAATAGCCGTCAACTCAATTTTGACCTGTCAGCGACCTAAAAATTATGGGTTTTGCAGACCTGTCCATCGCAGAAATAGCAGAGGACTTCAACGTCCCTGTTGAAGAGGTGATCCGCTTGTGTGACGAGTTGGAAATTGCCTACAAGCACCCTCAAACCCGTTTGGCTTTGGAGGATGTTAAGGCAATTATGACCACTCTCGAAAAAAGGCGCGACTCAAAACTTCTTGCAGATTAGATCGCAAAATTCCTCTACCTTTAAAGGTATGGCTGCACCAACTTTCGCCAGTTGTTGCAGAAAGAGGGAACTTTGAACACAAATCTGTTTGCCAGCTATACTCTCTTAGCGTTCAATAATTTGCCGGATTTTTTTAAGGAGAACCATGCTTAAAAGATATTTCATTGCTCTGACCGCTGTATTCTTGACATTTCAGTTATTTGTCAGCAGTGCGATGGCTGTCGAACTGAGTCCTGAACTTCGCACTGTGCCTTTGAATGACAAGGGTGCTCCGGTAGTGCTGAGTCTCAAACAAGTTCAGCAAGGCAAACGACTGTTCAATTCGGCTTGCGCTCAATGTCACGCAGCAGGCATGACGAAAACTGACCCCAACGTGAATTTGAGTCCGGAAACTCTCGCTTTGGCCAACCCGCCCCGGAATAATATTGAGTCCCTGGTGGACTTTATGAAAAATCCCACGACTTATGACGGGTTTGAGGAAATTTCGGAAGTGCATCCGAGTATGAAGAGCGCGGATATTTTCGCTGAGATGAGAAATCTCTCGGATGACGATTTGTACGCCATTGCTGGTCACATTCTGTTGCAGCCGAAAATTGTCTCCAAGCAGTGGGCTGGTGGCAAAGGCGCTCGCTAATCGATTTTAGATTTGGGATTTTGGATTTTGGATGGGTCTGCGGTTTGGCAAGGATTGCTGGCTGTTTTTCTATCTAAAATCTGAAATCTAAAATTTACCCCCTGCTGATAGATTCTCGCCAGTCGAACCCACCGACTTAAGCTTGGGGACTGGTTGAGGGCGACGAAAGCCAGAGTGAAACAAGAAAATTCCATTGTCTGAGCAAATGTTAGTGAATTATTGATGGTTCTACGCCCTTATGCTGCATCGTGGTGTTTTTGTTTGCTTTCTGTTGGGGATGTTAATTATTTTGCCGCTCGTGCTGTTGGCTCCTCAACCTGTTTTGGCTGCTGCCGATTCTTACGTGAATAGGTATTTACAAGCCAGCGAACCTGTGGCTTTGGAGTTGGACTCCCAGGGACATACTCGGTTGTTTTCAGCTCAGGATTTGTCTGCCGGCAAGGTGTTGTTCGAGCAAAATTGCCTGAATTGTCACGTCGGAGGAACTAATTTGCCCGATCCCACGATATCTCTATCTTTGGCTGACCTCAAGGGGGCAACGCCTCCCCGCAACAACATCAATAGTTTGGTGGCGTATCTGAGAGAACCGATGACTTATGACGGTACTGAGGAGACTTTTTGGTGCCGCCAAGTGCCGGAAAGCTGGATGCCGCAAGCAGAAATCGAAAAATTGGCGGCTTTTGTGATCCGGGCCGCTCAGAAAGCTCCGGGCTGGGGCGTGGAGAATTTTGAGAGTTGAACTACGGCTGCCAAAAAGTGGTAAATTACTCGGGAGAAAGCGATGCGACTGAGCGATCGCGCCTGTTTTAACAGGTAAAATATCTAAAGAATCACCCTTTGCGTGTCCATTAGAGGAGAACTGCGTTGAAAAGACTCTTATCGATCGCCCTATTAGCGTTCGCAATTTTTACCGTCGGCTTTGGTCGCCCTGCTTTGGCAGGTGATGCGGTTAAAGGAGCTAAAATCTTTAGCTCGAACTGTGCTGCTTGTCACATCGGTGGCGGCAACGTGGTTATGGCCATGAAAACCTTGAAAAAGAGTGCTCTTGAGAAGTACGGTATGAATTCTCTCGAAGCTATTACCACTCAGGTAACTAAGGGCAAAAATGCTATGCCTGCTTTCGCCGGCCGCTTGAAGCCCGAACAAATTGAGGATGTAGCAACCTACGTACTCCAGCAATCTGAGAAAGACTGGAAAGGCTAAACTGCTTCTTTGAAGTCGGACAAGCAGGGCGGGCTTGATTTAATTTAAAACTTGTCCTCCCTCACGCACCCTCTCTCTCTCTTTGGCGAATAAATGTCGAGTTGCAGCGATCTTAACCTGTTTGGGAAAGAGCGCCAGCAATGGGATTTTTATTAGCGATCGGGCGGGGGAGGGTAATTCTATTTTAGATTTTAGATTTTAGATTTTAGATTAAAAAATTGAAGATTTGAGAGTGTTAAATGCTGACTTTGGATAAATTGTCAAGCACCTTACATTAACAAGGCTTAAGCATGGGGGCGCTTATTCCCGGTTTCTACGAAAAATTTGCGACGAGTCACGAGAAATCACCGAAGAAACGGAGTTTCTGAAATCAGCGTGCGATAGAGAATTAATTAAGAATTATTATTGCTGAGGTTTATAAATTAAAGTATGTGCTAGGATATAACCCCTTATTAGCAAAGCTTTGAAATCGAGATTAAAGTCGATCAGCAAAGTGGACTCTACACCTGCCATGAATATGAAAACATCAGCAAAAGTTAAAACTCAAGTTAAAACTCTCGGAGACGCGGCATCTCAGGCGATTGAGAAATATTTCCGCAAAACTGTAGAACACGAGGCTGAAGTTATCAAAGACAAAGACGCGGAAGAACTTCATCAAATGCGCGTGGGATTGAGACGTTTGCGATCGGCTGTGACTGGTTTTGATCCGGTTTTAGATTTGCCAAAAGAAGCTTCAGAAGGCAAAATTGGTAAGGTGGGGCGGATTCTGGGAACGCTCAGGGATTTGGATGTGATGCTCGAAAGTCTCCAAAACCGCTATTACCCGAATTTGCCGGCCCACGAACAGGAAGTTTTGGATAAGGCTTTGTTGAATTTGCTCAAACAGCGCCACCGGGCTTTGAAAGGGGTGAGGGCGATTTTAGAGCACAAAACCTACGAATCGCTGAAGCAGTCGATCGAGGATTGGCTGGAAAAACCGCAGTATCGGGCGATCGAACATTTGCCAATTGCTGAGGTTTTGCCGGATTTACTCTTACCTCAAGTCAGTGAGTTTTTCCTACATCCGGCTTGGCTGCTGGGCACAGAATATGAGGATGGCAAAGTTAAAGTTGCTAATGATTTGAATGCTGAGGCAGTCGAAGAGAAGCTAGCAGCCGAAGGAACTATTCTGCACGATTTGCGGAAGCAAGCGAAGCGGGTTCGGTATTTGATGAATCTGTTTGGGGATTTTTACGGCCAGACTTATGAAGCTTATGTCGAAGATGTGAAATCAGTTCAGGAATGTTTGGGCGATATTCAAGACTGTGAAGTTTTAGGGGAGTTTCTGACAGATTTTGTTGATCGCGATCTAAAAAAAGAGTTGCCGAAATTGGCTGGTTTGTTGGCAAAAAATCGCTACGCAGCTTGGCAAAAATGGCAGGCTTTGCAGCGCAGGTATTTGAATTCGGAAATTCGGCAAGGTTTGCGATCGGTATTAATTCATCCTGTGGTTGAAGATCCTGCTAAGGTGGAATCGTTGCAGAACTCTTAGTCGGTTTGCAGTTGTGTTTGGGCGCGCTTTGGGCGCAACTGCAAGCAACAGATAAGTAGCTCGTTCTAATTAAACGTAAGACCCTCTAGAGTAGCATATCGCTACCCCCTGCTCTTAAAATTTTGGCTAGTCCTACATAAATAATGATGCAATTCGATCTAACCCTATCTGTGTCATTAATCACAAGTTAAGCGAAAAACACTTTTGTCAATGCGTAGAATTACTCTCAGCTATAGAAGTAGCAACTTAAAATGTGGTGCCATTTGTTAAAGGAGGTTGGAAGAAAAACTGTTCAGGACTTCGCGTTTTAGCAGGAAAAGGGGAAACCAGCCGATTTCTAGGTTTTCGCGCTGGCTTGACAATTCCTAAATCCCGATTTTGGGGTTCAGCAAAATACTCAACTCGGTTGAAAGCTAATTCTTTTTGATAAGCTACATAAAAATGATACCTACCTGGATAAATCATCTCTAAAGAAAGCTGATCAAATAAGATTTATAATTCCTCTGCGACGGCATCTCCTAAATCCACTAAAATTTCATAAAATAGCCTTCCCAGATTTGTAATTGCACTCCATTCAGAGAACCAGTCCATAAATAACTTAAATAAAGCAGAGGTTTTACTGTACAAAAACCCGACTCTATTCGCCAGCGTCGTCGATATAAATGCGACTACATAAGGGAGTAATATTTGAGGGTCAAGGACACTGGTTAGATAAGAAAGCCAGGTTTTTCCTGACCGAACTTCTACTAACCTTACCGTGACAATCGGTGTTTTCTTCGTCCCAGAATTAATCTTAATAATGCGGTCTTTGATGTCATAACTCGGGGTTAAAACTTGCTCGTTTGGATAAAATGCTCTTTTCTTTATCCGAGTGATAAAAGCAATTTTTTGGCTAATTAATGGTTGATAAAAATAATAGAAGCCTCTATCCAGCAGCCGTAAGGTGTTGGCTTGGACTCAATTCAGTAAGTCTTCCCATAAGTATCTGCTTGCTTTGGGTTAGTCCAAAACCAAATTCCTATCGGCAGATGAGTCACTCTCATCCATTAGTGTTCCCATTTTGCCCGCTAATTTCCCCAAAGGTACATCTTCTAAACTTTTGAGTTTACAAAACAAGGTCTCCAATGTTGAACCATCTGATATCCATATTCTTTCAAATCTTTTTAATGTAAATTATCTGCTTTATGGTAATTGTCGAGAGATTCTCAATGACAATCTGTTTCTCAGATGTGGCAATAATTATTTAAAAATTAGTTCAAATAAAATACCATAAAATGTTAAAAATATTTGAGATAATTCCTCTTGCTTGGCTTTTTGGGGATCACACCACAAAAATCCTTCTCTGTTTAATAATCGGATTAATTCCGTTACCCCTGCTACTTCTCGCCATATAACGTTAATACAGCCGCTACCATTAATGGTAAGTAGAGAATCCTATCTCTTAATTCCAATTTACGATATTAGCTTTTTTGGGCAGCAATGGCTGGGGTTAGTAGATTTTCCAGCCGACTGGTGATAGCTTCCTTTTCCAGTTGAGGACGATTTTTCTTTTTCGCGTGGTATCGGTTGATACTGTTGGTGCTACTCATTTGGGGATTACGGGGTAGGGCAACTGCTTTCAGAATAAACCTTTGAACCTAATTTTACCGCTTTTTGAACTCCGCCTTGACAATTTGCCCTTCTTCTTAACTTGTGACTAATGTATCTGTGTAGGAATTGAGAAAGCAAAAATCCTAACTCTTGCACCACTACCAAATTTTGATGGTCTATGTTAAAATTCTGTAGTGACGGGGACAGTTCCCCGCCTGTCAAGATTTGGGTTGAAAGTAAACAAAAGATTTACTCAGGGAGAATAAAATGAGCGACCAACTTAACAAACCTCTGGAAATATGGATCAATGAAGATTTACTACTTCCTGATATACGCCTAGTCCCACTGCTAATGCACCTCAGCCCGCCGGATACTCGTCAAGAGTTACTGTTTTGGAATTTGCTCAGGGATAAATTGCCGGATGTAGTCAAGATTCACCGATTTACAGACTTGGCAGATGCAGGCAAGATTGTGGTAATTCCACATTTTATTTCAAGTTATTATGGCCTTAAGAAGGAAAGTGAATTTTATAAATTTAAACGCCAAGTATTAGGATCAAGACGGACTCTCGTCACCTTTTCAAACTGTATGGAGTTTAACCCTTCTCCAGGAGAAATATTTTTTGCATCGGCCACTTACAATGATAAAGAAGAAAAATCAATACCCACGCCCCAATGGCTTTACGACTTGGGAGAGAAGGTAAAGATATCAAAGCCATCAATTCCTACTGTCGGTTTTGTGGGAAATATTGAATATCCATCCAGACTAAATTCGCTGATACTAAGTTATATTAAATTTTCCGATTCTATGGTTAACTGGATGGCAGGCAGCCTTTTTGTTAATCGTAATTTGAATTTGGGCCTGCGAAGGTTGATTGCACGATTAGTCAGAAAAAAAATAATTAATGAAGTGCGAAAAGCGAAAAATCTAGAAATATCTTTGATAGAAAGAAAGGGAGATTTTTTTATTCTTCCAGTTGAAGAAAAAAAACGCCAAAGAGCCGAGTATATCGAAAATATCGAGAATAATGCTTATATCTTGGCGATGAGGGGAGACTCTAATAGCTGTTACAGCCTCTTCGAGGTGATGTCAGCAGGGAGAATTCCGGTTTTTATTGATACCAATAAATCGTTACCGGAGTTGAGAGGGATGAAATGGGAAGATTTTTGCGTTATGGTTCCTTTTTCGGAAGTGCATCGGATTGGAGATTATATCCAAGCTTTTCACGATAAACTTTCGGATGACGATTTTGCTGAGGTCTGCCGGAAATCTCGCGCTGCTTTTGATCAGCTACTCCCTCACAATTTTGTTCTTAGAATGCTGGAAATAATTGCCAAAAGTACCAACTAATGATTTACCTTGGATGCTTACTTAGAGATGAATAAGTTATCGAGGGAAGCTAAACTTATTTATGAGAAACTAGATCGGATGTTGTCTGAGAGTGCGGGTGAGGAAATTTAGGTTTTGATAAGCTAATCGGCATTTAAGTTGCATAATATCAGTAAGTCGGTGGAAAAATTTACAAGTATCTAACAAAACATTAAGTACCCGGGTTGGAGTTAAATTTAACACGTTGTGTAGTATAGTTTTCTCTTTCTCCTCTAACTTCCACCCCATAAATTACAGCATAAGCAAGCTCTAAGTCATCCTCAAATATTTTTCCTGCTAATTCATTTGTTTTTATATGTTGCCACTCCTATTCAATTAGATTCATTTTTGAACAATATTTGGGCTAGAAAAAGATGTATAAACCCTGGCTTTCCCACATCGACCATAATTATTGGACTTCCAGACATCGGTGTATGGGGTCGTTGTCCTGTACGAAGCTAATCGGCATTTAAGTTGCATAATATAGAGCATAGTAATATCCTCCAAAAGCGATGCCTTTACCCGTCATAAACTTTCTTATAGCAGAGCAAGTAAAGAAGCTGCAATAAGTCCGTCAAGAAAATCCGTTACCCATGTAAGGGAGAAAATTTTAATAATTTTGCTTCACCATGATCGCACGTCGCAAATAGATATTTCACATTCTAGCGATGTTCGCCACTAACAGTTGCCTACTGGTGTAGGCATGGAGACCCCGATGATTGGGCAAGCTTACACAAAAAACGAGAGCAAGAGCATTACCGAAAAGCAACATCTAAATACATCCAGCTTTTGCTGGAGACGATAGATAAGGAACCGCAGGAACTGGGGTATGAATTTGGTCGATGGACGGGAGAACGATTAGCCACTTACCTAGCCTCAGAAATAGGAATAGAGTTAAGCGGTTCACAAGTGAGTCGGATATTAAAGAAAAAAAAGTACAGTTATATCTGGGCAAAATATAGCCGAGAAGATCAACAGAATCCCGCTCAAAAAACCAAATTTAACCAGAAGTTGCTGAATTATTTACATAGGGCAAGATAGCAACACTTCTGCAGCTACAGATATGGTTTTGGGATGAGAGCGGGTTTAGTTTACGAGTCATAGAACGAAAGAAGTGGAGCCAGAAAGGAAAGTGGAGGCAGTTAACACGGCAGGGTCGCCGTGGGCGAGTCTATGTGCGGAGGCAAAGCGAGAAAGCGACCAAAAACGAGTATCTTTCTTTATTGAAAAAGGAAATGCAGAGATATTTTATGAGCAGTTACAGCAATTTTATGAGCAACTTAAAGATGAATGGGAAAGTCTAGGAAATCTCCGAGACAACTTTTAGCTCATCGGGTCGAAAAATATAATTGTTTTAGATAATGCTAGTTATTATAAACGTCGGGATATTCGAGACAAAATTATTGCGGTACAAATGCCCAATCTGGTGTTGGAGTTTTTGCCACCTTATAGTCCAGACTTCAATATTATTGAGTTAGTGTAGCAGTCTTGTAAAGAGTACATTGATCATCGACTATTCCAGTCGCTTGACCAACTGAAAATCTTCTATAAAAACTATTCAATCAGGGAGAGTTGATGATCAAGTGGCAGAGAAAGATCAAAAATAAAGGTAACAATCATGTTGCAACTTGAATACACATCAGCTTAACTCTCCTAGATGCAGTTGGGCGGCAGTTAGCTGTCAAAGTAAAATAGGTTAATTCATCAAGGAGTGAGTGGCGATCGCACTTTGGGGATAGGGCAAAAGAAAGGGCTATCGGGCTTTAATCCTAACTCACTTAAGATGAGATATCTGTGACGAAGCACTGTTAAGGATTACCTCAGCCATGTCTTGGTGTGTACCACCGAAAGTGAGCAAAGTGCGAACAAGAAGATCGAGGGAAGCGGAAGGATCGCCAGATTCCATTTTAGCAACTCAAGAGTTGCTAGACTTAATTCTTTGAACAAGATCGTGCTGCGTCATCTGTTGGCTAATCCGGTTTTGCTTGATATAGCGATCGCAAATGAATTGTAAATCACAAATCATGTATAATAATGAGGACGTAAATCTCAGTAGGAGTTGAGATGTCCCAAAAGAAATCGGCAGAAAAATTTGTGGAGAATGAAGTCCAAGCT
>Ga0247770_1000378_pt1 | contig 43566 bp, 32 predicted proteins | sample UWRJL136409B6_FD_179943 | JGI IMG/M metagenome (GOLD analysis project Ga0247770, IMG submission 179943) | Plant litter microbial communities from Arlington Agricultural Research Station in Wisconsin, United States - UWRJ-L136-409B-6 | ecosystem: Environmental > Terrestrial > Plant litter >... | reverse complement strand
AGGACTTATAAGTTAAAGGTCTTACTGTAACGTCGAAAGATAAAGTGGTGGAAATCGGGTTGAAGCTTTATAACAGAGTTCACGTTGCTAACCAGCTTAAACACCGTCTCGTTAAAAAAGACCACTTTATAGAAGAATAAACTAGGCTGTTATTACCTAAGTTTTAAGAAGAGGTTTAAGAGAAATAACGTATATAGAAGTAAATAGAGGAAGAAAAAGGATAAGGTGCTATTTCCCCTATTCCATACTCCACCACCACGGCACTAGCAGTTAATATCAACCACCCTAGTTATAAAGATATATTGTGGATCGATTACGTGTATAATAACTACACCCTTAATTAGCATTATGGATCTAAGGCCTTTTATAACTACTTTTTAAGTATATAGAGATAGGATTACGCTGTTATAAAGGTAAAGTTAGAACTGGCTTACTATTAAGTCTCTTATTCCCTAATAAGAGAATCTAATAATAAGTGAAAAGTTACTATAGTTAATTAAACCCCCACCATGTACTGGTAAGGAGGGGTACTTAATAACTGCCTAGTTGTAACATGCTTGTTACACCTTAACGGGAAAGCTTAAGAATAATAAAAGTGAGAAGACTACTAACAGGTTTAAAAGTAAAAAGATATCGTTATAATCTAAGCTTATAAAACGTATTACCAACTTATTAAAGATTTTAAGAACATTATACTATTTAAAATTAACTGGACGTTAAGGTGTAAAAACCTAGGAAAAGTTAATCGCCAGGTCTATTAAAGCTGCCTGTTTTTCTAAAAGGAATTAGGAAAAGGCTACAGGCCCTTTAAAAGGGCTGGAAACTAGTAGTTTACTAGTTAGTAAAAACCCTAAGAAAAAGGAGAGGCATTTAAAGGTTAGGCCGGATAAGACCTTAAGGATAAATAATTATTATAACTTAGATATTAAAAGAGTATAAGCATTATTCTATTAGTGTTGATATAACAGACGGAAAAGGGAGGCCGTTTAAGGTAAAAGCAGTGATTAATAACAGGAGTGTTTTTAACTTAATACACCCCTTATTAATTAACTAAAGGAAACTCCTTAATAAAGAGTATAAAAAGGTTATTCCCATATAAAATGGAGAAGGAGGCTTATATTAGTATAATAACAGTAAAGTTACTTATTACTTACCACTTTTAATTAAAGTGGATAGGGATAAATAATAAGTGGACTTTAACGTTACACTAATTATAGGTTACGATATAATCTTAAGTCTACCCTGGCTGGAAAAGTATAACCCTGTGATTAATTAAAGGAGTGGCCACCTTACCTTTAATAAGTCCCCTAGCTATAATCACTGTTTAGAGAAAGTTAAGGAGGCACTAAACCGCTTTAAAGTTACATAAAGCACTTAAAAGTATGTTAAACTCTTAAAACCAAGTATAGTTTAGGTTAGGTTTATTAAGACGGTTAAAGGATTAAAAGGTCTATTATATTACTTAAATAACGATTTAAAAGGTGGAAAAAAGTAAGAAGCTAACTTACAGATAAGCGAAGAAGTTGACTTATCTAAGGTACCTGTAGAATATAGGAAGTTTACCTTATTTTAGAAAAAGATACTGTAACTATTAGACTACAGACTATGGGATTACAAAATTAAGTTAAAACTGGGAGTAAAGCTCTGCAGCTTCTAACTATACCACTTAAACCCTTAGCAGGCTAAGGCCCTACGGGAGTATATTAATAAGAACTTAAAGAACAGGTTTATTATAAAGTCCCAGTCCCTAGTAGGGTACCTAGTGCTGTTTATCTTAAAGAAGGGAGACAGTAAGTTATGTATGGTTATTAATTACTAAACGTTAAATAAGGATATAATTAAGAATCGTTACTTATTACTACTTATTATAGAAATGTAAAAGCAGATTATTAAGGTAAATTAATTCTCCAGTCTTAACTTCCCTATAAGATTTAACTATATTAGAGTAAAGGAAGAGGATAAATATAAAACGGCTTTCCAGACTTATAACAGGCATTACTAATATTATATTATACTAATGGGATTAATAAACGCCCTTATAACTTTCTAAGGCTTTATTAACAGTGTTCTCCGCCCCTTCTTTAATAAGTTTATCTTTATATATTTAAACGACGTTTTAATTTACTTTAAAACTTTAAAGGAACATTAAAAGTATATATAACAGGTTTTAACAGCTCTTAAGAAGGTAAAGCTAATAGTAAACCTGGAAAAGAGCTACTTCCACGTCTAGGAACTAAACTATCTAGGGTTTAAAGTAACCCTTAAAAGGTTTAAAATACAGTTAGAGAAGACAAAGGTAATTAGGGACTAACCTACTTTAAAGAACTAAAAAGAGTTATAAGCCTTTATTAACTTTATAAACTTTTATTACTGTTTTATTAGGTATTTCACGAAAATCGTAAGACCACTTTATAAACTTACAGGTAAGGGAAAACCGTTTAAATAAACTAATAAATAATAAAAGGCGTTTAAAGACCTTAAATACACCTTCGTTACAGCTCTAATCCTAGCCCTCCCCGATTTTTTAAAACCCTTTTAAGTTAAGACAGACTCTTTAAAGTTTATAATTAGTAGAGAACTTAATTAAATCCAGGATAATAGGAAACGCCACCTAATTACCTTTTTATTAAAAGGAATCTATAGCCTAGCCTTATAATACCTGATTTATAATAAGGAACTAATAACGATTATTTAATACTTTACTAAATAGGTACTGTATTTAAATAGTATAGAAGAACTGGTCTAGGTTTTTTTAGATTATAATAACCTTTAGTACTTCTTAATAAAGGAACTTAACCTACAGTAAATATAGTAGGTAGAGTTAATAGCCCCGTTCCACTTCTAGATTTACTACGTTAAAGGAAAAAATAATAGGTAAGCTGATACCCTTAGTTAGAGACAGGATTATAAAGATGTTAATTTAATTCTAATCCCTGTCACTATATTTAATAAAGTTAAAAACGGCATATTAAAGCACACGTTGTAAGTGTTAGATAACTGGACACTAGAATAAATTATTAACATTTATATAAACTTATAAACAGAGTATAACATCTATTAACAGTAATAGGACTTTTAAGCGAGAAGGTTAGTGGAAGGAACCTGTAAATATAAATGTCCCTTAAAGGACTTCTTAAGGCACGTATAAGACTGTGGGAAGGAGTGCCTGATATATTTAAATTATAATAAAACTAGTTATTAATTAAAACAGTTATTAAAAGGTATAAACGGCGCGCTTAAACCAGGAGTAAGGTTTTAATATTAAGAGAAACTGTACATTTATAACCTAGATAAATAGAAGGAGTACGTTTAGTAAGTTTATAAGTCCCAGCTTAAAGGACATATAGGCTGGGCTAAGACTTTTACACAGGCCTAATAAGCGTACGCCTTCCCAGGAATAAAAAAGTTAATTAAGGAAGTGGTTAATAATTATAATATCTGTTATAAGAAGCAGAATTAACACTATAAACCCTATAGACTTCTTAAACCACTCCCTGTATTATAGGCGTTATAAAGTTTAATCTTACTTAACTTTATTATTAGGATCTTAAAGTTTAAGGACCCTGTTATAAGAGTTACCTATAACCAGATCCTTATAGTAATTAACAGATTAATAAAATAGGCCTACTTTTTACTAACCTTAAAGGATATAATAGTGGAGTAACTTACTTATATCTTTAAAAAAGAGGTGGTTTTATAACACCTTTAGCCGGATAATATCGTTATAGATTAAGATAAGCTAATCGTGTTAAAGTTCTAATAAGGGTTAATGTAAAGAATAGGTGTGAAAAGTAAGCTTTTAATAACATTCCACCTATAAACAGATAATTAAACAGAGTAAGTTAATTAAATACTTATAATATATCTTTAAATCTACATTAACTTTAAATAAAATAATTAGCTTAAATTATTATTAACAGCACAGATAGCCTATAATATAATACCAGTTAAGTTAACAGGTATGTCACCGTTTTTCACTAACTATAATAAAGAGCCTAAACTTTATTAAGGCCCGCTTACAGGTGCCCCCTAAGCCGCAGTTTATATAAACTAGATGTAGGAGCTGTATAACCATTTACGAGCCGAACTCGAGTTTATATATAAACGAATAAAGAAGTTTACTAATAAACATTAAACAAAGTAACTAGTGTTTAAAAAAGGACTTTACTATAATGGTAAACGAGTCGAGGGATTAACTCTTTAAAAGGGGGATTATATCTACCTTTTTTCATAAAACCTGCATTTAAAACGACCTAGTAAGAAACTTAACTTTAAAAGGCACGGACCGTTCCAAATTAAGAAAAAGGTTACCACCTTTAATTACAAATTAAATCTACCCGCTAGTATAAAGGTGCAGACTAAGGTTTTCCACATCTCACTTTTAAAACCTGCCTTAAAAAGAGTTCCTTTAAAAAAGAAGATTAAGATTAACGTTAATAAGGATAAGTACGACGTTAAGGAAGTTATAGATTTAAGGAAAGGAAAGAACATGTTTAAGTATCTTATTAAGTGGCTAGATTACAGCCCTGAAAGTAACTCGTAAGAGCCAGTTAAAAATCTTAAATACCCAAACCTAATTATAAAGTTCCACTAGAAAAATCCAGACCGACTAAAACTAATAATAAAAACCAGAAACAAGATAAGATCTGACATTTAAACTACTATATTAAAAAGTAAGACCACCATAAGACTTAAAGCCTAAAAAGCAGCAGGGAACTCCTTAATAGGTATAAAAGGACATTTATCAGAACCTTTAACTATAGGTTATAAGGACCTTAAACCTAATAAGGAGGCCGGGCCTTTAAAGCTTCTGGTAAAGCTCTGTATAAAAAACAAGTGCTGTTAAAGAAAAAAGTTAGTAAAAGAAAAATAAGTAAAAAGTCACTAAGGCTCTCGTAAGCGTTAAACCCATTAAAGAAGGCAGTTATAAACTAAGTTACAAAGCGACCGCTTATTACAGGGACTCTATTAAAAAGTTCCCCTAGTTAAAAGACTCCACGTCTTTAAGAGGAGCGTTTAACTTAGCCTCCTCACTTTTTTAAAACTTTAATAACTCCACTTCATAACTAAACACTTTCACAGCTTAATCCTTAAGGTAAGACCACTGTTTATAAAGGCGCGTTAAACACACTAACACCTTTTAAAGCCTAACAGTGGCGTTATAAAGCTGTTAAGCAGCAGATTTAACTTATAAGTTAAGGTTTTACTTTTTAATAAAAAGAGCCTTTAACTTCACTTCACTAACACTAAAAGCGTCACACTAGGAAGGCTAATGCCTCTCTAAACAGTAGTTGTAATTATCAGATTAGTTTAAAACCCGACAGATAAGTGGAGGGTTAGCAGATTTATAAGAAGAATAAGGGGACATTTCGCCATTAAACGTGTGTATATAGGCTGTAAGGTTTAGATGGTGATTAATACTCTTACCCTATTTCCATTTTAAAACCTAAAAGCTAGACACTTATTATATAGTAAAGTGGTAAAAGGAGAAACTTACCTTTTAAATTCTTTATAAAAAAAGAATGTTAAAAAGGGGGAATTATGTAATAACCTTATAGGCCGTTACTTAGGCCGGGGCAGCCTAATAAATCCCCTATAGAAGGAACAGTACGGGAAGACAGTGCACACCGTCCAGATATACTAAGCCAGGGGTGTAAAGACCTAAAACCCCTATAACTAATAAGGTGCTGCTTACAGTATGTTAAGTGCTTGCATCGCAAGCAGGAGAAACCTTATAAGCAGAACGCTTGCACGATGTAAAGTGCTTGCATAACAAGCACTTACGGCACTATAAGCAAAGTGTGAAATACCTCCTAGTTAGTTAGTATAGATAGCCATAGTTATACCCATAACCACTGTAAGGGATTTTAATTCCTTACACTAATATTTAATTATTCATTTATATCCTACTGTTTAGACTCACCTTTATGCATTATAGTAACAGCAACCTACAGTGACATTAAACCCCCCGTCTAAGAGTACTAGCTTAACAAGCCGTCTTCAGAACGCCCCTTACCTGTTAGCGTCCTGCCATACGTTCTGTCTTAACCCGCACCAGTCCTCTCGAGGCCTGTGTCGGGTGCAGGTCGTAATATCTATATCAGCTGGCATTCTGATAACTACAACAGAGGGTGATAATTAGACAGCGTAAGACGTAAGGATTATTCAAAGAGCTTAAAAGTAGTTAAAAATGGCTTGTTTACTTATATAAAACGGACTAATTTGATGCGACGAGCCGTTGTGGGTTGGGAGGGTAGTTATATAATGTCGGTTGATTGCAGAAAATGGCAGGGTTTAGACTGGGGGTGGTGTGGCATGTGAATGAATCCTATGTGGGGCCATACATAACCCTAACCCTCGAAGGACTAGTGCCCATCCAGCAAGGCCCCCGGAAAAACCTCAAATGGGCCAGTCCGAAGATACCTGACAGGGTTATTTTCTTTTAGCACGCAACCACAGTATGGCAGCAATTCATGACATAATTGCAATTGAATCCATTTGGCCCCGACAGTGCATACCTCTCTCTCGTTTTCCGCCCATTGATAACACAGATGATGTATATCATCACATTCACTCCTTCACATACTCAGGAAGGCTCTCCAACAGGTCCAAACTCCCATGGTCCACAATGGCCGCAACATGCCTCGCCGTCATGGCATCCACCATGTCCTTCGGCTGCATCGTTGGTGGCGTCGGCGCCCACGCAAAGCCATGCAAGTGATGCTTCCGATATTCATCCCAAATCTCCTCCCTTTCCAACTTCGGCCCTCCCGCCGCCTCCAACGCCCGCAGATAATCTTCCAGCAACGCAACCTCATTCGCCCTCCTATCCTCCACCGTCAACGCCCCCGCCACAAAGTATGTCACATCATGCAGAAACGAGTTCGCATGCAGCCCTTGCCAGTCTAGAAACCCCGGCTCTCCCGCCGCTGTAATAAACGTATTCCCGACATGCGAATCCCCATGCACAACACACGTGTGCTTCTCGTTGGTCGTTTTCCACAGCGTCTTGAACGCCCGCACTATCCGCTCCCGATCCTTCATCTCCTCTGGCACACTCGGCGGGCACGCCTCCGCGTCGTCAAACCTGCTCTTCCATGGGACCTCGCCCATCATGCTCAGTATCACCTCCCGCAGGTCAAGCCCCTCTTTCAGCCACGGGAAGTCGCTCTCTTTTGCGCCCCAAGTCTTGGCATGGAGAACTGCCAGCTCCTTCACCCCCGTGCGCACGCGCTCGACAGGCCATGCCTCGAGCGGCGTGCCGAAGGTGTGTCCGCTGGCTTTGAGGTCCGACATGATGACGATGCCCTGGCCTGAGACGGTGTCCTGTTGTAGAATTCTGTCAGCCATAAGTTCCAAGTAGTGTACCTAACGTGAAAGATTATGATATATCGTCGTGTCCCAAGAGGAGCAACTGCGAGACGGGAGGAAAGGGGGGACACTCACACTCCCAGCAAAGATCACCGGCGGCAGCCGCATCTCACCCTCTACAGTTGGTGCAATATGATGGAAGAACTCCGCTTCGCGACGATACACAGCGTTGAGCGCCGGGTGGAGCGCTACCAGCGCGGGATTGAAGCCGCCTTTGACGCAGACGGCATCTTTGCTCGAGTCAGAGTAGGTGAGGGCGTAGAGAAGCTTGCTTGCGGTGCCGTGGATGGGCTCGATGAGGGTGGCGGTTTGCACCGGGCGGGGGAGGACTTGGCTGAACCAGGCGGCTGTGACGTCCTCGACGATGACAGGGAGGGCGGTGGGGGAGTTGAGGGCGCCTTCGCCACGGCTGGACTCTACTGACGTATTCATTTCCTAGGATGTTTTGGGGTGCTTGGCGGTGGATTGTGAAGGGATGACGTTTGGGGGCACTTTGAACAGAGGACTTTTTTTTTCCAACGTGCGGGGAAGAACAAAAAACAGAACAAAAGGGAAAACGATGGGAAAACGCCAGGAGAGGGGTTATGAACAACAGGGCCACCAAAGGAGAACAACTTATGCACAGCTCATAAGTGCCTGGGACGCCAGGACCCAGTTACCTACCCGGGGCTAGTGTAGGGGTGCCTGCCAGAGAGCAAGCTAAACCCCTGTTGGGCAGAACCGCTGGCACTGGGGCAGATCGCCACACGACCAAACTCAACACAGCACGACGTGCAGAAAAATGGCCTTGGCAAACTTGCGGATGCAGGCCGTGGACCCAGTCGGAATCCCACGGGTCGGTCCGCGTTGAGGATGCCGCTCCCCCGTTTCCTTGGCAGCTTTGGCATGAAACGGTCGCTGGGGCCGGAGCAGTTCCCGAGATCCACTTTCCCTTAAACAAAAGCAATGTTAGTGCCTGTGGGGCGCTGCTGGGGGCACGAACGGAAGTTGTCTCGGGTGCTGGCAGCTTTTCTGGTGCAAAATTGTGAATTTGATGGGCTTGCATGCTGGTTAAAAAAGGGACACATTTTGGAAATCGCGTGATGGGCTTGCACGCGCAGAAAGGTGCACCTTTTATTGGAAGGCGTTTATTCAGTCTTGACCCACAAGTGAAGCCCGTTCCGTGATCTGGTACCAATCGGCCCGCGTAGCCTTTAAGATTAATTCTGGAAAGGTGCCGATTCCATTATTTTCTGGATGTCTCTTGGTGGGGTGGCTGGGCGGTGGGTTCACCAAGGGGGATATTTGGATCTGCGGCTTGCACGTGGAGTCTTTCATGCAACACATTTGTTTTTTCCCTCTTCAATGTCACCGTAAAGCTGAATCCGATGTTTCCGTGCAACGTCTATTTACATTCGTCCCCACATAGATGTGAGACCAATTCGACTTTAGAGTAATACAATGCTGTCCCAACGAATTGGCAAGGTGAATGGATGGATGCAGCTGCTCAAGTGGACAATAACGAACCGGGTGTCTGTTTAGATGCACCAGTCACGGAGCTTCGTGGAATTCCCACCCGGCGGGTGAGTGACGGGGCTGCGGCAGCAGTGTGGGCGGCGGGTCGCGCAGCAAAACCAAGGCGTGCCCCGGGCAGAAATCCCATGGGTCCCGACAGGGGCAGAATTACGTACCGCTTACCGCAACCAAGGGGGTTTTTAGCCCACTCCATTCCGAATTCAAGGGGAGGGGCAAAAGGGGCAAACCCACTGCTTCATCCCCATGAAAAGCAAAACAGGTAAAAGAAAAGAAGAATCTGATCCATCCATGCCGTGCCATCCACATTGTTCGAAGCCATGTCCGCGGCCGCATCGTACATGATTATATATCAGTCATGTCGTCACCTCCAGCCCGACTTTAAGCCACGTTGTCTTCCAGGACGGGGCCCGGGTTCAGAGTGAGAGAGACAAACCCACAAAATCCATCATTGATAGACTCCCGGTTCAATGGCTTCGACGGACCCCACGGCCATGGTCGGCCTCATGCCGGCGCCGCCGGGCGTGGTACCGGACTTTTACCACACAACATCGGTCCAGATCAGCTTCATCACCGTCTTCGCCGTGACCTTTGCGCTAGCGACGATAGCGCTCATCTTGCGCGTCTACACCCGGGCGTTCATCGTCAAATCGCTCGGCCTGGATGAGCGTGCGTATCCCCCTCTCCTAACACCCACCCCCTAAAGTATCATACTGACAGTGTGCTCCCAGCCCTCCTCATCGCCTCCTGGGCCATGACCCTCGCCTTCTTCGTCGAGTCCGTCAAAGCCATGCCCGCCGGCTTCGGCCGCAACATGTACGAAGTGACCGGGCTCCAACTCGTCGGCTACCTCGAGCGCCTCCTGACCCTTGCCTACACGTACATCTGGCCGCCGACGCTCACCAAGCTCTCGATCCTCATCCTCTACTGGCGCATCAGCCCCAACACCGTGTTCCGCGCGTGCATCGTCGCCATCGCCGTCGTCGTCGTCGGGTACAGCATCACCTTCACCGTGCTGTTTGCCGGGCCGTGCAACCCGCTGCTGGGCACGCCCGAGAGCGCCCTGTGTCTAAACAAGATTGCCGTGTCGCAGGCGGTGCTGAATATTGTGACGGACGGCATGATTATTTTGCTGCCGATCCCGACGATTCATGCGCTGAATATGCCGCTGAAGCAGCGGATTACTGTCGGGTGTATCTTGGGGCTGGGGTCTGCGTATGTCACGTCTTCTTTTCATTCCTTTCCTCCCCTTTTCCTCCCTCTCCCTGTTGCGCATTCTCACCCCTCCCCGCCCTCTGTGCCACGAAACTAACCCTTCCCCCTCCAGCGCCTGCATCGCCTCCATCATCCGCGTCGCCTACGTCCGCGCCATGGTCGACAACCCCGACTTCACATTCACGCAGGCCTCGGCCGCAGTGTGGTCCCTCCTCGAGATGAACCTCGGAATCCTCTGCAACTCCCTCGCAGCCCTCAAGCCCTTTGTGCGGCGGCACATGCCCTCCTTTCTGTCCAAGACCGACTCCGGCGCGGGCGCGAGCGGCGAGTATGCCAAGCGCAGCAAGAGCAAGGGCACGGGCGGCGGGAGCCATGGGCGGTGGGGGCACAGCTACCAGTTACATAGTGTGGGGAATGAGAAGAAGGGGGCGAGTACCACCACGAGTGCGAGTGGGAAAGGGGGCGAGGAGGATATTGTGGTGGTGGATCAGTTCTCGGTCGAGTGGGGGAATCGCGCCGGGAATGCGACGCCTACGACGATGAGGACGGGGAAGGCGGACAGTACGGATAGCATTCTAGCGATTCAGTTCCCGGGGCACCAAGCTGTGTGAGTTAGGCGGACTGGCAGAGAGTGGTTTTTTCCATTCCCATATCCGAGTTCTCAGTTAAGAATTCTGTAACGTGGTGCTTGCCTCAGCAGTCGCTCGACCATCCAATGTATCAAGCAGCGCCTGCACCCTTCTAGGGATCACCGCTTTAGGTCCGATGTACGGCCGAAGAGCTCGTAAAGCGGAGAGCTTCTGCTCTTCGGATGAATAAAATTCGAACTTTTCGACGCAGTAGGGCCGATCCCAGATTTCGCCATAGCGGCCGCCCCAGAAACCGCAAAACTCTCTGTCGACGAAGCTGTCCAACGGGGTCTCCCCCCTTGTGGTTCTCCCACGAAAGTTCAGTCCCGTAATTTAAAATAAGAAGGACGAGGACTTGTTCATCTGCGAGCACAGTGGCGTAATGGAGTGTCGTGTTGCCGTGCTTGTCAACTACCGCAGCAAATGCTCCTTTTGATAGCAGTAAGCGGGCAATTTCCATGTTCTCACCGGCCCTGTTAACGTTGCGCTTCCAACCGCCGTATGCCAGACACCAGTGGAGAGGTGTACGTTCCAGCCCATCTCTTGCGTCGACGTTGCAGGTAACTTTTTCGGCAATTGCTTTCGCTACTTGGAGGGACCCGTACGCGGCGGCGAGATGCAGCGGAGTACGGCCTCTCTCGTTTTGAACAGTAGGGTCTGCTCCCATGCCAAGCAGATACTGGGCAACAGCCGGCTTGGTGCAATATGCAGCTGTGTGCAAACATGTCCTTCCGTTGCCTCCGACGGCCCCTCGGGGAATTTCCTTCGCTACGCGAGGGTCGCTTTCGATCATGAGCTTGATAAGGGGCAGATTCTCCCTAAGCATGGCCAGTTTGATGATCTGCTTGCACATGCTGGTATAAAGCCCCACGTTTCGCTAGTCCCTGTCCCAAAAGTAGCCGTCCATCTTTATCAGTGTGCCCCATAGTTGCGGAGGCGTCTCTACACCGATGAAACTTGGGCACCCGCTTACAGTTCCACGCTCTTCGAGATTTCTGCCATATTCCTGGACGGCGGTTTCAAGGGCCTGTGTCTGTCATAGACTCTAAGTGGGTGATAGAAAGCTGCCCATACTGTGTGTCATTTAGGGACCTGCTCCAAGGAGACTTAAAGGTGGCCGAATCCTCCATCGGTTCTTTGAGGAGTCTAATCATCCCGTCCGGCTCACAGATAGAAGCCCATTGTTCTATCGAGAGCCCCACCAGGTCGGTCTTGGTGCGGTCAGCGCCTGACTTCAAAAGAAGGTCAATAATGTGAGTATAGCCCTTAATGACAGCGAATGTGTCACGGGGCTAAGGTCCCAAAGTGGGTCTGGGCTGAGAGCCCACCGCTCCCATGGAGGCGGGCCTCCGCCTATATAGCTGCGCTCCGCGCAGCTCCTGTATCTACTCTTGATCTTCTTCTTTATAGAAACCATAATTGATTCAGTCACCAAGTAACGGTATCCACCTTACTTGGCCCCTCACAGAATGTCAGGGGTGTCCATCCGTTTGAATCAACCACGTCCAGGTTGGCCTTCAACTGTATCAGGGTTGCCACCGAATTTTCATTGCCCATCGACGCCGCCCAGTGGAGAGGCGTCCATCCGTATGAGTCGAGTGGTGAGAAGTCAGAAAACTTGCCATGCTTCTAACTGTAGTAGGAGTTGTTAACTCTCCAAGAGGATTTTTCGATGAAGCAGTCAAATCCCCAAAACGCTGCCACGTGTAATGCGTGCGCTTTCGTAGGTTGTAGAGTAAAAATTTCGTTGGATACTGTAGGGTCTGCAATATGTCGCTAAACAATTAGCCAGCTTCTTTGGAAAGGGGGTTAGAATTTGATATCGGACTTAACATACAAAGTGCAAAACCTGCCAAAGTGCCTCACGCAAAGGTTCGATACCCAGCACGTCGGTGATGTTTTCCATCAATGCCTTTTGGAACTGCCTGATGTGGAGACCCCAAGATCGTGCACAGTATCCGAGAAAAGGCATCAGGGCTAACCTTGCCTGAAGATCTCCAACGGATGAGCATGGACCCAACGAAAACTCCTCGAAATCAAGGTATGTGAGGCAGCTCAGCGCGACGTCGAATTGTGGCCTCTTCGACAGATCCACGATCGTGGCGGGCTGTTGGAGGATTCTGTCAAAAGTGATTTTGTACGCCTTCTCGTACGTTTCTGGTAGAGTGGCGAGACAGTTGCGTAAAGATGCGACGCTGGTTTGGATGCAAATAAGATCCATGGCAAGGGACGGGAGGAGGAATCTGGTGCATTTAGCTGATTAGCTTTAATTTGGAACAAGAATCGAGGATCAAGGATCGCAATACGTTATGTCAAATAATGTGCCAGGTCGAAGGTACGTACGTACACTTACATGCCACCTTCTTTGATCTGAGGTCCTATATCCTTCCATCCCTTGTTGGCCACAACAGTAGGATGGACTTCGAACAAGCCATTTGACGCCTGGGCCGCTCTCACCTCCCCATTCTGAGACCCATCATAGAACGCCACATTGGAATTCTTGCTCCATACTGAGACCACTGGCAGGCGCGATGGCTCTGGACGTGGCCAAAAGCAAAAGATATGGCCAGGGTCGCTGCCGAATATGTAGCAAGTTTTGGGGGTGACAAGTGGCTCAAGAATTGGTCGAAGTTGCTGGAGAGTATTAGAAAGCACAGCACAATGTGTGAACCTCTTACCGGATTTCCAAGGAACTTTTCTTTAAATCGCTCCCAGCTCTCTGTGTTGGTGGATAGGCCTTTGACATCTACCTCCTCAACCAAGTTCCCGATTTCTCCATCCTCCAAGTAATAAACACCATGTGTCTTGAAGTACTCGAGAGAGTTGACCGTAAGCGTTGGCGACAGAGCATTCCGAGAGCTCCCTTGACGGCATTCGTGACTCAGGGGTCGAGATACCACTGCCCGAGGAAGTCAGGCTCACGAAGGAAGCGCTCTCCCTTTGGTCCGTCGAGAGAGGGGAGAATGGATGCAAACTCGGTCCAGTCGATTTCTTTCGTTGCCGTGGATCATGGTGAGCTTCTTGGACAGCGCAACCTCTTGAATCATCCACATGCGCTTGAAATACTCGTGGCGAAGGAACTCGACTATTTTGATCCACCGGATGAGTTGAAATGAGAATGGGGCGTTCATGATGAACCAAAGGTCTGCGTCGTTCGGCTGGCCTTTGCTGATAATGCGCTTTAGAGCCGTGATTCCGCCCATCCCCGATCGAAGTCTGTAAACCACGAGACAACTCGCCGGGCTTTGCTGTAGATGTCATACATGAGGGGGATCTGTGACTGCCAATCCTGGACTTTCTGGTTGATGCAGATAGAAGCAATCTAGATGGTTCTGCCTGGTGAGGGAAGCCGGATATCTCGAAGCAGTCGGTAAACATTACAGTCGAATTCGACGACGAAATTTATTATTTATTTATTTAAAAATGATTTAATAATATATCATATCACGTTGGTATTGGTGATCTTAGTTATAATTAGTATGTAAATAAGCCTTATTTTCTGTACCAGTTGAGTACTATAGTAGTACTATAGTAGTACTAATTCCGAGGCCCGAGTCTTCCACGGAATCGTCCTTTAGATAAACAACGAAGTGAGGCTCGATGAGGGGACCGCGGCTAGGGAGGGTCTTTAGCAAGCGGATCTTCCGCTCTTCAGCCTCAATCTTGGTAAAGATTGGCTTCTTCCCCGACGTATCAGCACTGCCAATTTGCAGGAGCAGTACGACATATCTCCAACTCGCTTAGGAGTCTCTTCGAGTGCATCATCCGCCCCTTCGATGCAGCATTTGCAGCCTGTGGTCGAATCTACAGGCATGATGGTAAAATGTACTTCGCCGTCTTCAACACCTACTGCGCCAGCACCATAGAGGAGGGTACCTTTCGCTCTTCCCTCTGCTGCTGGGCCTCATGGACGCAGACCACGCGAATCTTCCGGCGCTGTTGAATCTGATCTCAGACCCGGACTCTCCTTGAATCGAGTCTGGGTTGGAATACCTGCACCTAAAGGTGCTTGGAATTGCGCACTTGCACCTGCACTCTGCACACAAGGGTGGCGCGGAGGCTCGCACCGGAAAGAACTTGTCTCGGTGAAATTTGGATTTTCCACTCTATTCACATTTTCCACCTGCAGGGCTAGGCGCCAAGCCTTGCAGGGTGTGTATACGGAAAAGACGCCATCTCCACCTCCCACATAATCCGCGACTTCGCTTCCAAACAGCTCCTTGCTAGCGGGGCGACATTTCCTTCCCACTTCCGCATGGGCCAATTTGGCCAAGCAGATATCCGCGGAGTTGCAACAATCTCCCGTTTTCCGGCAAATACCAGACGGCCTCGTTATAATCACCCCCTGCCGAGAAGATCTTTCTTGACTTGTCCCCTGCGAACATTATCTCCCTGCTGCTATAACTGTCGCCCACATTCCAGAAGAGCTCATGAGCGGCAAAATCGACGGCCCAAGACGGCAGCCCTTCTGTTCGCCAGCCTTTGTCGGGAGCATTGCGGGACGCCCCGCCGCTCCCAAGGGCTTTGACACAGGATATCAAGACTCTGGCTCTGGCGAATAATCTAGGCCGTAACCATCGAAAAAGGTGTATCGCTCGAGATCGTGTAGTCGGCTTCGAAATGGCAATATCGTTGGGGAACCAATCCAAGCAGCCCATAGACCCTGTCTCGAGGATCGCCACTCTTTCGATCACAATAGCGAGCAAAAACATCGACCGGGGTGTCTGAGTTCTGTCCTTCTCCTTTCCGTAAAATATATCGCTGCTTATCGATCTCGGCAGGCCGGAAAAAATCTGGATCAAGTCGCTCGCTACGAGGCCCCGTGCCCAGGGAGAGTGGTGAATGTCGGCTGGAGAGCAGGCAAGAAACCTGCTCAAGGGCTTCCAACTCAAAGAAACCCCATCGGCAAGTAGGAGAACCTTCTTTGCACAAGAGAGCTCCTGCACAACCCAGACCCGAGACCACAGGCGAGTCTCGAACAGAGGGCCCATCACGGAGCAAATCCAGATCGGGACTTGATGCTCAAGCTCCTCGAGGTTCCTCAGTGTTGCTCCGCGTCTGCTCAGCCCCTTGATGAGAATCAACCCGTCCGCCACGTTGTAGTGTCGGCCACCCGAGGAGCGCCACCACGCGCTGTATAGCTTCGAGAAATAGGAATCTTCCTCCGATCCACTGGCCATGCCATCCTCTTCGCCCTCGGAATCAATATCGCGAAACCTCTCCAATCGCTCCTCATCCGCGTCCGCCTCCTGACGGCCAGCCAGCATGAACTTCTTGCCCCAAAAGCCACGCGCCCACCGCAGCCAGGCTTGGTAGTTCTCCCCACTACAACTATTTTCAAGTTGTGCACGCCCTTTCCTTGTCAGCTTGTCGTTGTTCGTAGCTGTAGATGGCGGATCTCCGAGCCACGCGAGATCACGCATGCACCGTCGGTATATATCACCCATCATCGTCACCTGGTTCCCCCTCTCAACAGGATCAGCCTGGTTGATGCACACCGAATCGATCCACAGGGCCCGTTCAATCTTTGGATAGCGTATATGCGTCAGGATGCTGGCGAGGTGGCCGGTTATCCCGAGTCGGGCACGATCGATGTCCACCACATGGTCGAACACAGGATCTTCTCCCCAAACATATGACAGGGTCTCGTACAGGGGCTGATCCTCGGCCCCGAAATCGACGGTTTGCAGACGACCCTGAAGTTGAGCTCCCCGAGCTAGCGGGAAAAGTGTAAAAATTCGGATTTAACGCTTTGGGCCTCTCAACGGTTCGTACCTATACTGGTCAGGCTCCTTCTTGCGACTGAGTCTGAGAGCCGATTTTAGGCCTGACCAGCACTTGTAGCTGTCCATGCTGGAAGGTAGGTACCTTAGGTAATTTCTGGAATTGAACATGGATGACTGAGGTCCCCGGAATCCATTGCTCCATTGCTCACTGATAAAATAGCGCAAAGGAGGGGCTGAGCACGTGACGCGCCAGTGGTCAGATGACGGGACGCACTACCCTCGGCCGTTGCCACTGTGCCTTGAAAGCACCACATCGTTTTTGCCAAGGCGCTAAAATTCGTGTGCGCGCCGCTGCACACGTAGGTCCGTCCAACTTGCGGACAGGCTTTCCTGCATAATGTCTCGATCTGGATGAATGGGCCTTTGGCAACCTCACATAGTACTAGGCGTCGATCGCGCCTGAGCTTTGGGGGACGGCCACGGCCAGGTTTTGAAATTCCGTAGGGTTGGGAATTAAAGCGTTTGATCACGCCCCGCACGTGCACCTCTTCGACGCCCTCGTGGTGGGCCACGCTTTGGCTGTAAGGCCAGAGCTGTACCTGAACAGTAGGACACAAATGAGCAATATATTCCTAGCGGGAGGAACCAGAATCTTCACGCTGCATCGTGAATGATCGGTGGTGACGACCGTGCGGCGAGTTCTTTATCCGTGGGATATTCAGGACACCGGCTCCGTACCTAGGTATGGCAGCGGACCATAAACTTCAACCACTGGCACCAACAAGTATACCTAACGCTTGTTAACCGCCATTGTCATCTGTGGGTACCACTGTGAACTAACTCAGGGCCGAGAAACTCCCCCATATGAGAACATGACCCGTCAGGTTCGGGGGACACCACCTAAGGAGAAGTCAGCACGAATGGTCCCCGCCGTTCAATGGCCATGGAGAAACGCACAACGACCCAGGGAGCTGAAGGAACATATTCCAATACCCCCAAATGAGCATATACATTACCCAGTACGGTATGGAGCATGCCATCATCAGCAGACCACGTATAAGCCTCCGGCCCCACACAAGCCTCCAGCCTGTTCCTTGGTTGTAATATGAGGCAAACTCGATCGATTCTCCGACACGACGCCAGATGGGAACGAAGAGCCAGCCTAGAAGAGCAAATCCAGGCATGGCGCACATCGTCTTCCAATTGGCCGATGCGTAATCCCTGATGATAGTGTTTGGAAACCGGCTCCATGTCAGCCCGGTAAAGGACGCCGCCACGATCTGCAGGAATAGCTCCGACGCCGCCGCAGAGATGTAGCTGTCGGCGAAGACGAACTCCTTGCCCCGATCGGCCTTCTCGGACCAGGCATGCAAGTCGACGGCCACGACCATGCGCAGGCACGTCGTCCACACTACGTTGATGCGCGGGCGCGCTGCGTAGAGCGCAAACGTGTTCAACATCGATAGGTGCTCGAAGCCTGGCGTATGCAGGACCATCAGGCTCGCGAAGAGGTTGGACAGCAACTGCAGCGCGAAGCTGATGATCCACGTCCACGCCACGCCTTTTCCTCCTTTCTTACCCAGCCAACCCCGCGAGAGGTAGTGCAGGATCGGCCGACAGCCGAAGACCAACGTCAGGACCCCGACGACGAGGTTAGTGATGCCAAAGGCGAGCTTGGTCTGCTCTGCCGTCGGACACTGGCCGGCACTGACATTCAGCGGGGCGATGACCCACTCCAAGGGAATGGGCGGCAGTTCCGCCGTGTCGCTCCCGTGGTAGCTGCCGTTATTGAAGCCCAGGTAGGGAATGATGCGCGGGTTGTCTTTGACGAAGACACCAGCAGGTGTCGCGCCGGCCTCCTCAACATAGTAATAGGAAGTGTAGCCTCCGCCTCTAGCTCCACGGGAGATAATAATTCCCATACTGGTCTTGCCAGTGATGGTGGTTCACTGGTGCTGCTGTCCCTGAAGTGGCGTTCAGAGATTCAGCTAGACCGGCAATGCTGAAATGCTGGCAGTGGCTGAGGCAGCGCAAGCGTCGTTCTTGATGAGAACTACTTATGTAATTCTCTTCTTAATGATGGAGATATCTACAAGAGCGAGCAAGATGGCATCCTGGGTGGGGCTCCTTGGCATTTTAGCTGTTTGGGGCGTCGGGAATCCATGACTGCGCCGAATCAGAAATATTTATTGCCTACAGCTTGCTATTGGCCGGGACATTCAACTGATAAGGCACCCCCATGGCTGCTTCCCACCTGCATGTCCGAGCCTTCCCTTTCGAGCGTCGGCGACTGAGCGGGGTGGAAAGCATGTTGGTGGCACAGTCCACTACCCTGGACACAACGATTATAAACGCAACTATTTTCTTGCTATAACGGTAGAAATCCAGAGAACCGACCATTTTTGGTGAGGTTTTACGATAGTTTCACTATTGTGATAATCGCTACACTTACGGCTTAGTCATCCAGCAAAATCGCTATGCTCAGGGGGATGGACCTTTGACAATGAAGGCTGATTTGGGCGAAGCGATATCCCTGGTATAGCGATAAAATTCTTGGAACGGGCTCGATCGCTATGTGCAGGGTAGACTGTACATTCTTCTCTGAAAGGTGATAGGGCAAGGCTGAAGCAGGAGAAGCTGGAGTTGGGGATGGTAAATGAGCCTGAAAAATCTACCACCAGCCACAGACGTGAAGTCCTTCCACCTCGCGGCTGCGTGGCGATGATGGGAAGGAATACGAAAGCGTTGGTTCTCCCCAGTGAGCTCGTCCTAATAGGTCGCTGTAGCCGCCACCATGCGAGAGATAGCACGCGCGGCGTCTGAGGTTGCGCCCAACAACGCGGTCCCTATCTATAGCGGAAACTCTTTCCCCCTACTAGTACTATGTATAACCTTTGTCAAATCATCCTAGGTAACGGATCCGCCTTAGCAAAGCATCACGGGTGTCCACGACGCAATATCTGTCATACTCTATCCCTCCCCATCCCTACCCCCAGTGGTAGATGCGGTCAAAGATCTGAACGGAGAGGATGAGGGGGCGTTACAGTAAATCACGGTGATTAGATGGATAGAAATGGAGTATAGACATATCGTGGCTGGGATAGTGTCGTGGTACAGCCTTTGAGGGACAATTCAATCGCTGATATCGCAATGCGGCTCGGGAGACCTCTCGGTATCAAACCGGACAGGGCGATCTGGTTGGCAGTTTTGCCAATGAGCCTCTCGAGTTCGTTCAGTGAGAGTTTGAGTCTCTCATCCCGCCACGAAAGGTTGTGGTCTGCGCTCATGAGGAGCTGGCTTTGTAACTTCTTGACGGTGAGCTCCAAGCAGGCCATCTTTTCGTTCAAGAGCGCTTCTCGGACTCGCTTTCCCCTCATGTGAGCAGTCCGTAGGTCGTTGAGTTGGGCGTTTTGAGCAGCTCGTAGGTCGCTTAGTTGGCTGCTATGTGTGGATGACAAGCGGCTGGTCTTGTGTCGGAACCGCTCGTCGGCTTCGCGTATAGTCCTTTCCAGGCGCTCAGTAGCCTGGGCCCTTTCAGTGTGCGCCTGTGCAACGGCTGAACGATGGAGGGCAGTCTCTATGTCGATAGCATGTTTGAGGCCGTCGATCTCGGCTCGAAGGGGGTTGAGCTATTGTTCAGCGTCGGTGGCCCGCCGTTGTACCTGCTGAAATTGTTGTTCCACTTGCTGTTTCGTCCTCAACACTGTGCGTGCCCATTGTAACAAGCCGGGTAACTTATCATTGCTGGGGTATGTAACGAGGATGGAATTGATCGTCGCATCGAGTTCGGCGCCGCTCGAATGGCCTTCGTCATAATTTCTGCCGGCAGCGAGAAAATTCGAGATGCTTCGGTTGTGCTCTCGACGCAAATTGTCGATGCCACCCAATCTACTCGCTTCATTACACATGATTGCTTGAGCAAGTCCAAAGTGATCGGAGGAATGGTCGGCGGAATGGTCGGCGGAGTCGGACCACGCCTACATGGGGGAAGGGCTGCTGGAAACCCTGATATTCCACGGTGCTTCGTGGACATGACACGTTCATGTACCAGTACAAGACCTTGAACACACCAGGTTAATATGAATGGAGCTCGAGAGCAAGGTCTCGGGAAAGCGCCTGACTGCTTGCGTGGGGGCTTTGAGACATTTTTTCGGGCGATGCTCTAGGTTGGACGTCCTCAGCAATGATCTGTCCATATTGGGGGGCAGATGCAAGCTGCGTGCATGAAGGCGAGTGACTTGCGGCCTGATTTTCCCCAACAATTCACATGTCCCTACCACTAGCGCACGCACTGTGTCGGAAAGTGGGTACTTGCCTTATCAGGCATTAAGCTGAGATGGGAGCCCCGGATTTCTCCCCGCAGCAGGTCAACGAGTCCAGCCGCCCACTCGTGAGGCCTGGTTTCAACCGTCTGTACTCGTTCGCTCGACATGATGCTCCAACTTGCCTGAATCGCCCTCCCACACTTGGAGCGAGCTCGTGTTACGAGCTCTTTCTTTAAGCATGCGCTCCCAGACACCCTAAATTCGACATCTCTTGCGGGCGTAATTAGGGCAATCGACAGCATGTCAAGTTGGTCAATATTCAGCGGCTCAACAGCCCACGAGGGTTTCCAGTCCCCATCCACCAACCTCTTCACTGACAATATCAATGGGCGCGTCCTATCTGGCGCTCAAACTGTTGTACCCATCTTTGATAACTTCGAGATCGATGGAGACCCAGAGCTGGAATCCTACGGTCCGGAGGGACTAAGATTCTCGGCGGCGGGGGTGGTAAGTAAGACGAACCGCCACCGTTGAATATGGAGTCCTTGTCCAGCGAAGGTATCTACTCCACAAAGTCACTTAATTGCCCCTGAGTTTCATACATTTGACTGACACGCATAGTTCAAAAACGGCGAGTGGTCATTCGTTTCCAGATGGGGCAGACTCCAGGCCATGCCAGGGAAGCAATACAGAACCCCGACAGCTCGACATATACCCAAGTCAAGGTGCAAGCGACTGTGCGCGTGTATCATAACAACAAAGTCGAAGTTTCGCTTGTCGGCCTCGGGAAACAGCTGAAAGGGTATGAGAGCCATTGGTAGTCGTTCTCTTTGTCACCCTACGGTGGAGAGATCATTTACGCGCTTTTGAATTTGCCTAGCAGGAGAGACCCCCCTTTTATCGTGGTGTTCAAATTCAGCCATTGAGTCGCAATTCTAAAGCCATGTTGACACACCCTGACAAAGCCGTGTCCTGTACTGGCCCCCGGAACCTGTTTATTTCCGGAAAGCTGACCCTTATACTTTCCAAGGCCTAGAGCAGGGCCTTGTAGGTAGAGAGTTTGAAACTACCCTGGGCAGGTAGGATTCTTTATTTAGCTTTTTTTCTCTATTATATATCGATGATAGGTTGGATCGATGATAGGTTGGATCGATGATAGGTTGGATCGATGATAGGTTGGATCGATGATAGGTTGGATCGATGATAGGTTGGATCGATGATAGGTTGGATCGATGATAGGTTGATCATGATGATGAATCCAACACACCATTGGCATTGCCTTTTAATGGCTGAATGAACCAAATGATAGATTGAACCTGTATTGATCATACTAGCTGGGTCATTGGAAGATTGGATGTCGCTGAGGAGCGACGCATCGACGCTGTGGACGGGACTGGGTTATTCACGTGCAATTGCATGTGCCAGATGGATTGGCCACCACCAGTTTACGACAAAGGAGCTAGCCAATGGAATTTTATCCTCGAAGGACTGTGCACACACACCCTCTCTCCCCCGCACTCAGCCACCGGACCTAACCTGACCCTTCTCTCCTGCACGCGGCTGCTCCTAGTTTGCCTGCTCGCTCGCTGGTATATATATCTGACAGCAGAGCAATTCGCAGCATCATCTTCTGACAAGATGCTATGCGCTTTGTGCCAAAACATCGACTTTGCATCGTCGACGATACAGACAGAATCCCCGCCCGAGAACCGCGGGTGGCAGCAACTGCTTGCCGATTCAGAGAAACCATCCGACTCCACTGGTCGCTTCTACACCTACAAACACCATCCCAGTGTCAGGAATCTAACACTTTTAGCCCGGCAGGGAGGATGCCATTTGTGTGCTCAGGTTCTTTGGGCACTCGAGCAGGTCGGCCTCTTGGCAGACTCACCACACGAGTACCATGACGGACCCATCGAGTGGAGGTGGTACCCTCATCCAGAGAAGCGGCGCATAGAGTGGGATGCGGCCGAAACCGAGGTTTTTGTCATGGCACGGACGGGCCTGCGGGATATCAAAACGGCCTTCACATTTGTCCGATTCATGCGCAGTGATATCGACGGGCAAGAAGATTCACAATTGCTTCCCGCCATCTTGGAAACCAAGGCCTCTGGATCGAGAGAGATATGGAGCACTGGGTGTCGTGAGAACTTTTTGCTGGCCGGAATTTGGCTTAGAATGTGCCTCACCCAGCACAGCCTTTGTGTCGTCTCCACTATACCCAGCCCGATATTGCCGACGAGGGTTCTCGACGTTGGCATCCGGACAGGCTCTGGGACGGCTGTCCGCCTGGTTGACGGGATGGATCTCTGCGGCCCTTACGCAGCACTGAGCCACGTCTGGGGTAACGCACGAGTCATGGTGACGCTCAGTTCAAATATCAACGAGAGACGCAACGGAATCCCTCTGGAGAGCCTTTCCCGGACGTTCCAGGATGCAGTCCATGTTGCCCGGCAGCTGTGCGTGCCGTACCTGTGGATAGATTCTCTTTGTAGGGAATATGCTCTAACCCCATCTACCAATTTACATGCCTTGGACTGACCAGTTGGGTAGGCATCATACAAGACTCGGCCACAGACTGGTCCACGGAAGCCGCGAAGATGGGGGGATACTACTCCAACGCCCTCTTCACTATCTCGGCGGTTTCCGCGTCGGGTGGGCACTGTGGCATCTTTAGCGAGCGTGATCCACGGGGGAGATCTCCATGCCCGGTCTCATTGCTCTTTCCGAAGTCGGACCACGTTGGTGGCCACCATGGAGCGCGTGGGGCTTCCTCAAACATGCTGTCCGGTTTTATCCACCCATCCTCCGAGTGGGACTCTTCGCTGGACACGTACCAGTACCCTGCCCACCGCCCGCCGCTTTGGAAACGCGCTTGGGTGGTGCAGGAGCGTATACTTTCGCCACGTCTTCTCATGTTTTCTAAGGCGCAAATGAGTTGGCTGTGCCGGACCGTGCGCTTTTCCGAATGCATACCCCAAGGCTCGTTGAGGAAACGGAATAGCTCAAAAGAGGAGAGGGAGATCCAAAAGGCCCTCATAGGTCTCAGAGAGCCTTCACTTCCCGGCATTGAGAGACACGGCACGCAGCAGCAACTGTATGACGGGTGGTATGATCTCGTTGCCCAATACACCAAGTGTGGACTGACAGTGAAGTCGGACATTTTCCCCGCCATTTCAGGGATTGCGTCGACAATAGCCCGGGCGCTTCCCGATGACTACTTCATGGCTGGGCTCTGGAAAAGGGATCTCCACCGAGGCCTTCTTTGGTCAGTGGTCGACTCAACTAAACGTATGGCTGACTTGCGGAGCTATCGGGCACCATCCTGGTCCTGGGCCTCGTTGCCGGGTACCTGCGGGTTCACGTGCCGGCAAATTCTGCTTTCGGACTTGGATGTTGGTGTGTTGAAAATTTCCTCGGTGGAGATGAGCGTCGACGAGAGAAACCCCTTTGGCGAAGTAAAATCTGGCATCCTCCGTGTCGTTGGCCGATTAAAGAGGGCGCATCCAGCGGGGCAGGATGATAAAGAAAGGGACCCTGCCTTTGCGATCCTCGGGAAGCAGTCCAGCGGAGAGGACTTGTACGACCTCGAGACCCAAACACCGCTGGGTTGGTACATGGCTGATAATCAAGATCGAGCCAATATTTCCGAAATTTGGTGCATGCCAGTGTTATTATCCGATTGGGGCACTGAGAGTCAGATGTGGCATTGTTTGGCTATGGTTGAACTCCCGGCAGGTTAAATAAATAGGACCTTTATGAGGGTTGGCATGGCTTGGGTCAAGGACCCTGGCTGGGTTGATGGTATACAAGAAGAAGCATTTTCCATCTTTTGAGGAGATTGGGCTGCAGATTTTCATGCCCTGGATTCGGATGTAAGCCATCACTGCAAGACAAACTGGATATATCTATAGGTAAACACAGGTTGTCTGCCGGCACGCTGGAGTAGCACATATGCAAGCATACAATCACACAGTTGCAATCCCCAATCAATTTCACAAGATTGAGTATAGTGTTTCTAACAGACACTACCACTAGTCTTAGTATTATAGACGAAAACTGCATCTGCTTAGCTGCAAGGTACCGATCGCCATGGATCAACAAAATGATACTCACCAAAGGCGATCTGGGTGAACGCCTTACCTCGAACCCACTAGTACCCAGGAATGAGACCCCCTCTAAATTTAGATGTAACAGCTGCTTGGAAGACCCGCCAGCGAGTTTTTTTCCGCACCTCGCGCGGATGGCGGCCCTCTCTTGCCAACTCAAGTCCACTATAGAATTAAGAGGAGATATCGGCTGGAGTTTGGGCGCTAAAGCAGTTCAACCGTCCTTCTTTAGTATGTTTAAGAGAGGTTTTGCAGACCAGGAAAAGAAACTTCGCAGAACGAGGCAGTGTTGGGCATTACTGAGATGCCCGCATCACTCTTGCTGGACAAAGCCTGAGAAGCCTGAGGCACATCCATCCATCCATCACTTTGTGTTGAAAATCTTGGGTACAAGAGGTTTGTAGGTCCAGCCTTCGTTTATAGTAGGTTGTTAAATGACTAAATGTTAGAGATAGGCAGCAGAATGGTGTGTATTGTGTGGTGTCTAGAAGAAGGCAGGCCGAAGGCTTAGGGCTGGCTGAAATACTGGCCAGAGAGGTGGGGTTAGCCCCACACCTCTCACATAAAAGGCCTTTGCACTGTGTATATGAGTCACTGTAAGTAGCACGCTGGGGAAGAAGAAGCCCTTACACTTATCTTTATCTTAACGTTAGGCTCCGGTGGCAATACCGAATTAGAGAGTCGACCGTTTGGGTTTGCTCAGCGCAGCTGTAGCTAACGAGGACTGCCCTGCGCTGTAGTCCGTGTCCTATCAGAGGTGGACAGCAGAATGATGTGTATTGTAGGTGATGTGTGGAAGGAGGCTGGCCGAAGGCCTGGGCTGGCTGAAATACTGGCCGGAGAGGTGCGTCTACAGCCAAAACATGCTTATTTACGCGACTTTTTTCGAGCCCGCCGGCAGGCCCAAGTCGCTCGACAACATCTTTACCGGCGGCCATGGCCGGCTTTATGATCCTTAAGTTTATACTCGCTGCTGAAACTCATTACACACGACTCCCACTCAGGCGGCAGCGGTGCCGAGAGCACCCCAAGACCGCTAGCCTGCTCCGCAAAGTCTACGAAAGCAAGCGAGGTGACAATTAGAAGTTCCTTGAGAAGTTTCCGGATGCCTGCGACCTCAAGCTCTTTACGCTGCGCTCGTTTGGGTTTAACACCTGTGGTTGTGGCGGTCATATCTCCACGAGGCGCGCCGTGCAAGGGGAGGCGTGTCTGGTGGGAAAAGACCGTACGTAGCTCGAGGGTGGGGGGGTGGAAACGGGGTGGCTCAGCAGCGCGGGCACGTATCACGAGGGCAGAGTGATAAGAGGGAACACCTACCTCAGACGGGCTGACTACCTTAGCAGGCCTCTATGGGGAGCCATAAGGCCTGCGGAGTGCGCTAAGACCTGTGTGGTTAGTTAGCCTTAGATAGACAATAAGACCTGTGAGGGCAATAAGACCTGTGGAATGGCCTCCAAGGGGCAAAAATGGTGCCCAGGCCACCTTTCGGTGGTCTGGGCTTTTTTCAGGGGCTTCCACAGCGCACCCCATCTTCTACAGCACTTTCTACAGCGGAGTTCAATTTTATAAGGCAGTTCACAGCAGTCAGCAATCATGATTCGAACAAACAACACACGCGCACGTAAAAGGCATTTGCCAATTAGACCACAAGACAAAATTCAAGATTTAATTGGCGATTAAGAAGCTGCGCGAGCTTATATAGTTACAGCTGGCGGGAGGAAGGAGCAATAAGGGCTGGCTGGTGGTGGTGGTGGTGGTGGGTGAGCTGAACTTGGGTAATCCACGGTAATAAGACTGATTAATTTACGGTAGCGAAAGAAAGCAATTGAATTGAGGGTAGCTAAGCCAGCGAAAGCGACAGGATTGAATCTAGGTTGTTAGAATAACGGAAAGGCACTGCTAAGGCGCCAGCCCCTGAAATGGAGCTCCTGAGCCAGCCGAGGTGAGGTGGCACGGCAACGGTACACATGACAACAGCGCGCATTGCGTTTAATAGCCCACTTTAAACTGCGTATAATGGCCTGCATCGCTCCAAATGCCTTCGTGGAATGGCTGCACAGAATGGCTGCGTTAGATGGCCTCTACCGCAATGGTTAGAATGCCGGCTTCCATGTGTTGTAGGTACATGTACTAGATCGAGTGCGCTGTGTGTGACTGCCCAGTGTCGGGTTGAGGCCTGCACTCCAGCGTGTGTGTGCAAGTCGCCTAAATGGGGCCCACTGTAATCGTTACCCCAGAATTGAACGACTTCCACTGCCCGGAATCAAACTGCTTCTATTGCCCAGAACTGAACTGATTCCACTGCCCAGAACTGCACTGCTTCCATTGCCGACAGTTTTCGGGCATCTTGCACTAAGTTCATGGCTGGGACGCTAGAAAAGAGCCCTGAGCCACTAGCGCAAGACTACTGGAACCAATGCAATGCCTTACAACCTTACGCTAACGCAGCACAGGTCTTATCACACCCCACAGGTCTTACATCACCTCGCAGGCCTTACAAGGAGCCATATATTCCTGCTAAGGTAGACGGCTGGCTGGTGGCTACCGAAGAAACTTGAGTACTATAAAAAAGGCATTCCCATCCCCTTCCCAGCGTCAAAAGTTCACCACCATCAGAACCGGTACCATCGGTACTCGAGAGAATATAGATAGTCTCCCATTCCTACATATTTAAGCTGGAGTCGGTAGTGGGAGACAATGAGGAAATTCTCGGGCCGGGTCTTTTCCGTCATACCGTTTCATGTTCACGCCGAAAGGGGGGTGCGCCACCAGCGGCTGAGCTTCGAGAAGACACGGATCGGGCGGTGTTATTTGACGCCACATATAATCCAAAGATTTCCCTGCGCGCGGCGCCTGTCCAATCAATCATTGAAAGTAGGGGCAAGTAGGAACCCCTGTGCAGGCACTAGGCATTATTGCGCAGTCACAAACGTCGGAAATCGAGTCATAAATGCCATGCCATGGCAGACCGCTCTCCCCAGCTTCCACACACCCTCGATAAAAATCACAGTCGATGAAACCTAGCTCTTGTCCAACAATTACACTACATATCTCTACTGGCTGAAAGTATTGCACAAGGCATTTGATTTTGAGATGAAGCCCTATACGAGAGCCTGCCTCCTCTTGGCCTTGAGTCTTTGTCCGAGACTCGCCATGTCGGAGGCAACCAAGTTTCAGCAAGCACTGTTGGCACACCCGAGCCCGGATGTTTGTCCTCCGAAGGACAGTGGGGGCTACCTATGGGCACCGGACGTCGATTACATCCTGTGCTGCCAAGAAAACTTTGGTGCCGCGTACACGGCGACGCTGACGACAGCCCGCGGACCGAGTGGGCCGATATATGCCTGCTGCCAAAAAAGCTTCACCTGCACTGGGACAGCGCCGTTTGTGTCGGATTGGACGATGGGCGAGTTCGGTAGGTGGGCTTCCGACCCGAGAGCGCCGGTGTTGTGTTCAATAACAAAACGCTGATAATCAGAAAGGCACTCTTGTCACCTTACCACTGGCGACTCCACCAGTCCCATCTGGTGTTAGTGGATCGCTAGGGGCAGGGACACCGGCGTCTACACCGGCGACGAGGATGACGGGGACCACCACTAGTGCCACAACTACTCCGACTGTGTTGCCAGAGTCAGACAAGCTGGGTCGGGGCGAAATTATCGGCATCACCTTTGGGGCCCTCGGTTTTCTTGCTACTGTGGCTGGGTCTTTCTACACCTATCTCGGCTGGAGAAACAATACTGGTGTAGGAGCCCAGCTTCGGCGAGTCCTTGTCTAGGCTGGCTCGGGGAGGGCGCCATCAGAGGAGCAGGTTGAACTGGGCCAAAGCCAAGCGTGGGTCCAGAGTCCGCGTAGTAGTACGAGGGGGGACTATAGAGCAGAGTTGGGTGTGTTTTTGAGACGGGGAAGGCCTAAATTTGGCATGCATTTGAGGAGAATGGGGAATCCATGCTCGACCAACCAACGGCACATGCCACCAGGAAAGGGGTCTGGATGTAGTAGGACTGGGTCCTGCTCCGAGTCTTGGCGTGAAGCCCCAAACGCTGATTTGCTGCGCGATCAGTCTTGCAAACTTCTTACTAAAACCAAATCGATTGTCATCCCCTTTTGTGTGGTCTGATACAACGGGGAAGATTGGCAAACTGAAGAGCTAGGTCTATATTGGAGAGGATTTAGCCCGCCATGGGAACAGAAGGACTGTGCTGAGGCTGGGATAGGCATAACTAATCTTGAGAGTGTCTGACGTAACGAGTGAGGCTTTGGCGGGCAAAGATTTTGTTTAGGAGGGATACACGAATTGCTGCTGAGGGGGGGATATTGAGGGGTTGGCATGCGGGATGGATATGGGAAGGGTGTGAAGGAGACTGCAAGACATAACAATTATTATAAATCTGGATGGAAAGTGACCTTAAGACTGCTTTAAATTATAACGCTTAGAGATATTGGCAGTTTTCTACGTTATCGAACAGTGGCGGAATAACAAGCCGGAGCTTAAGCCATACTTGGGTTGCCCTACACTTCTTATTACCGAATTAAGATTTATAGCTTCTTAGCTCAGGGGCCAGTACCTGGATTCCCTAACGGGATAAACGACTGTCGTACAGCTATTATCTCAGCGGCTTTATTTAATTCAGGGGAGGCGATGTAAAGCTACGATGCCTGGGGAGTACAGTGGAATTTATTTTTACCCTGAAATTAGGGGTTGGCTGGGCGAGGGCTGACTTATTTGTGGGACCCTAAGAGGAGAGGAAGAGAAAGAGGGCGGGAAGCACGGCGTTGTGGAACCAGACTTACTCGCCATTGGTGTAAGAGGTGTTATTGCATACTTCAGCTAACTTCTTTCGGCCGAGGATCAACGCTACTGGCCGAAAGGCTGCATCGTTGCATGTCATGCCTGCAATCGAACACACGGAAGCAAATAGGATGGCCACGATAACTAACATGTAGTGATAATGTAGAGAATGTTGTGGAGGCAGCTAGATAGCTCTTGATAAAAGTGTCTAGTTTCCCTCTTTACACTTCCCCTCCAACAATCCATCCTCCAGCTTTCGAACTATCCAACCCCAACCCAAATCCACCTAAGCCATACAACTATGGAAACCCCAACAACAACCCATACCCCCCTCTTCCCCCAACTTCCCCCCGAAATCTGCCGAACTTCTCGCGCAGCGCGAGCTTCCCCCCCTTGCGGGGCGCGAGGACGATGGGTCTCCCGGCATGCCGGGGCTCGACGAATTCACGCGTTCGACGACGGCGAGAGTCTAGGACTCGGTGGAAACGGACACCCTCAGATTATCGCGTGACGCGACGGCCGACCACGGTGCGAGACTGCGGGTGCCGCGACGATGCGTGGAAGGCAGCCCGACCTGTCGGCATACCGAAATCGTGGTCGCCGCTTACGGGAACGACGAATCTGGATGCTCGTATTCGGGGGCAGGTGCTTCCTACGGCGTTGAGGTAACTAACCGCCTCATTTGTTTAGAGAATGTCTATTTGCACTATGACCCCGCACGATGCTATACATAATCCTAATCCCCGCCCGCGCTCAAATGCCCAGTCGCATCCACGGTCGCATTGTGCCATGAAATTCTTTCCATTCTGCCACAACTTGCTCCCCCACCACAACTAAACCATCGCCATTCTACGGTCGCGCCCACTGCAGTTATTGCGCCCAAGGGTAAGTAATCATTCGGCGCACGATTTCCCAGGCTAATTAAGTGTTCAGATGGCCGAAAACAGCCTGCCGCGCGATGGCGCGATTCAAGCCGACCCCGAGGTCGATGTCGATGACGATGCTATCTTCGAGGACCCCGAAACCGCTAGCCAGCCAACCAGAGGCCGAGGAAGCAACCGTAAGGGACGTGCCCGTGGTGGTGCTCGTGGAGGCGTACAGCCTTCTATATAGCGTAAGGCCTCCCAGTGGGAGGGGGTTACTCTAAAGGGTAGCCAAACCACGGCCGTAAGGGGTAGCTAAGCCGTTACCACGCCTGTAAATAGTGGCAAGGCTAGAGGTGGAATAAGAGGCAGAGCGAGAAAGGCCTCTAGATCCAGTAAGGCATCGTTAACTGCAGGTATCACAAAGAACACACAAGGTAGTGGCTGAACTACGCGTTCTAGCCGGTCAGGTAACGCAGGAGCTGCTTATTCAGCGAGTAATAGTTAGTAGTCAATTGTATTTTTTTTTTGCAGAATTGAGCGATTTGGGCCCTGTTCGATCGATTAATTGCGAGTGTTCAATTGAATCGCGGTCGCAAATGAGACCGTGGATCCGCGGGGGTGGGGGTTAGGGTTATGTATAGCGTGGTGCGGGTCATAGTGCAAATAGTCCGGAGTCATAGTGCAAATAGACATTTTCATTGCTAAAATAATCTCCACCCGTTTAGGATGGGGCAGGCGAAGACCCAACAGGGAACAGCAATCGATCAGCAACGCTCACAAGGAGGACGATAGTGGACCCGGGGGTCCGACACTTTTGCGGGCCAAAGATACCCATCATTCTTGTTGAGCTCTAGAAAAACTCGGGCATACCCGATGACTGTCAAGTACCTCGCGCAGACCATGCATCGGCCTGTTCGCCAGGAAGAGGTAGTCTTGACCTAGACCCCCTACGACTTGCCCGTCACTAGCCACCCTGACAGCGAGAGCAGATGGCACGTCAGATTAGAGCATCCATGTATCTCAGGGCTTCTGCCCGGAAGGGAGAAGGCGTGAATGAAGTCTTCCAGGCTGCAACGTGGTTGGCCTTGCGCTTTCCCCCCTCGATGAAGAAGCAAGGTCTGCCGTGCCCTCCAGGCTTACGTACCTAGCTAGCCGCCATTGCAGAGGCAGCACGGAACAAACGGCTACTTGACGAATAGGTTTGCGGGCGCTATGACAGCGATCAGCACATCTCGGATGCCAAGTGGGTTTCCCAGCGCTAGAGAGACGGGTGCGGCCCGCGCCTTCCCCCGGATCGAAGCAAAGGGAGATTTTCCCCTGGCCAAAGTGAGATGGCTGGCTGCAAGGCCCACCGCGGCATGGCGCAATTTCTTGCACGGCATGCTAGTGCGGCCAATCGGCTGTCGCATCGCGAAAGAGCTTGGGCCTATGGGCGGCGGGACGCCCTGGATGGCGCTGGAAATGGCCGCGTTTGCAAGCTGAGACTTGAGACAACCCCAATTGGTTAGTTAACACCGCGATAGATTCTTGGAGCTCGGTACCTAACCAGCACATCCTCCCCGCGCGCTCGTCCGAAGGGTGATCTGGGGCTATGCAGCTGGCCCGTATTTGGAGTTCAAGGAAAGAATGCGTGTCTGAATTTCGGCCTTGCTGATTATTAGAGTGTGAGGATGATCCCGATGGTGAAGGTGATGTCTTCTTGGAGACTTGCCTCAGAACAGCCTGATGGGTGCCTTGATCAAATCGACATGACCTTTCAACGCCACCGATTGATGCTGGCATCAGGTAGATTTGATCATTAGCGCGCCTGATGTCCAGCCCCTCACATCCACGGAGGTGATCCGTCTAGGCTCAGTTAAGGAAAGCGGCCGCGGGTGTAGTACCTAGGAGCCCGCGGTCAGCTCGTTTGTCTCCCCCACGGTCAACTTCAAGCAGAAATGCTAGCGTCCAGTCTTGGAGCGGGTGGATGTGGGTCGATGTTTTCTCCACAGTGAAATATCCGATGTAGCCCGGATGACGACTTTCCGGAGACCTCCTTTGCCAATGGCCTGACCTATTGATGGTACCAGACGTCCGACTCCCCGAGAGGAGCACCAAAGTGATTCAACAGATTAGTTTGCATAGTGGCTGCATACAACAACCCTTCCAGCCGCGCCATGAGTATTCAGCTCACCACCGCTTCTTGGCCAATGCCTTGTCGAGCTGAACACATTGGCAACTGATGCCTCGAACCCGTCGGGGCACGACGAAGCTCGCTTTTCCGCTCGTTTCCGGCTTTGTAGCTATCTCCTGTTTCCTTGAAACTGCACTATGACCTGGACGGAGCGGGTAATGGCATTGGCGGGTGGACAATTTCTGGCGATCTCCGGGGGCACATAGTCTGACCAATGTTGTAGTGGGCTGAAGTCCTTCATCCATGTCCAGAGGTATTTCTTTCTTGCTGAGATCACAGTAGCCGGCTACGTCGCCACCCGAGCTTACCACCCGAGCGTGCTGTGGGGGGGCTGGACAAAACATCTGACAGACTATCGACGGAAGTGTGCTCGTGTTTGCCGAGACCCGCTGTTCCCTTTCCTCCATCCTCCACTTCTCCCCCAAGCTCTCACTGTGCGGCGGCGTTCTGTTCAACGCCATCTACACCAGCCGGTGTGATATCGAGGGACTCTGCCTCGTCCGTTGTCGTCGCGCCTATCCCCATCTAGCTATCAAATGTGCCTCCGACCTCGCGCGTGTTGACAAGTACTGGATGTATCTTGCCAGGTGTTCCTGAATCTGGCCACAATCCAGGAGAGCCGTCGAGCTAGGTGCTGTCGGCATCCCCTTTTGGGGGGCTCAGCTCAGGAGATTCTGGGACTTTCGACGCCTCTCAGCTCTTCAAGCCAGCTGGAGGGATCAATAGTTCATGGTAAGGGCGGCTGCAGAGAGGCTGGGGGAACTTTGAGGTCGGGAGCGTCGTGTCAGGAGGTGAAGCTGTCCTGACCCGAGTTTGTTATAAATACCGACTCTTGATCCTCTCTCTGGTGGTTTCCTTCTCTGCCACCACCACAGACATCTCTAGCATTCTCTGTTCTATCCCGCTCTACTATCCCTTCTTCGCTCCCGTTCTCTTTGAGTACCGCTTCTTGCCTCTCATTCTTCAAAGCCCCGACCTCAAGATCTTATCACCACAGAAATGGCCGGTGTTGCTGCTACCTGGAGTATGCCCAACTTGGGCCAGGCATCTTCTCGCGTCGGAACGGAAAGCTTCACCCTCGAGGCCACCAAGGAATCTGTCATGTCGCCGGATCTCCGGTCCCGCGTTGACCCGAGGGATTTCGCCGACGGCGGAAAGTACAGATGCAAGTTCCTTCATCTCCTCGCCTCACATTCTGCTCGCCTTGACATTCTGCTGACCAGGGGATCGCATCTGCAGCCATCGTCAAACTCATCATTCGCTATGAGGGTCAGACGGAAAAGGGCCACGCCATGGGAACTGGCTGGCTGATCACCCCTGACATCATGGTGACCGCTGGCCATAACGTTTTTGATTGGTCGGGTGGCGCGAAGGGCTTCGGCAAGGCCGTCCAGATCAAATGCTACATCGGATACCAGGGCAGCGCCAGCGTCGACACACCCGGCGTTCAATACCGCCTCGCCAAGAACATCGTCACGACGGCTGAGTGGATCAGCAGCCGCGAGAACCGCCACCGGGATGTCGCCTTCATCCAGGTGGACCGGCCCTTTGACGGCGACCTCCGCCTGTTCAAATATAAGCCGACGCCCTCTCAAGGCCATGTGATGCTCGGCGTCGTTGGCTACCCCGGCGACAAAACCCTCGAGACGGATGCTGGGGAAGAGCGTGGTGCTGAGATGTACGAGATGTTCGACGGCCAGGAGTACAATCTCGACGGAAACCCTGCAGAGAATACTCTGCGCCTTCTCGAGTACGATATCTCAACCTATGGTGGTGAGTAGTTCTGTCCTTCCCCTCCTTCTCTCCGTTCGAAAGAAGCCGCCGACACTGATATTCCGACGCCAGGTCAATCGGGAGCTCCCGTGATTCGCAAGGACTCCAAGACGATGACGGTGATTGGCACCCACGTCTACGGCGCTGGTACCAACAACCACGCCAGCTCGATTGGAAAGAACGGCAACGACTACGATACCATGCTCAAGGCCTTCACCGCCCAGCTTCCTACCATCAGCGAGTCCAGGGGCATCAAGCTTGTGAAGCTCGCTGACGGCGCGTCGAACCCCTTTACCCCTCAGACGTCCACAGGCTTCCAGCAGAGCGGCTTTACCCCGAAGGCGGCTGGAGAAGAGGAGGAGGGGTTCTTTGACGTCTTTCGCGACGTCAGCCGCTTTGTGGCCGGTGCGCTCCCCACGGTTGCGCCCTTCCTCGGTCCTATCGGAGGCCCCATCGCCGCTGTCGCTGGGACGGCGATTAATGCCCTTGCAGGCAGGGCTGAGTCGGCCTTTGACGACCCCGAGGCTGCAACCCGCGGTATTACAGACCGCGCTGTGCTTGCCGAGGCCGCTCTTCAGACGGTCCTCAAGATGGAGCACGGCCCGGTCTTGGAGAAAGTCGTCGGCGATATGAAGAAGACGTATACGGTCCATGCACCCAACATCAAGCTCATCGCCCCCAAGATCGCTCCGACCCTCTTCGATGCTGCGCAGACCATCAACGCCGGCGGCCAATACAACTACAAGAATGCAGGCCCACGCGCAACGCTGCCTCCTCGCCGCATCCAGACCGATGGCTCCGAGAGCGCTTTTGGCACGAGCGACTTCGCGGCCGGTCTCCTCCAGCGAGAGGCGAGGCCCCTCGTCGGAGAGGAGGGCTTCTTTGACGGCCTTAGCACCATCATCGACACCGGCCTGCGGATCGCGAAGCCCTTGCTCCGGGAAGGCGCCAAGGTCGGTCTCGGACTCCTCAGCAACGCTCTCGGCGCCGAGTCCGCCTGGGATCAGCCCATCGTCCCCGCTGAGCACATCAAGGCCGCCGAGCTTGTCAGCAAGCGGGCCATCCTCGGCGAGGCTGCTTTGCAGGCCTTGGACAAGCTCAACAAGCGCGAGCTGACCGAAGTCCGACTAAGCCACGACGCCCACGGCAACCCCGCCGTAAACAGCTCCGAGGAAGGCTTCTTCGATAACTTCCTCAACGTGGTCCAGAAGATCGGCACCGTGGCCAAAGCCGCCGCCCCCCACGTGCTCAAGGCGGTCGTGCCCATCGTCACCACCGTCCTCAGCAAGAAAAGCGGGGCCGAATCCCTCTTGGCGCTTCCCCGTGCGAACCTGCGCAAGAAGCCCTCGCTCGCCGAGATGCTGACCGACGGGAGCCTGCACAAGCTGAGCATCCAGGACGCGGACCGTCCCAACGGAATACAGGTGAGCAGCACTGTTTCTCCTCTCGCGCCCCCTGCATCCCCCGAGGTAGCGGTCCGAGAAAGTGTTGAACATTTCGACTCGGTACAGCAGCAGACCGGGCCCTCGATCCAGGTCCCCAGCTTGGAGGAGGTGCAGCGCCGCTACTTGGTTGAAGGGCCTGACCCCAACGAGGACAAACCCGTCTTCCAGGTTTACGACTGGGAATGAAGATGCACCAAGCTGACAGTTTCCAAGAAGCCGATTGCCACCTACGCCTAACCTGACTGATCGACAATTGCGCGGGCCACTCTGACAATTTTTTCCACGCGCGGGAGGGAGGGTAGGGTTTTGTGGATCGGGGTCTCCCCCATGGACGGCTACACTGTTTCCTTGCCCTCTGTGCCCGGTTCGCTTCCGATTTTTTTCTCATTTGTGTCGCTCGTTCACTGCACTTTACAATCTTTTCTGTTTCACTTCGACTGTCAACTAGTACCTTCCCACCACTGTCACTCCTTCGTACTACTTTCTCATGTCGGTCTTAAAAATAACAACATTGTACCCTGCCTTCTCACAACACCAGACAACAAAAGATGGAAGCCACTTCATTCGGACATACGCAAAAGGAGGGGTTCTTTACAGCTAGCTCATTAGATTTTTCTACTTCTCAGAATCCACATTAGCAGTAGTCTCTGCAATATAATTCTCATTTGACCCCCATAGCGTCTTGCAAGCCCCGCCTTCCTAGTTCGTGACAATGGTCACTCAATTTGGAACAGCTCTACCGGGTTAGACGGTAGTGCTGGCTGGAAGTCAGCGCACCTGAAGTTTACGAATGTAGGCTCTAACTACTGGCTGTGCGGTGCGCGATATGCAAGCATCGGAAAGATCCACAAACCTGTCAGATATAGTCATGGTGATTCGGGCAAAATGCCTAAGAGCTGGCTCTAGTTTTATCTTCCACAACCGAATGCGAGCAGGTAGAGAGCTTCCTTCCTACCTACAGTCGTGTATGAGCAAGTAAAGAACAATCCAGCTGATTTTCGTATGGGCGGTCGGTTGAGAGCCACAAAAACGGTTACTGGTCTCGACTTACTGTCCTTAACGTCCTCCCCAGAACGCTCAGAAGCTACTTCCCACAAACTCGTCTTCCTTACTCCTCGTACCTCACCCTCATGCTCGTCAGCATCCGCCAGTACGACCTCTGATCAGCGGTCATGTAGGCCTTAAGGCTCGTCCAGTTCCTCTCCGCAGCTCTTCCAATCTGTCCACTCCATCGCGTAGCAGGGAAGCTCTTCATCTCCCCGCGTGGTCCATCCACTCTTTTCAGGCCCTGCAGACGCACAACTCCCTTGAACAACTCGGTCAACACTACCGGGCTCATCTCCATGCCGAAACACCGATGAGGCCAAAACCGTAGTGCATGTATGACCCCAGTGGCCGATCGAGCGTCACCGTCCCGGGGCCTGAGAATGCCGCAGAGCCATGTGACGCCGCCGTCAAGTCAAGGATGACCATCGTGCCGGTTTCAGCTGTCCCTTTTCAGGTTCAGGGTCGCCAACCGGTACTGGCCCGGAACTGCCAGCCGGGTCCCACTGACACAGCGTATAATATATAGCGTCCGGGGCTTTCTCTACGAGGGGATCGAGCTCTAGCTGTGGACCGGGCCTTGGTTTAAGACCGAACCTCGGTCCTTCAGCCCCGTTCTGTTTAGCAATGCAATCTAAGAAGTTCACGGAAACTTTCAAGATTACAAAATCTCTTATCATTAAAGATTGACCAACCTGTTAAAACTGCGGGGATTTTTCTCTCCTGTTATTAAAGTGAAGAAAAGTGAGACCAGCTAGTAGGGGTGGTGCAAGGTCCTAAACAAAGTCCTTATAACTCCACAGCTAATATAAACAACAGTAACTATAAAGTCAAGTCCGTCCCGAAGCTAAGCCACCCAAGGGTCCCCCGCGATAGGAGTTTTCAGGTGGCGCCTAACACACTAAACGCACCTATCACGAGACAGCATAAAGCGTCCACTAGACACATATTCTACATATCAGGCCGCTCGGCACGCGATCGACGGGTTCGGAGAGAAGAAGAATGGGTACGCGAGGCCTTTCTTGGCCAGGGCGCTTATGGCGTCATCTACGAGAAATATCATGACAAAGCGGGGCCGAGGTTCAGAGCAGTGAAGGAAATCAAGAAGCGCGTTGCTGGTGAAGAGTTGGATTACACACGAGAGCTGGAGGCAATTGTCAAGTTCTCACATCCAAAGGTGGCTCGCTCGCACTAGAGACGCTTCCGGCGAACCGGGCTAATCTGGCGGCAATGCTCGCATTACTTCGTCCAGTCCGAAGGTTGGTCTGAATCTCAGGACTCAGTTTTCATTGCGATGGAATACTTTGAGCTCGGGGATCTCCAAAGAAACCTTGGGCAGCCACTGCCCGAGATCGTGGCGAAACAGCCTGGTTGTCTGCGACCAATCTGGGCACACGAAATTTCCTTTTTTGTTCGCAATCCTGAGCTGGGGTGGGCTGGGGTGAGCTGTGGCTGATTCGTCCTGACCTTTCCATGGTTCTTGCCCGAGCTAGGGTAATCCCATACGCTCCCACTGCACAGCCTCAGAAACCCGTTTTCAGTCCCCGCAGCTAAAGTTGCCTTTCGATATGCCCCACAGTGTCCACATTTCTAGCATATACTGGTACAAGCTGTAGGATAGTACGTGTCATCTTAGTCTAATTCCTAAGATAGCACGCAGGATCCTGGTACCAAAACTGGGATGGCATTTGGTGTACTAGCATATTATATACGTATGGTACATAAAATACTAGCACATAGAATATACCAGTACATAATGTACTGGCCTAGAGTGTACTGGTATGTAACATAAAAGTGCTACAACCCGCACCCGAGTAGGGTTAGGACTGCAACGCAGGACACTAGGGGTGTTGTTTACTCCAAAGTTGCCCTCGCCAACCCCAGTCACCCGCACCACCCTTAGCCACCTTGCTCATGCGCTACTCAAACACTGCTCAGGAAATAATCAGAGAAATCGCCAAATATTTTTAAACGAGTAGCCAGTACTCTGTAGTTCAAATGGCAACTTTTCAAGAGGTCCTAGTTTTGGGACACAGGTGGCCTCAAACTAGGACTCTCCCAACCACTTTTCGATCCTCGTTCCTTCCCACCAAATTTATATAAAACCAAGTTTACGTCCTGTCACGGTATCTGACTACTGGGTTGACGGGAGAGGGTTGGGGAAGTTAGTATATGGACAATCTTATTCGTGCTCTTATTAACATGATGCGAGCAATTTTGTTGGAGGGGGACGCCCATTTCATTCTACATTCTGTCTTAGTTATTTACAAAACACTGAGCTCTCCATTTGTCGCTGTAGTAGCTCCCCGGAACGATTTGCCGTCTACATGCACTCTACTTGTGAGCTCATCATCTACCCCAAGTGAGTTGTTCTACGGCTGTGCAGGCTAGCCTCACCAATAGCTCACTCTAGCTTAGGAGCGGCTCAGGGTCATGCACGAACATAGAAACTGCTGAGGGTAACTTTGGTGTAAAATATAGTGCTGTTGACGGGGGCGCTAGGGCACTTGAATTGCGACGTACTAGCTGCTCGAGACATTACGACCTATTCATTTCGTAACCGATATCCGTCCTACGAAACTAGCTCTGAAAGATCTTTATAGTGATTCCGACAGAATAGGAAATTCTGCGCAGCTCTACTGCCTTCGCCCTCCCCCGCCCCGGGTACGGCCACTAGCCATTGCCTCCTCATCCCGTGCTAACTCACGCATGCTCTGCCTCCACACTCTGGCCGTACAACACCTGTATCATGGCTATGTGCTCCTCAAGCTCTTTATCTCTTGCTACGATCACCATACTCAATTGCTCAACTTGTCCTTTGAGCTTCCTATTTTCTTCCGAAAGCCCCTCGCTCACCTTCTTGTAAAAGTCGACCAGTTTCTGAAGCTCGGTAGACTCGGTGTCGTCACGGCCACCCCCTGCATCGCCAACCACGAATTTATGTAATTTTGCCAGCTCTTGCTGCCACTTTTGCTCCTCCGCCTTGTGCTGCCCTTGTAGTTGTTGAACCGTCTCGTGCCAAGACGTTTCCTTGTCTGCCAGCTCCCGTGTCTTGTCAGCAAGGTCTTGTTCTCTGCCCCCCAGTTCGACCGTCAACTGTCCCATCTTGGCCTGTAATTCGTCGGCGCTTGTTGAGCCGGTTGCGGCGGAATATCGTCTTAAGGTTTCTAGCTCGTGGACCTGTCGCTGCAGGCCGTGTATCTTTGCGTCTTTTTTCTGCAGCTCGCCTGTGAGGCGGGCGGCTTCATCCTCGGCCTTGAGCAGGTCTGCTATCACGCGGTCGATTTCCTTGTCTGCATCACCTTGGTCATCGTCCGAGTCGAGCAACTCCAATGCCCTGGTCGCATCGACCATTTCGTCGAGTACAAAGAGAGGACGGGCGGGCGTGCCGATCTCGGAACGTTTCCGGTTGCTTGCGGTAGCGGCTGAGAAACTGAGCTGGCAATCCAACTGCGAGACCATCCGATTGTCTGTTGTCGCCTCCGGCCAGACGTGTTCGCGTTGAGATATCATGTGGCAGTGTGGGAACATGGGGGGTCGGGTGCCGTACGACATGTTAGCTGCAATTTGAGGTTGCGTTATTCGTCACCGGTTCTCAAATAAATTGAAGTCGAATCGGGCGTAACTTGCTGGCTCTGTTCTTCTGGTTGTCTTGCCCTGCAGTTCTCTTTTTCCACTAAAACAAAATCAAGAGTGATGCAAAAGAACGCTCTTTTTAGGGACAGCAGGAGGGGCTGCTTCGTCTAGAGATTTGGCCTAGGCACACCAACCTGTCACTTCTCGGGGCTGGCTGGCTGGTCGGTTCGGCCTCTATTGTCCCGCCACGTTAGGCATTGGACAGCCAAATAGACCATGGTAATGCGGGCTCGCCAAAATTAGGGACCCGCATTGGAGCATTCACTCAAGTTAGATGGACACACCTCATGGCGTTGAATGTCGTGAGGCCTACCATGCACAGCCCAACTGCATCTCTGTCCAAAAGCGGAACCATGACCTTCCCACCCTGCAGCTTTGGCCGGGGTTCATTGAGGCTCGATTTGTTTCCATGGCATTTTGGTTTAAAGTCTCTTTACTTTCTCGCAATTAGGGTAGCCCACCCCCTTGTTGTGCAAAATACAAACGATCTTGCTGTGTGTAGTAAACTCGTGCCACTTGCTGAGATGATTGGGAAGACGGTGCCCGAACAATCCCTGGGATCGCCCAGTCTAGACGATCCCATTCTCAAGATCATGGAGGATTGTAGTTGTTCCCGTCAAAGGGCGATGGCGGCTTTTCAGGTATTTATATTCCCTGGTACCCTGTCCCGTCAGACCTTGCCCCCAGCTCACCGACCAGCAAGTAGGCTTCCAAGGGTGATGTCGAACAGGCCAAAAGACATCAGAAAACTCGGGCAAAGTACCAAGCGCGCTCTACAAGGTCTTCCCGACTGCCAACCTCGGTTGCAACAGACCAGTCACGGGATGGCGTCGGCGCGCCCTCGCTCTCTCAGCCGGGCTCCAAGGAGACCGACGTTACTAGACCTGGCAGCGAAGGGGTTCGCGCGGGAACGGCGCCATCAAGCCCAGCAACAACGCCGGTTCCCGAGGCGACCGAGGTCTCGGATGCCGACCTGGATGAAACCGCCATCACAGAATGGGATTTTATCCTGCCGAGGCTGCCACTCCCTGACCAACCTTCCACGACCGACGAAGCGGGTCAGCGCCCCCTTGACCTCTTGAACCTCGTTCGGGGTATCCAGCACGGTGCTAGTCAGGGGGACGTGGCAAGACACTTGGCCGACTACAGCCGAGTCACGGTGGAGCGAGAAATCAACGACGAGATAAAAGGATTTCCCAGCATCTTTTACATTGTTGCTCGCAACGACGAAATTCTTCTCCGGATGTGGGCGGCCCATGGCGGCAATGTCTCGGCTGTGCACGGAGCCTCCAGAGTGCCTCTGGTGGCCTTTGTAATTGCGCAGAGCGAGATGATTCAGCAGGACACCACCATGCTGCTTGCCGTTTTGCTCGGCCTCGGCGCGCCGCCGGATGCGATCCCGCCAGCGTTTTACACGCCCTATCACCAGGACCTCCCGGCCGATGGGCCCAATCTGCAGGGAAGCGGTCACGATCCTGTGCCGGTCTGGTGCACCGTCGCCACCAGCCGGAGGCTCGCGAGGACGGCCAACCTCGGCCAGCGCTACTACCTCAACAGTGCGGCGCGCTTGGTGCCGACCACGGCCCGGTCGCGCCAGGTCGCGGTGCGTAAGAAGGCGCAGGCGGTTCTTGAAATTCCCTACTTTTTGGTCGGGCAGACGACAGCGTCCAACCGGCTGCTCCGCAAGCTCATCAGCCACATCATGATCCCCAGCGAGCGGCCGTTGGTGCTGGCCTTTGCCGGGCCCAGCGGCCACGGCAAGACGGAGCTGGCGAGGCGGCTCGGCTACCTGCTCTCGCTCGACCTCGAGGTGGTCGACTGCGCCATTGTCAATCGAGAGCTGGAGCTATTTGGGCCGCGGCACCCCTACTCTGGCGCCGACCTCGGCACGCCGCTCAACAACTTTTTGGCCAGACACGCAAAGCAGCCATGCATTGTCTTCCTTGACGAGTTTGAAAAGACAACGTCGGATATCCACCAGGCATTACTCCTCCCTTTTGATAATGGTACGCCTAGGTACTCTAGCATTTTGGTAGAGCGTCTGGTTTACTGACACACTTTCCTTTTTTTTTCTTCCTGCTTGTCTTAGGAGAGTACCAGGACCGCAGAAACCTCAAGACGGTGGATTGCTCAAAGACGATCTGGATCATAGCCACAAACGCGGTGGATGATAAAATACACAGCTTTTGCGACCTCCACACGGACATCATCACAAGCGATGACGAGTCGCGCAAAGAGCAATTAGCCAGACAGCTGTCGAGAGGCCTCAAGAAGGAGTTCCTCTCCCACTTTGGGGTAAGCATACTTGACCTATATCTATTCTCTCATTTTCATTTTATACCCGCATAGTGTTTTACCTTCTAATACGTCCTGTTGATTTTCACACCATCGATTTGGATACTTGTCTTTTTTTGGGGGGGGATGGTGCTCAAACCCTCTGAGTGTCTAAGTTTTGGTCTATGCCTGGTTAATATCTCCGTACCAAACAGGGCCCCATCACCGGCCGGATATCCGAGTTCATCCCCTTTGTTCCCTTCTCAGAGGGCGAACAGGCCGTCATTGTACACAAATTTCTCCGGGCCTTGATCAGCAGAGTACGGGCTCCTGTGAACCTGTCAACCGGCCAAGACGAGTGGCTTCTAGGAGACATTCGACTCCGTATTCGACACGACGCGTCCGTGTGCATCGCGTTGGCCAAGGACGGCTACCTCCGGGAGCTGGGTGCCAGGAGCCTTAGTGGAGCGGCGAAAAGGGTAGAAGATATGCTGGTAGGCGTATATCTTGAAGAGAGCGGCGAGATTGTCGAGCGCGGCAAGGGTCTGGATGTCGTCCTCTCCATGGACGGGGACGAGATGGTCTTGATGCCTCTGCACAAATCCTAGTTATTGCTAAATATTGCTAAATATTGCTAAATATTGCTAAATATTGCTAAATATTGCTAAATATTGCTAAATATTGCTAAATATTGCTAAATATTGCTAAATATTGCTAAATATTGCTAAATATTGCT
>Ga0247770_1000377_pt1 | contig 43570 bp, 52 predicted proteins | sample UWRJL136409B6_FD_179943 | JGI IMG/M metagenome (GOLD analysis project Ga0247770, IMG submission 179943) | Plant litter microbial communities from Arlington Agricultural Research Station in Wisconsin, United States - UWRJ-L136-409B-6 | ecosystem: Environmental > Terrestrial > Plant litter >... | reverse complement strand
GAGGGCTTCCAACCGCTAAATACTGCGTACAATGGGGTAGTTCCATTCCTCCGTTGTTGTGGCCTGGAATGAGCCACGCAGTAATTCAACAGAATACCAGCGATCGGTCCGATCGCTGGTATGGAGGCTATTCAGGGATTGGATTCGTGTGACAGCATCACCTAAACTCCTTTGTGATTGTTTCGGTACCTAGATACGTAAAACTCATTGTCCCCGTCCAGCTTAGCCCCAAAACGCCTTAGCCTGCTGCCCCAACGACTTCTGCCCCGCCGTATTCGCGTGACATCCATCCTGCACCTCGCCCCTCAGCAACTTAAACTCGCCCGGATACGTGACATTCAACGCCTTATCCTCGCCCGCCCTCCTCGCCAAATCCACCGTAAGCTGCGGCCCCTTCGGCCCCGCCAGCGAGCAACTCCCCGGATTATCCGGATACACCGGCTGCCCGGTGATCCAAATCCGTGCCCCGGGCGCCGCATGTCCCCGCGCGTTGGCCACCAGCTGCTTGACCTCGTCGTAGGTGGCCCCTGGGTTCTGAAAGATGCAGATCTGCACCCACACCTCGGACGGCTTGCCGTACTTGGCGGCCTGCGCGTCGAATTTGCCCCAGCTGGGGGACGTGGTGCTTGTCCAGGACTGCACGACGAGGCCGCCCGTGCCGTAGGGGCCCCACATGTGTTTGCCACCGATGGCGATGTAGCCTTGGGCGACGTTTTCGGACATGGAGCAGCCGACGAAACCCATCGAGGGCTCGCGAACTTGGCGGCGGGTGGGCGTGGCGGAGGCGAGGCCGAGGAGGAAGGGGGTGAGTGGGAGGTGCATGGTTGGGTTGGGGGGACTTTGTTTGGATAGATGGAGGGAAGGAAGTTGGGGTGCCCTGGTGGTTGGAATCCAAGGGAGTTTCGTTTGGATGCTCTGCAGAGGTCCTAGTGTACTACTTATACTTGAACCTGCGGGTGCGGAGGCAACTTCAACTGCTGCACTTGCAATTTAACTCGGCTCTATCTCTGGAAGGGTTGTCAAGACACGTAAACAAGCTACATACCCTACAGTACCGAGCCCAGCATTCGGGGCCTTGAAGTATCGGTGTTTCTTGACCGGAATGTGGGGGAGTAGATTCAGGGCCCGCGCCTGAAGAGAGTGACATCCTCGACCGGCGGACCGGAACGTGGACAGCAACCTCCCTGATTGGCCGGCGTTGAATGACACCCGTTTCGGCCTAGCGCGTCCTCTCCCAGGCAATGCATTTACAAGGCTTGGAAGCCCAGCTCTTCGAGAAACCACGTTTTGCCTAAACACGACCCACCGCGACCCAGCACAATCGCCGACACCTTTAAAGGGCTCGCCGTTCCCAAAGAAGCCCGAATCCGCGCCCTCCTCCCTCTCGAACTCCCGATCACACAAACCGACACCATGGTTGGAGTCCCCGGCCGCTCCAAAGCATGCATCACCTGCCGCCAGCGCAGAAAAGGGGTAAGTTGCCTCCCACCAAATTCCGCTGTACCTACCAAAGGGCTTACAACCCCAGTGCGACCTCAAAAAGCCCGCCTGCACCCAATGCACCAAGGCTGGCCTCAACTGCGCCGGCTACGACCCCCCGCGCGTCTTTGTCGTGAGCACGCCACGCACCCGACACCCTGGATATAGCCTGAGAGCAGCTGCCGCAGCTTCCCAGCCGCCGAGCGACCTGTGGCACCGTATCCACCACCATGGTGGCCAGATATCCAGTGAAACTACGAGCCTCCGACTGTTGGCGCGCCCCGAGGACGAGCGGAGATGCATCGCTTCGTTCTGGGAGGCGTACTTCCCTGATGGGCGGCCCATCCCCGCGGGCGCGGTGAGGAGTTATACCTGCACCTGGACCGAGACGGCGAGGAAGCTTTTCGGGGAGGAGGAATGTCTGCGGCATGCGCTGTGGGCGAATTGTCTCCTTGTGACGGGGAACCGGGAGGGGGTGGAATGGATGTTGAAAGAGGCGGCAGTGATGTATGGGAAGGCTCTGTCTGGGCTGAGGGCTTCGCTGGGGACAGCACATGGGGCGAGGAGGAACTCCGTGGTGGCAACGGTGAAGCTGCTTGAGATGTTTGAGGTAGGGATGCGGTAGTCTGGCGAGCGTTGGTGCTGGTACTGATGCAGAACGCTTATAGGCTTACTCTCGGCGGACGGACTCGGGTGAGACCCCTGATCGGTTGCCAAGTTGGGGACAGCACCACGCCGGCGAGCTTGCGCTATTCCTTTCCAGAACTCCCGTGGCACATATCGACGGCGATGCACACCATATATTTGCCGACGAGAGGGTAGAGATGGTAAGCACCCCTTCCTGCCCCGCTGGGAGAAACGAATGCAGAACACCCCCTCATTCTCTCACCCCAGGCACTATCGGCCATCCTCCAGCGAAAGCGACTACCCCTCAGCATGCCTGAGTGGAAGAGCGTCCCCTGGCAAAACATCCCCAAAAACATGAAAGACATCCTCGCCGATGTCCTCGTCGAGATGCCCGGGCTACTCGAAGACCTCGACAACATACTGTGCCTGCCCTCCGAGTCAAGCGCCCAAACTACATCCCGCCGCGATCTCATCCGCAAGTGCTGGGAGTACGACGCGCAACTTCTTTCCTGGCTCGGGCTGCTCAGCAATATCGCCCAACCCCCCGAACATCATGATCCCTGTCCAGAACCGGAAAATCATTTAGGCGAGTCCAAATCGGACCTCGTCACGCACGTTGCCCAAGTCCACGGCATGAGCCTCTTCTGGCTCACGTCCATGGTCCTGTACAGTATTCTTCGGGCTGTATCTGGTCCCGAGGACGTCCTGACTGAGCGGACAGATCCAATGCACCATGCCCGCAAGCTCGTTGAGGCGATTGGGATTTTGATGCGGCCTGAATCGGGGCTGTATGGGAAGCAGAGTGCGGCGCTGCAGATCGAGATTGCTTGGCGGTATGCGACGGAGCTGGGTGGTTCTTCAGGCGAGGGTGGGGATCTGTTGGAGGCTTTGGAACGGTTGAGAGGTGATTTGGACAGGAGATTGGTGGCGACAAGGGAGGGTACCAAGGCTGGGAGTGGGGATGTGGGACTGGGAATCGGGATGGAGGCTATGAAGGGGAAAGAAAGCATGGAAATTTAGGATACCCGGCTTTCGTATGGAGTATTGCACTGCTTTGGGGATTTAAATACGGCATTCGCTGAAAGAATTCAAGCAGCGTGTCCGTTGCTGGATTTCACGGCCCAGATTTGGAGTTGGTGTATGTCCAGGGACAGCTTCAACCCTCTGCCACGTCTACTCTCCATGCAAATCATGTATTTAGATATTAGCTTAGACACTTAGCTATGACGTCGCTTCATGAAGGTGGGCAATAAAAATAGCTGCGTGGTAGTACCATTCAGGGGCTGAGACGGCTAATCTCAGCTCCCGTCCCCAGTGCACCAATCGCCATTCACCCCCATCATTGAGCTCGGCCGGGCATGGCTCCGTCTTACCATGCATTTCTTGTCGCGTGCTCAGCTCGATAGATCGACCGCAATCGAAAAAAATGATACATAGAATTAATTTCCCTCCACCTACCCCTAAACCCCTCAGTAACCCGTTCCCTTCCAGACTTCTCGTAACCACAACCCCTGTTCTCAAAATGTTCCTCCCCCTCATCCTCTCCCTCGTCACGCTCACTCCCCTCCTCACCCTCGCCGCCCTCAATGGCCGCTGCACCGGAAGCAAAGCAACCGGTCAGTTCAAAACACAGGGGGTCTGCATCAAGACCTCGACATGCCGACGGTACAGCGGCACCACCAAGAACGGCGCGTGTCCCTTTGATGACGACGACGTGAAGTGCTGCATCATCGACAAGTGTGGCCCGTATCCGGAGGGAAATCTGGGGGGGAAGAGTCATTGTGAGTGGAATACGGATAAGGATAGTGCGTGTAATGTGTTTGGGATTTGGTATGATGGTGAGTATTTCCTGTGGGAGGAGGGTGAGGAAAAGTGTAGTATGGGGGCTGACAGAGAGATAGATCGGTGCCCAGGGGGAGATAACTATAAGTGTTGCGAGATTCCATGAGCGACCCAATGAAGATTGTCTCCGGGTGAAATGAGAGATGGGCCAACTGTACGAGGTTCTGAGAGGAAAAGGAGGGTTCCGAAATAGCGCAAACAATGCCTTCCGGTGGCGTCAAAGTGGTTTCCCGGTTTCAGAACATGAATCACCTCCATGCTATGGCGAGAGACGACACCTAGTCTGTTCGTAAAGTATTATTCACCCTTGCTGCCCGAACCCCACACCAGATGTCTGTCGCGCAACATCAACCGCGGCGAGTTCGAAGGCGCCGCTCGCGTCTTAAGTAACCGATTCAGGCGTCCTATTCCCTGCCCACTCTTCTTAATTCAACTGCCTAGTTAGCCCCTATTAATCGGAGACGTGACTCTGAGGAGTTAAAGAGACCTGATCTCGGGTCTTTCCTTCGGCCCTTGAGCTCAAGTTGAGCGCTGCGCCTTCTTGAGATTCTCGGCCGAAGGCGATGCCAGGGTGGGCAATATTGAGGCACAGAGCAGAAAGGAGCATCATCCTATGTTTTGCAAGCCAACTGTTAGTTACTGCCATATGTGAAAAGGGTCTGACATGAGGGATCGGTAGAAGAAAACTCATGTGGACTCGAGGGTCATAAATGCTGCCTCGTTGCGTATTAATGGCGTCTCATAATCGTCCCACAGCTCGTCAATCCGGAAAATACAGCAGATCAGGATAGATATTGTCGAAGCAAACAAGAACGCGATAAAAGGCTTTGTCCGAGTCTGGAGTGGCTTTGATGCCAAGTGTTTCCGGACATAGCGAATGACGTACTCGGCAAACAGAACAACAAAGATGACGATAGTCACAACCTGGAGGATGATGCCTCCAATGGAGATCCGCACGCCGCTTCTATTTCCACTCGCACCTTGTACAAATGCTTGGGGAATGAGGGAGACAAGGATGCAGAGGATGAAGAACCAGACGAAGAACTTCGGGTTCAAGTGGAACAGGGAACTGTCGAGGTGGTCGATCCTTGTGCGCTCGGATCAGCGTCATCACGGGGCAACAAGGGGGTACAAATGGGGCCTCGACGTCTTGGAGAGCAGCACATAAATTGCCGAACAGAAGAATACGAGTGCAGTGGTGATGCAGACTAAGATGGAACATGACCAGTCAGCACGAAGGTGGCTTGCATGGAGAGCGGTGATTTCAAACTAGGGTGTCTTACCGATCTGGATAACGAATGCGTTGAACGAAAAGGGGTTCGAGTGCAAAATGATCCGCCCAATTTACCCAATGATCTCGTCCAGACAGCCGGCAACCATGCAGATCGTAAATCCCCACGTCCTCCACTTGATCCCCTGAGCCAAGTGGACGAGCATCAAAAGCGTGAAGACTCCGATGACGGCGCCATTCCCCGGAGTCGAGGACTGGTATTCGAGGATACTGGCCTCCAGGGGGGGGGGGGGGGAGAGCAAGGGTGCAGTTGGCGTTCGTGCCGGGGGGGATTAGGCCGCTTGGTAGCCCGCCCATAGTTCGTCTGGGTTGGTTGGGGATGGGAAACGAATGTTAAGAATTAGAAATAAATGGTACTCAGTCAGTCAGGTGAGAATATAGAAGTATAGAGAACTCGAAGACATGTCCGAACACTCCACCCCACACCCTTCAGCTGAGGAGCTGTGCTGATGCATCGGATCTTGTTGGCGCCGTGAAGCGCACACGAGCCGTGTAGCAAGTTGATGCTCACTGGAAATGACAAAGAGGGCGAGAAAGACTGCACGGTCAGCCTCAAATAAGGAAATTCTTGCGGAGCCCTTTTTGGAGGTCGATAATAGGGTGCCACTCTCCTTGATGTTGGCGGGTGTTCCCCATTCGGCTGTGTTGGCGAAACGGACTGTCGGGTTGTGCCATCACCCCGTCATCACACCCAAAATAGCATTCTGGTGAACGAAGTCTGGCGTCTGCTGATTTATCCCACCAAGGCAATGTGTTGTCTTGATGGTCATCAATTCTTTCTGGGAATGTTTGTCATTTTGCCGTGTTGTCGCATCAGTCCGCGGCTCAGGGGTTGTCGGTCCAACTCAGGTGATTATGTGCCTCCAATGCCAGTTTCAAGGTTTCGGCGACATTGATTTTTTGATTTTGTAATCAGCCTCGTCTTCCGTGCATCGGCAAGCGCTAGACCGCAATAGTCTGGACACTCGGATGTGATGACTCAGGATGCCCACTGCAGGGTGATCACCAGCCAAGCCTCAGGCATTTCAGACCGTACAACCCAAGCAGTGCAACCGGTTGATCAGTGATCAACATTCACCGCCAAAGGGGAAATTTGTAATTCAACCACGACCCGAAGCATTCTGTTATAAACCGCAAGCGTTTGGCATACTCAACAGCAACTTCAAGAAGCTCAATCACAACAGAAAAGTATTCCACCATTGCCTTACCCCTGAAACCACCGCCGCAATGTCGACTCAAGAGACTGCACTCACCCAATTCCTCGAGGTCGGGGGAACGACCTTCGCGTACCGCATCATCGGATCTCCCTCGCCTGCCACTCCGCCCTTGCTGCTCCTGAACCACTTCCGGTCCAACATTGACCTTGTAAGCTCCTGACCCCAAATGCCCCAGCCACCCACACACCAACAAAACCATCCACTAACACCGTCACCCCAGTGGGACCCCCTCCTCATTAACGCCCTCGTGCAAATTGGCCTCCAGCTCATCACCTACGACTACGCCGGCATCGGCCACAGCACCGACACCGTCAAGCCCACCATCGCCGGTTTCGCCTCGGACGTATCCCTCTTCCTCTCCGCCCTCCTACCCACGTTGCCCAACAACACCACCTCCGTCGACATCCTCGGCTTCTCCATCGGCGGCTACGTCGCCCAGCAACTGACCCTAACCTCCCCCTCCCTGGTCCGTAAGCTCATCCTCGCCGGCACCGGCCCCTCCGGCAGCCTCGGGCACCACCAGCGTCCCATGCCCGAAGTCCAATCGGCCATCATGGCGCCCTCTCCCGACCCGGAGTCCACCACCGACGCGTTCTTCCCCTCCTTCTTCCCCGCCGCCATCCGCAACGTCACCGGCGACGCATGGCTCCCTCGCATCCTCTCCTCTCGCACTGGCGTAGCAGGACAGAACGGCGAACCCCCATCGCAATTCTTCACCACCGGTCCCGCCCTCACTCCCCTGATCAAGGCTTACCTATCCTGGGACGCAGATCCAACCCCATATTCTCTCCTGCAGACAATCCAGAACGATGTGCTGGTTACATGCGGGGATAATGATCTGATTGTGCCGACGGCGAACTCGGTCGAGCTGGCGAGGCAAATTCCGAGGGCGAAGCTGATGATGTATCCGGCGGCGGGACATGGGCATTTATTTCAGTATGCAGGGTTTTATGCGAAGCAGGTGGGCGAGTTTGTGAGGGGGGAGATGCCGGATGCGCCTTTTTTTGCGGGCGGTGTTGGGGGGGTTTGAGCGAAGGGAAGAGGACGGGAGAAAGGGGATTAAGTTGGGCCTTGGGAGGGGTAGGTTGAAGTGGTGGTCTTGGGGGTGGGAACTTCAAATTGGAGGTGGTAGTAATAAGTAGGTATTAATTTAGGAGCGGAACAGCAGAACTTCATGTAATAGAATGCGATATACGCATTGCTTCTCCTCCAGGCCTGACACCTTGGCCACGAAGTCCCATCCCTGTGCTCTCGGAGGAGCCTGCTTTGCCTTGGAGATTTCGATGCGCATCCATCATCGGAGCCACCATGGAGGAGTCGGCTTAGAAAGGTGCGGCCGGACAAAGTTCAGGCAGACCACTGGGCACCTCAGGCAGCTTACTGGCTGATGTCTATGACGTGGAGTGAATTGTGAGCCCCACCCGCGCAAATCTCGACCACCCCTTGATTTGTGTGTTTGCTCATGCTGGCTACGGAAGAGGCAAATACCATGGCGCAGCTCACGAACACCTACCAGCAGTACAAAGCTGACACAAAACTGTTTGTCTCATGGCTTGCAACAGCCGCCAAGGCAAATGGCTAGTCTCAGCCTGGGCCACCTGATTCGGGTGTCGCAGCTCCAGACACTTAATTGGGTCCTCTTGGAGATGAAAAAAGCAACCACCGAAAGAAGGCCAGGAACAAGCCAACCAACTACGCGGTCGCCATCAGCGACTTCGTACCGATGGCGAAACTAGTGGGCGAATGCAAATCGGCCATGCCCTCTTCAATCGCCAAGATCCTCGAACGCGTTATCGATCTTCGCGAATCATTCGCCGAACTCGTCCAGCAGAAAAGCGCTGTCCCCGCCGAGCCGGCGACGGCAGAGAATCATTCGCACTTCGTCAATGTTCTCAAACAAGTCCGGCAAATTCTGGGTGGCGCAAACCAAAGCGACGCAAGCCCAGGCAGCAGTACACCACCAAGCTCTCGCCAGTGTCTTTCGACCGCTTTCGCAGCACTTCATCTCTACGAGCTATCGCAGTCACTCCTGGATGCTCTTGGCATTGCTATTCCTGCCCCTGCGTATGGCATTGCCGAAGATGACGCCGGGCTGGAGGAAGATGCACAAGTGGCGTTTGCTGCGCTGTTGCAGGACGTTTTACTTCTCAGAAAATAAGTGAAGGAACTGTGGGCCGTGGCGCATCCGCTGCGAAAATTCTACTTGGCCGCTGTTGCTATCGCAACCAACACGACCATAGACCTCGCCCGCACAATGGAAGAGGAGGCCGCGCCCATTCTGGACCGCTTCTGCGGCGTTACCAAGTTCCTCGTCGACCATTACCACACTGCGGCTTCTGCTGAAGGCTTGGACCCAGACCAAAGGGTCGCGGATGGTGATAGCATCAATATCGACGCGTATAATATTTCCAAGAGGACAATGTACGAGGCGTACCATCTCCTGGATCTTTTCCGCAAGGCTTGCCTCAAGACTCCGGGGATAATGCCATCGCTTTACAACGGACAGCCATATGGATGGTATGAAGACGAAGAGATCAAGACCTACTCGTCACGCGAGAAGTATCGCCGAGATTGCGCAAGATTCGCAGAGATTGTCTCAGAGACGGCCGTTTTGGCCTTGAAGCTCAAGTGGAGCAAGGTCCAAGATGAGCTCACTCGTGGCGTTCGGCTCATCATGGATGACTCGTCTCGGCCGATACCATTCTGGGTCATCTTCGCTGCCCAGATCTTCATCGACAACCTTGAAGTCCTGGGCGGCCAATTTGAGGCTGTTTGTGTGGATGCTTCTAACACTGAAGAATGGATTACTGGCAACTGCAAGCTGGTCCTTCAGCGAATTGCGGGACAACCCAGACCGCCAAGATGGGAGGCCCAAAAAGACGGTTCGCTGAGGAGGCTGCTGCAAGAGGCGCATTTCTTCGAGACGGGGGTCATCTCGAAGTGGAAGCGGCGGATTCTCTCTCCTCCGAGGGCGCCTGGGTACCGACACTGCCGGCCACGCCCGTGTCAACATGGCGCTGGAGGATGTGTGCAAGATTGTTGGCGAAGGCGAATGGGCCATGATGGACTCGCCCCCAGCGATATATTTGAGCTCGAATTCGGCCGAATGTCTCGCAAAAGAAACACAGAAAATACACGGCATCGACTCCCCCTGCCGGGCCGCAAGGAACACTTGACCCTGTCGCCGGCTGCGCTCATTAAAAGGCTGGCAACCAAGTTGCATCCGGAAATAGTCATGCTACATTTTGACTATATTTGCTTGCATATGATCTGTTGGTCCACCCTCCGTCTTTTCAAGTACAACATGGACCCTCTGTTCAAACAGGCTTTAGGTGGAAGACTTGACTACATTGAGTCTGACGCCCAGCTTCCTCAGTTGGTTGGAATCATCTTCCGTGCGGCTGCGGGCCTGGCGCCTGGGCTACCGCGAAAAGACTCGCTCGTCCTTCTCGACGCAGCACGGAAGATTCAGCTATATCTTTGGAACAATCCGAGTCATCCGCGGAAGCATCAATGGGTGGTCGACCAGATGGAGAAGTTAGGGATACTGGCGGAGTATGAGCTTGATAAATAGACATGGTATGGTGCTTAATGGCTTTACATTACCGTCTAGACGGGTTGGTAAAATGCCGGGTTGTTCGGCTTCAAAATTCGCCCCCTTTGGCTGGATCATGAATGACTGCGAAGGTTGGACAAACGAGACCCCAAGGGGGAAATATCGTACACCGCCCACTCCTTTGACGCCTGCAGATTCCTGCACGGTATAGTGACAGGCGCACTACACATTGTGTGGAACGTTTCACTGAGGGTACGGAGCTCATGGGAGCAGCGGAAGTGCAGTTGCAAAGTGACTTGATTAGGTAGAAAGGGGGGGAGCGAAGCTCCCAGCCTAAATACAAAAGAAAGCTCCCTGTGTGTGAGGAGAGCACATGACTAAAGGTTCCTGCGCTCCAGCCTAGCCTGGAGCGGTAAGGCGCCTGCGCGCCTGAGCGCCAAGAACTGCCGCTGCAGTTCGATATCCCCCCTCGTGCATTTGCGCCTCATTAGTCCATAGTCCGAATTGGTGCATCTGTGCGGGAGGTAGTCTTGGCTCTCGCTTGGTTTGGACTATTGACTTTAGCTGAAAAAACAAGACAGTGGTGGCCAACGATGGAGACCGCCGAGACCGCCACCACGACAGGTTCAGTTTAGCTGAGGGATCCCGCTGCGATCCACCACCGACTCGACCAATATGAGCAAAGAAGGGTCCCTCTATCTTGGGCTATCTCTTGGCCAAATACCCAGACCACCAAGCCAGTCTTCAACAGGACACAGCTGTACGAGACAGATTGTAGCCATATCCGTCCACAACCCACAGTCAGCGAGCTTTCTCCATGTAGAACCGTTGACAAAGACTGGCTGCTGCTGACATGACGAGGCGGCGAGAAAATAAAAGAGCGTATCAAGATTCTTCTTCGTTATCGCCAGCAACATAAGCCTGCCTCTCCTGCTCGTATCTCTTCTTGTCGGCAGCTGCCTTAGCCTCATATGGGGCGCGCTGACTGTCGCTTAGAGCCTTCCACTTGTTCCCCAGAATCTTGCCCATCTGGCCGAACGGGATCCCCGGGTTCTCCTCTCCGACATTGTCTCGTTGCTCGTTTGCAAAGAACATGAATGCCGAGATGCCTCTTTTGGGGGGATCCAGGGCACTTCTCAGCGGGTTCTTCAGCAGGACCCTCCCTTCGTCCCCGCCAGGGCCTTTCTGGGCTAGCCCAGCGTCTTTTGATGGCTCGTTGAAACCTATGTCCTCAAAGTCCTTCCACATCGGCTTCTCTTTATCCCCCTCACTCAGACTCCGAGTCATGCGGAAAAGCTCAGAGGGTTTTGATGGCCCCTCGCCAATTTCATGCCCAGGGACTTTAGAGTCAAGCTGCTCAAGCTGCCTAGCTCGCCTGAAAATTGCGTCCCAGTCCTTCCCTGCGGCAGGGTCTGGGGACTCTTGTTGAGTTTCGTCAGCCCTACCAATGCTCGAGGATGGTGCGCCGAATTTAAGGGGTGTGGGCGGAGTTTGCTTTTGATCGTCTTGTCTGAATATTTCGTCCCAATCTTCATTCATCGTAGGCCCTCGAGAACTTGGTTCGGCCCCATCATGAGGATCAGCCCCCAAAATTGATTTGTGAAGCCCGGAAGAGAGACTTGATGGACTATCCCCCAGGCCGGCGAATATCGAATCCCAATCTTGACCCATGGTAGGAACCGCAGACCGTGATTGCTGTTGTTGAGATTCTTCGCGAGTGTTTATCGCGCGTATCTGCATGGAGCCGCTCATTAAGCTTTCCGGAAGAGTCTTCGGTAGGGGGTTGTGGCTTCCCTGGCCTTTGTGTTTCTGCTGCCGCATCAGACACATTGCAGCCGCAAACTCGTCGTCCGTCAAAAAACCCTTGTTGCCGATATCCACCAGCTGAAAAATCTTCCCCAGAGTTTTGTCTGAGAACGTCCACTCCTCAAAGAATCGTTTCGCGACATCACCCAAGTGGACTCCCGGATTACCGCAGGCGAGATCCTGGAATTCTCGGTCATAGCTTGCCCTGTCATCTTTCGTTATGATCCAATCTTTGGGATCAAGCTGAGGGGTACGCTGGCGAGGTGTGGAGTCGGTAGTGGCCGTTGTGTCAGGCTCAAAAACTGGAGGAGAGCCCCGACAGTGTCGCATTGCGGCCTCGTAAAGTTCGCTAGGCAAACTGGCGTGTTGTGAGGGCAAGGCAGGCATAGCGCCGCTTCTTCTCGATGATATCAGGTGCATGGCGATAATGAACTCTGTTTGAGTAAGAGTACCGCGCTTTTCAAGGTCGACGAGGGCCCATATAGTCCCGAGGTCCACATTTGGGAGTCCGGACATTTCGAAGACGGCCTTTCCTTCTTCCCCGCCAACGACTGGCTCCCTTATTCCTAAAGCAGTTTCGCGAGTTATGCGTGATTTTTTCCAGAACAACTTTACATACTGAGACGCCCTCTCTGGCGTTAGCTTTGGGATCCGGATGCTAAGGGTGGTTGCCTGGTAAAAGGGTATGTCCTCAGTAGTGAAAGGAGGGCGGTCAGGCTCTTGCAGTGTCAATTCTGCCTGGTTGAGAGGATCTACTTCGTCCACGTCAGTAAAGTTCAGTGTCTCTGCTGTACCCTCGGCCCTTGAGTCGTCGCCGCGTGAGAGGTTGTGCTTGCTCGAACCGGTGTCGTCGGCACCGTCGTCTCCGGCAGATCTGGGTAGCGAGAACAGAGAAAAGCGTTCCAGATGTCTTGCAATGTGGCTGTTGAGATCTTTGGCGGTTGTAAAATTGGCCAGGCAGACTGGACAACATCTGTTGACTGTTGGAACAGTGGTCTCGCTCGCGTATGTGAGCATAACCGCTTTGACTTCGTCGCTCCGGTTACCATGCTCAGATTCCAGATGAACTTGAAATTCTTCCTGGTGGCTGAAGACATGCGCAGGATGCTCAGGGCAGCGCATCGTCAGACGGTGCATTGAGTCCTCATGTTTGACCCAGCCTTCAACGCTGTCGTAAAGCTGAGTAGAGGTCTTGCAGCTCTCATAGGTGCATTGGTATGGTCTCAAGTCGTGTATGAGATGGGCTTTCCAAGCTCTCTCTGACAAAAGCACGCTCGAGCAAAGGGTGAAACAGTAGGGACACTCGAAGAACTTGCCGTCAGACAGATGCTTCGGGGGTGGGGGAAAAGCCAAGTCCTCTTTGCCTGGCCGCCACGCTGAAGCCGCGTACTCGGAGACAGAAGCATTCGTAGCTTGATCGTTCCAGGACGCCGCCCGGAGAACGTCTAAGCGACTAGCGGTTGTTACTGAGGCTACAATAGTGCGGGCCTGAGGTGTGTCGTCCATGGGGAAGTGGGCCTCGGCCGTTTCTTCTGTCCCTACCCCCGCCGTTAGACCTATGTGCGGAGTTTGTGAGGCGTTTTGGGTATGGGCGCGTTGCATCGCAGTTTTCGTGTGCAGGCCGAGTTTACTGCGGTGGTGCTTCCAGTATGCAAACTGCTGCCTGCGGCGGGTGTTTGCTTGTGCCAAGCGATGGACTAGAAACGACTCGATACCCGTCGAGCGCTCCTTGCCATGCTGCGCTAGAATAGACCGGATTGGCTCCCAGACGAGGTCTGCTGAGGTACCACTGTCGCCGCCCAAGCTCGGGTTCGATACCGGGTGATCTGCCAGTGCCCTGGATTTCTGGAACTCAAGAAATGACGAGCTTATGTAGTCGTAGTCGCGTTCCTTGAAGATATCGAGGAGGTCCACCCCATTTTCCGGGTCAATGAGCCGGTAATCGAGCACCTTTTTCGATGCGGCCCTGGAGGATGGATTACGGATCCAGACTGCGAGCTTGAACAGTCGATCAATGGGATCCCTGATGCCGTCGAGGAGCAAATCTGCATCCGAGCCATCCTCGGAACCGAACCCATCGGCATCATCCAGCTCATCGTCGCCTTGCTGGTCGGGGGCTATCGGGGACTCCGGGGCGTTGAAGTACTCGAGGACTAATGACAATGATCAGCGCAATCCCATGGCCCGGAGAGGCAGGGAGTAAACCTTCTGTAAGAGCGTTGCCAAGACTGGCAATAAACCGCAGAATGACAAGGCGGATACTTTCTGCATCCCGGACACGATAATCCAGCGATGCGTGGCCGGAGACGAAGAGACCCAGATTGACGGCCCAAAGCTGGAAGCGATCGGCCTCAACCGCCAATTTTGCAGCTGGCCATGCAAGTCGCCTGGCGGCCTCGGAGGATTGGTCAATGGCCTTGGCTCTCTCAAACAGCACTGCCGTACGGAAGCCGGCGTTGGCAAGCGCCTCCATGTCAGCCGAATTTTGCGTTCAGGCTCGGTGTTGTCAGTGTGTCTGGTGCAGGATTGGGAATGCCGCAGGTGCGATGGAGAGCCGCCCAATCCGAGGGCCAGCCCGGTCCCGTGACGATTACCCCGCTCCAGCTGAGGAGAGTGCTCCTGTCGAGAGCTTTCCGACCCCAATTGTCTGAAAATAACCTTCTCCTGCCCATCGCCTCATTGCGCAAGGCCGGGGCAAACGGCCTCCTTCGCTCTCATGTCCGGCTTTGAAGTCGCAGGCGTTGTCCTCGGCGCGCTTCCCGTTATCTTTGCAGCGGTTGACCTTTCAAAGAAGAGCATTGGGCGTGGGGCCATCTTCTTTCGGAAGCGACACTATGTTGAGAAATTAGCGCTAGCGCTTCTCTCGCAGCGGCAACATCTCACCGAAATAATCCGATCCATTCTCATTGGCAGCGGATGCGAGGATCTCTCTCGATTTGATAGCGATCCGGTCGGGTACCTGAAGGACGATGCGGTTCAGGGCCAGGTGCTGGAACACCTGGGGGAGGAGAATTTCGCCGTGCTTGGGGGACAGATTCTCCATTGCCAAGAAATCATCAAGCAGGTCGCCATCAAGACGGCGAACCTGGTGCCCGGCATTCAGGTAAGAGTGGAAAGATCTGCTGGCGCAGTGGAACTAACTCGAGCCAGGGCCCCAGCGATGACTTGATGCAGATCATCGAACAGAACAGGCGCGCAAAGACCAAGCAGCTGGAGGTTGTGCCAAGAGTCACACTCATGTTTAAAACCAAAGAGTTTGAAGAGATCACCAAGGACTTGGATGACACAACAAACTCCCTCTTCCGACTCACAACCCTGGTGTCATCAAATCGGCAGGCAGCTGGAATCAATACCTCTAAACACGCCCTTGGCATTGCGAAATCCCTCCGCCGAGCTCACCAATCTGCCTCCAACCTCTACACCGCCATATCCCGCGCTTGGAATGGCGACTGCCACCAAGGACACGAAACCAGGCTATTTCTGGAAGATCGGATCCTTGACAGGTCATCTGGTCGGAAATCTGCCAACACACCCTTGACCTTTCCGCTCGTCTTTGCGACAATGCCTTCGGAGAGGAAGCGGGTTTGGCACGAAGCTGTTGTGCGGGTGCTCCACAACGACGAGGACCACGAGCAACCGCCCGCGCCCACCCAAGCTCCCTCACCGCCCCAGCGCGTGGCATTCGTCGTCACCAGCGCCGATCTCACGTGTCCCAAGCCTCAGATCATCCCGGTGGAAAACATCTGTGCCGTCATACCCAGCCGCCACATTTCCTTTGTTCTCACCGGGCAACCGAAAATCGGGCTGATGATATCGGATGGCCCCAGCCCAGGGACCTCTGCCGCGCCATCAAAGGCATCCCTCAAGGAGATTCTCTCCGCGCCTCGAAAGATTCCCGCATCTCTGAGGCTCCGGATGCTTCTCGCGCTACGAGTAGCCTCCAACCTGCTCCAGCTGCTCCAGACACGCTGGCTTCCCCATTCGTGGTCAGACGAACAAGTCTTTTTTCCGCTCACAAGGACACGACCGACAACTTCGGGACAAGGAGCTTCCCTCGACATTGACTTTGGGCGGCCATTCATTTTGGCCCCGTTCCCCCAGGGCTGCACGGCAGCTACTCAGCCTCAGCCTCAGGCCGATCCCAAACTTGCCCTCCTCGAGCTTGGCATCCTTCTTCTCGAAATCTGGTACGAAGAAACGCTCGAAGCCCACTTTTCGCTAGACAAACACCCCACCGAGTTCTACGAGCGCTTGACGTGGGCGCACAAGTGGCTGGATGAGATGACGAACCCGCCGCCGGAGCTGTATGACAGGGCGGTGTCACATTGTATCAAAGGGGTGATTGGGGGCGAGGTGCGATTGGGACAATGGGAGGACGGTGAGCTGTGGAATGCAATTTGCGGAGATGTGATTGTGCCGCTGTTTAACAATTGCAAGATGTGGCGGTGAGGGGGTGGGGTAAGGTCTCAAGGGTTTGTTTACATTGTGACCCTCGAAATCTGTGGACTAAATAAACGGCCATTCATACGAAAAACATGTATTTGCCTGCTCGCCACTGGGAGTTTATGCCAGTTGTCGGTGAGGTCGATCCTCCGCTTTTCGTCCTCGTCTATTTTGACTATACCGACTACTTTCCATGAGCTGCTGCTGTGTCGTTCAAACGGCGTTTTCGTCTTTCGAGCCGGTCTCCCGGGTCTAAGTTACAAAGCTTGAATTCGTCGGCCGTTGTTGTCAAGAATGTCCTCCGGACGACCTATCACAACAATGGTGAACAATGGCGATGCCTTCAACAGCGAGATCCCAACCCCTGCAGTCCAAGACCACCACGAACTTCACACTGCGCTCAGTGAGGCTGGCATGCTCGACTCATACGATATTAACGAGGCAGAGAATGCAGCCATGTCTTTCAAGAACTTAAAACAACCTGTCTTGACGGTCAGGATATTATTCGGCTTTTATCTTATGAAATATCGGCCATCTTCTCACCTTGAGAGTACAGATACCCGAGGAGCTTCCCCAAACCGAGATGAGTGTAACAAAGGGGCAGCAACGATGATTCTACCCGAGGACCGCCCGGTCAGCCACAGAGACTGGCTGGCCTCCGCAGAACTTCCCATTATTTGTCCTTTTTTTTTTTGAACCGTTGACCGCAGACACATCGTGACTCACGCACACTGACAGCCGAGTCCAGGACCTCACGAGGATAACAACTCAACACCGATTAAATACCATGGCACCCATCTGCCCCATGCCGCTACCGAAACCGTGACTATGTTGCAGGTAGCCACTATGAGGATGATGTCACATTGTCTGAATATGTCAACCATAGACCATTGCAAGTGTGGGGTTAGGAAGGAAGTGGGTGCCCTATGTGTGGCGGTTTGAAAGCATGAGTGTGTCAACCCCTACCCCTTAGTTACGGCCCATCAACCGACCACGTCCCTCTTCCAGAGAGCTATGCTCCGCCGAGGCAAACCCCGCGTGCAAGACATCTCCGTGCTTCGGCCTTCTTGCGGTTTCAGTCGGCAACTTGCCCTCCTCAGTCACACAAACGCGAAACCTCCTGAGATATTGCTGCGACAGCACTATTCGTGACAGCTCGGGAATCCGACATGCGCAAAACAAATACCTAAGCATCCGGAACGGCCTTCCTGTCTCCATCCGCCGCCGTCATCGCAGCAGATCCCGTCTGCAATTAACATTCATACCTAGAAGTTGAGTTCTGCCACGAGGGAATGCCCAGTGGTGGCGTTTAAAAAAGGATAACTATAATCTGACCAGCTGAAGCTAAAGTCTGGTAAAATTTAGTCAGGTATATAGTTTGGGCCCACTCTGGACCCTTTGTCCAAGGTTGCAACCCACATTTTTGAGAAATCCACCTCCGCTGTGATAACGTCTTTCTCCCTCCTATTCAGTCACATACGACCACACCCACTGGAAAATTCGGGATCCCGTCCGCTCTCCCATAGACAAGCCAGTGAGGGCCAGACTAGTAGTTGGGTCGGTGACGACCAGCGAATCCCTGGTGTTGTATGTTTTTTGCCCCTTTTCTTATTTTGGCATGATCCACTTCCCATTTCCAGCAAGATACCCCCTTCCCCATAATTCCCACAACCTTAATCGTACGTCGGCTGCGGATCCCCTTCGACATAGACACACGAGTCCGCCCAGCTCTGCGGATGCGGTTGCAGCCCCTGCAGGAACCGCACTCTGTCCTCGTCCGCGTTGGTGATCACGAAAGTCCCGTTGCCAACATCCTCAACGTGTCCGAAGCTCGTGGCCCAGCTGTCGGCCCGCTTATGCACTTCTTCATATGCGAGTGCCCTCGAGCAACTCTCGCAGAGGCCGCTGATGGTAACCTTCTTGTTGGCTTTGTCAAAGACGTATTTGACCCCTGCAGGGACGTAGGCCGTGCATTCCAGGTGGTCCCAGCGCACCCAGCACGGTTGGATTGAGTACCCCATTCGGCAGCGCTTTTTGAGCTGGGGGGTCGCGGCTGCCAGGGTGGCGAGGAAGATTGCGGAGAGTTTCATTTTGGGGGGGACTCGGGGGCTGGGTTGGAGGTTGTTTGGCGGTGATTTGATTTGGGCGGGATTGATGGTTTGGAGTTTGGGCATGCGCTTGTAAACGGCGATGCGCAAGAGACGAAATTGGAGAACTGCAACTCTTATAGTTCTGGCTTGCCGCCGCGTATATTGCTTGGCCGCGTGATTCGGAGGTAGGGTTGTGCTGGTGCAATTATCCAGATTGGTTCCGCAAGCTGCTCAATTGCCCGAGGGCCCTCGTCCCAAAGGGGTGCAAGGACTGCAGCCAAAGCTTCCAATTTCATGGGCTCCTACAGGATGCGCCAAGCCACTGCTAGAGACCCTGATTGGCCACTCGTTGCAACAACTCCCTGGAACGCAGAAGACGAGTTCCCTACGGAGTCAACTTCACCGTTCAGGGCTTCCCGCCGGCTAATTCCGATGTCACGGTTGGATTGCAAGGCATACCTTACGTTTGGGGTTGCATCTCTCCTGTGAATTCAGTATCTAGACCTAGTAGTAGAACATGAGTATTGCTCTGTTGAAATGAATGATCCAAACGCCCCTGCCATGGTATCGACCCCTGACACTATTGATACATCATCAATCATGAGTATCGTCCCGCTAAAATGCAGATGCAAATGCAAACGCCCCATCCTGTTACCCCTTGACCTACTGATAGATAATCGAACATGGGTATCGTTCTGCTGAAATGCAGAATGCAAATGCCGTCCTATCCTGCTGGCCCCTGAAAATGCAAAATCCAAACATGCCATCCTGTCGGCTTCCCGTAAACCAACCCCAACCTACAAACTCCCGTCGTCCGTGAGCAGCGCTGCAACCACGGTTTCTCTGGGCACCTTGTCATGGCACCCCCCCGAACAGTACATGACCGGCTCACTCGACACCAGAATATAGTACAGCCCTCTAGTAGCTGCCCCACAAACCGGGCACTTGACGACCTCCAACGACACCGGCGGAGCACCCCGTCCCTCGCGGCGGTATGCCCTGTCGTTGAACATCCGCATCTCGTTCTTCAAACCAGGCAAGTGCGCCATCACACGCACAGCCAACGCGCTGTCCCGGAGCTCCTTGTTCAGCACGCAAAAGACTTCGACGACGGCATCCCGCAAAGTCCGGTCGTCGGCAGGCGTCGACGGCGAATGGTTGTACACCTCGTCGGCTGCGGAGAGGAGGGAAGCCACGTCCAGCCCGGCGACGAGGGCGGCGCGGAACTTGGCGGCGGCGTGGCCCTTCAGCGCAGCGACCTCGTACCGGCAAGCGATGTTGTACGCCCTGGCGTGCAGCACTACTGCTGGCACGTCGGGGGCCAGGTGGACAGCGTTGTACCCGCTGGAGGACATGAACTGGAGCATCGCACTGGTGGCGAGCGGGCAGATGTCCCTGCCGTGGTAGCCGGCGTCGGGGATCGAGAGTCTGGTGGGGGGCTGGCAAGGAGTTAGTGAACGTGCTTTGTTTTTTTTTCTCAGGGGGAACAGGTGAAGGAAGCGCAGAGTACGTACGAACAGGGTCTCGGCCAACTTCTGGGCGAGGACCGGCGAGTGCGCCGACAGGATGCTTCCGCGGGCTTTGAACTCCGCGTTCCTCCCGCAGACGATCGTCACTTCGTCGAGACTGGCTTGCCAGTCGTTCTCGATCATCGACACATCGTGGTCGAAAAAATCGTCCAAGGAAGGCCTGGGGGGGTCAGCTGAATCAAATGAACCGGCAGAGAGTGAAGGGCTTCCGATATACAGCTTCTCGACCTGTAGGTCGGCTTCTACCCCGGCCCAGTTCACCTTGTTGGCGAGGAAGTTGTCGACGAACTCCCGCTGGGTTTTCAAGGGACCAGCCGTCGCACCCTTGCCCGCGTTGTTCGAAATAGGCCTGTGGGCGTCAGCAATTCCGGTGGGAACATGAAAGGCTCAAGGGCCTGCGACTCACGTCTGCTGATGGGAATCCATTTCAACACGGTGCATGCAGTGGACACTGGACTGGACGTGAAGGAAAGGAAATGGCTTGGTAAACGGCGACTACATTGGCGGGTGGTGAGGAGCTCTTATTATATGTGCTGGAAGAAAACTTTACGTTACGTCCCAACAGGCACTCCAGCTCGGATGAACCACAAACCAACCCTGTTCTTGCCTAATAGCTGGGAGTCTATCAAGAGGTATATGCTGCTTGGAAGGTGCTGGTAACCTGTCGACGTGGAGCTGATGCGGAGCCCCCTTCAGTTGCCTCGCCCTGGCGTTTGGAGTCACGTTATGCAGCGAGATTTTTATCTCGCTTCAACACAGGTGCCACCAAAGGAGAGCCTCGGGGCTCAAGGTCCGTCCGTGGGTACGTCTTGTTGGGATGCCCCTATACACAGCCGGCTTTTTGACATGTCCTCACAGCTGCTCCGGCATTCGATGCCAATGCACCACAATCACAGTGACAAACTATTCTTCACCCTAATACACTTGCATGGCCAACAGCAGCGATATTGGCAACAACCACATCACATGCAACAATGTCATTGTCTTTAAACACCAACTTGAAAGAACCTCCCAGCCAGATGGGACACGTGTGCATCACTTCCACACAAGTAGCATGATATCGGCAACAGCCACCGTGACATCACAGACAACCTTTTCACGCTTTCCAAACGACGAAGTATTCTCCATCCAGACGGGATGCGCATCATTTCTATCACGGCCAGCATGATATCGGCACTAGCCACACCACGTGCAACCATATCACGGGTTCAACCGATAAAGTATCCCCGGCCAAACGGGAGGCGCTTCCCTTCTCCACATCCCTCTTCAACAAGGTGCCGCCAAAAAACTAACAGACACTATAGCCGGTGTTTGCCGATAGTCCCACAACAAAAGATGGGATAATAGTATATTGGTCAGTACTTCTCGCTGTCAAGCCTCGCGAACTTTTGTTTGCACCGAGTCAGGAAGATTTGCGAAGTCATACTCGTGGTTGTATGGCAGTACTGGGAATCTTTTGCGATATTTACCTGTTGCTAGTCGAACCCCTTCGCCACAATGGAAAAGGAGACAGACACTGTTCCGCTTCGCTCCCTCGCACCATCCTCTGCAAACGGTGAGAATGGCTCCGGCCGGAGCAGGCACTCCACCTACAACTACCTTTTATTGACTCATCATGCAGATACCCTCTCGACCCCACAGCTGGCAAAATACTTGCAACACGTTCTTACTTCCAAAAGCTACAACACGCCGCAATGTCGTAGCGAATACCTCCTACACCGGAGTGTGTCTGATGATGCTAGGCTAGGTATACGAGTAGATTAGCCAATATCCACTGGCTGTGAGATAGTTTCTGACACTTTATATTTTCTTGTGCTCGATGGCCCCGAGCTGTTGGATTTCAGGATGATCGGCTGAGGTTAAACTTTGTGCTGTCTGACGTGATAGCGCCGGGGGTTGATCGGACGTTTCCTGACTGATCTTGCTGAGCCGAGGGGCTGGTTTGGGATTTAGTGGATCAAGTTCTGATCATTGTCTGTCTACCTTATACGCTTCTAGAAGCGGGGGAAGTATTTAGTCCAGCCTTGTGTATCACGCAAAATTTGGGGCAGGATCGGAGAGAGAAAAGGAGCTTGAAAAAGGTGAAACCCCTTGCCAAGATGTATAAGGCAGCCAGAAACGTCGGGAAGAGATGGTCACCAGTCAGGCGCGCGTCTTCGTCGTTGCACCCAGCGACACAGACAAGACGCGCTTCGCCATATCCACTGCCCCACCATGGACGCGAAGAGAGTCTCCACGCGATGAAGTGTATTTCGCAGGACATGGCTCGGCCCACCTCTACTTACCCGCAGAACATCCTGTACATATTTTCCCGGCCATTCAGTCCCTCCGTGTTTCCAGCGTGCTTCATGTCTCGTAGGAACATGGACAGTTGTCTAGGTGGAGAAGAACAGTTGAGAGCCTCAACGCAGCTTCAGAGGATCAAAGGTGTTCTGATCAAGCCCGCCAGCAAAAGTCCAGTCCGGGGATCATGTGTGACGGAGTTGTCGACAGCTTCAAGAGCCACCTTCTGTGAGCTCCACATCGATAAAGGGGGTGGATGCAGTTGATTTTCTGTCACTGGTAAGCCACGGAAAATCGCGAATGACGCTCGAGTCGTCTTTTCAAGCTTTGACAACTTGAAATAAAGTAGTCCCCTAAAAGCCACCCGCATTTTGTCCGGCGAAGAGTCGATCGAGAACAGGCAGCCAGCCTTTTTCGACCGAGGCGGCAGAAGACAAACATCCAAATGCCATTTTCAATTCCATCCCTGCATTTGGAAAAGCCAAATACCTACCACCAACTTCCCAACCCCGGCCGACTTTACCAACCCTTGCCTAGCAAGGCGCCTCGGCGGCCGGTGTGGAACCAGGCACCGAATCCCGCGGCGCCCACTCTCGGGTCGTCTCGGTCGGGAGTCCCTCCCCTCCCCACACGGCCCCACAATTTCACTCACACTACGGATTACACACACTACATTTCCAAGTAGCGTGTGTAGTGTAAATTCCAAGTTCCAGATTCCCCCCCAAGTTTCCAACCAAGCCCCTGAAGCTAACGGTATCAGGTTATCAGGAGCCACGAAACAGTGCAGTGCGACAAGTCACATCTAGCCCTATCCTGGTCGGAGGGAGGGAAAAAAAAGTCATTCGCACGCATCGCCCTGCAACAGAAAAGGAACTGTGTGCGAACCGGCAGATAGGCAGGCAGGCAAGGAGGCACAATCTGACGAACCTGACCAACCTGCCTGCCTGCCCTAGAAAACCAGTGGGAAAGTCACACTTACAAATCTCCCGTCCCCTCTCACCGATGTCCCACCCCCTGAGTCCCCAGGCTGCGTCCACAGTTTCAACTGCAACTTCCCCGCCGCCCAAAACAATCGCACCCGCATCGCGCCAAGATTCAATTCTAGACTCGTTACCAAGCCAGCCGCGCAGCGCACTTATTGCGCGGGCGGGCCGGTGCGGTGCGGTTGTCAGTTTGCAGGAGTGGCTGCTCTTGGCTCTTGGCAGACCTCCCGCGCGAACCAGATGGCGTTGGGCTTGCGGCGTGTGCCAGTGTGAGTGCGGGATGTGGTGGTGCTGCGCACAGTCCATCGCTGGCTGCCGTCATCAATGCCCGGGTGGTGTGCATGGACCAACCTCGCTTCATTCCGTATTGGCGGGATCCGGGGGTGCTCGGACGCAAGAACCGCCGGCACGGGCCCTGTTCGCTGCGGGCGGTGGGTGCATGGGCTTTGGGCTTTGATGTTGTTGCAGATGCGACGAGTCGTTCTTGCTTGTTGTGGATTGTAGGAAGGGAGGGAGAGAGTGATTTGTGGGATGGGGGCGGTAGGTGGCTGTTTTGCTGACGAAGAAAAGAAATTTGGGGTCTACCTTGAGGCTTACACATACATGAATCTGCAGTGTTCGGGCGGGATGATTGATTGCAAGCTGCGCCGCCGACTTGGGACTCGGTAGTTCGGGGCTGCAGAGAAGGGGGGGGAAGGTGCCGTCGTCAATGTGAGACACGCGAAAGCCAGGGAGACAAGTCCCCACCAGCCCTGAACCCGGGTTGAGTTACATTGTTCATGTTCCACCAAGCCCAGCAGCAAACATATGAAATGGAAATGGAAAAAGAGGGAGACACGCATGGACCAGACATCCCTCACAGTGATTTTCGTCAAGTCTTGTAGGGCTCGCGTGGCATTTGCGTGGTGCAGGCGTCGATGTTTGCGCACCTCCCTGGTCCGGGGCATCCAACCAGCGCCGGATGCGCCCCGCCTTGACTACCGTCTGGGGCACCGCACTGGCGATGCCACTGAGCAACAATTCCAGGGTTGCGGGGAGATTGGCCGTTCTCGAAAAGCCACCTGCACCGATGCGCACCTAGCCCGTGTGCCCAGACAGTGCGTCCCAACCCAAGCAAGCACGACGCAATTCGCACGAATCCTTCGCGTGGCCGAACTCCGTTTCTACTCTAATTATTAAAACAGAGCGAGCCCCACCGCGGCGACGTTGAAGAAAGCTTGTTCTTTCCCGGAATGAATGCGCTTCTCGTGAATGCCATCCACTCCACTCCCGCCGCGGAGGAGCCCGCGCCCGAGCGCAGCATCCCGTGATCCGTGATGATTCTTCTACCGCGCGATGAGCTGGCCTCGGACTTTGGCCCCGGCGAGCCCATCCCCGTCTTCAACCAGCGGCCCGCCGCCCTAGGCCTGACTATTTCCTTCACCGTTCTGGCCTGGCTGTGCTCGCTGTTCCGGCTCTATGTGCGCTTCAAGGTTGTGCGGGCGCCCTGGTGGGACGACCTGTTTGTCATGTTGGCGCTGATGTCGTCGACCTCAGGGTCGGTTGTGTACTGCATTCTGATGGGGCTGGGCATGGGCAAGCACATGGATGCGCTGCCGGCGGAGCTCGTGAGCGAGTTTCTGAGGGTGAGTTTTACTGATTCAGTCAAACCCGGAAGTCAGTGCTAATACTCGGCCTCAGCACTTCTACATCGGCAGCATCACCTACCCGCTGGCGCTCATGTTCATCAAGCTCGCGTTGCTCTGCCAGTACCTGCTCATCTTTGACATGGGCTCCCGTCGCCGCCAGTTCTGCAAGTGGCTCATCATCTTCACCTCTGTCTGGGGCATCTTCTTCTGCCTGCCGACCTGGGTGCCGTGCATCCCCATCTCGGCCATGTGGGACGTGACGGCGCGTGACGCCCGCTGCTGGGGGTTTGCGTCGGGTGACCTGAAGCAAATGCTCGGGTTCTACATCACGCAGTCCGTCTCGACGACGGTTATCGATCTTGTCATCTTCTTGCTACCGGTGCATCTATTCTTCCAGCGGGGGACGCAGCGCAAGACCAGGGTGGCGCTGCTGGGGTTGTTTTGCCTCGGGCTTTGGTGAATTTCCCTGTCTTGTATTAAATGGTCCGAGTGAGTGACTAACACACCCCCCCAGTGTGAATTTCTGCTCCATCGGCCGCCTCGTCTACTCGCTCTCCCCCACGCTCAACGCAATGAACGACCTTACCTGGAACAGCCCGACCCCCACCGGCCTCGCCACCCTCGAAATCAACCTAGCCTCCATCTGCGCCGCCCTCCCCGTCTTCTGGCCCGTCGTCAAGGACGGCTGGGCACGCATCTTCGTCACGTATGAGGTCAGCGGCGAGTCGGGCATGTACATCCCCCGACGGAAACGAAGGCAGCAGGAAGAAGCCCAGGCCATGCCGCCGGTGCGCCGGTCGGGGTCGTCGGATCTTGAGCTCACGCCGAGTGAGCAGCCCAAATTTGATGTGTCGGAGCAGATTACCGAGTGGGATCCGTATGTGGGCGACACGAAGACGGGGTTGGGGGACTCTGAGACTGTGATCGAATCTTCGCGGGCGGTGGAGCGGCTCGATAGGAAGGTCAAGGAGAAGAAGTCGTTTTTGGTTTGATGGGATGGCGTTTGGAAATTGGGTACTAGGTAGCTTCTTGCCAAATTGGATGTTTTATGAACTGCGGCAATGGCGAATCGGTGAAGCTGATGGCTGGATGGCTGATACTGAATGACTTGCAGTAACACCGTTAACTACCCAGAGAATGCCTTGTGCCACTTGAAGCAGTCTAGCATATACTCCAATACTTTTCCAACCTTTAGTGCCGTTCCTTAAAAACTGATTACTTTCACAACTCACAGTGTGGCTGTTGCGCCGTTGCGCTTAGAGAAATCCGAGTAAGTAGTATGCTAACACATACCAGTTGAGATCTCCAACCTGGAAGGCAGGCACGAAGCCTCACTGGCAGGAACCAAGTGGAACCCTACTTACCCCTCTGGCCACAGGGCCTCAAAGCCAGAATCAGGTGCCCCGGCAGATTAGTTCAACCAAGCATCCTTACAACCACCTTTCAAACCTCCGAGAGCTCAAGACTCGGACGCATCGTTGTGTAACCCAAAGCGCCACCACACCGAATCGGGACGGGCGCAGCTGCCTCAACCTTGGATTCGCCGAGTTTCTCCGAAATGGAGCCGATCATGAAGATCAGAAAACCCCGCAGAGCCTGGCGGTGACAGCGGCAACGGAAAATTTCATTCAAGTTCTCCGCTTCTTCAGCCAGATATGGTAGTAGCCGTCGCCCACCCGCAGACAATCGCCTGATGTAAATACTGTTCAGTCGCGCGTGTATTTTTGGGACTAAATGTCGGGCCCGCAGCTTCTCTGGGATGGCGGTCCAGAGCCGCAGGTAGAGTAAGTGTTGACCTCAGCACGGCCCTTGACGATGTCTGCTGACTTCAAATATCAAAGTATCTGGTTCGTCCATGGATTGAGAGGCGACAGGATCGAAACGTGGTCGTCTGGTGAGTAAAGCCTGTCTAGGTACCCAGGACTTGCGTCCCCCGGGCCAGTGCATATGCTGATTTCATGTTGTCAGGCGGTGTTTGTTGGCCGCGAGACCTGCTGAAGGTCGACGCCCCAGAATGCCGCATCTTTACCTGGGGCTATGACTCCAGTGTCGCCAATGTCACTCAAGCTGCGAGCCAAGCCACTATCTTTGGCCACGCGGAGAGTCTCCTCCTGGATATTTGCATGTCCCGAATGGACCAAGACTCGGATGAGGCCCCGAGGCCGCTCGTATTTGTCGGACATAGTCTTGGCGGTCTAGTGATCAAGGAGGCTTTGATCCGGTCCTCCGAGTATCATCATAACCAGCAAGAAGAGGATTTGGGATCCGTCTTCGCCTGCACCAAAGGAGTCGTCTTCCTTGGCACGCCCCATCGCGGCAGCGACCTCACTCCATACGGCCACATTGTGGCGAAAGTGGCCAGGCTCCTTCTTCGGCAGCCAAACGAGAAGTTGATCTCTTTGCTGGAGAGCGAGTCTCCCATCCTGGAACGTCAACGGCGATCATTTGCAAGCATCAGTAAGGACATTGGCCTGGCTTGTGTGATTGAGGAACTTCCTACACGGCTCGGAATTGTTAGTGCACCCACAACTCTCCACAAGCTGGCTATATTCGCTAATGCAAGATGAACAGGTTGTGCCTGAGTCGTCGGCCACGATTGATGGATTCAACGTCAAGTACCAGCAGGTGCCCTTGAACCACATGGACATGTGCAAGTTTGCAAGCCGAGATGAAGTAGGGTACAAGCGGACCGTTTTCTTGATCAACAGCATTCTCAAGAAGTTTCAGGGTAAGTCTGGCTCCCGAGCATCACAACCGCCAGCACAAGTACAAGCCAGCCACCTCCTTGCGACACCCGAGGGTCGCAGTGAGCAGTCCGAGTACCAATACGAAATGGAGATCGAAGAAGCGTGATGCTTTAGGTCACCGTTTGGTCGCGTCATGTATGCCTAACTCTTCCTTGAGGGCTCAAACCAATCAACTCGCGGATTCACTTCTTCTACAAACACGTACTTCTGATTGCTATAGTTTGGATAATGACATTGTTCTATTTTAGCTGGAAAACAGGCTTACGACAAGATGTTAAATGGTGTGTCACTTGAAGAGCCTCCCCCATCTCCTGGCCATTGTTCTAACGCGCAGAAATTAGCCCTGTTGTCGAGTCTCCATTTTCCAACCATGGACTCACGTGAGGAGGACTTGGATCCTGCCCACACAGGCACCTTCAAATGGATCATGAGAAAAATGAACTGGAAGTCACCATTCTACAAATCGCCGTCACCATATCTCCAATGGTTGTCCACTAAGAAACCTCTCTTTTGGCTCAGCGGAAAAGCTGGATCTGGCAAGTCGACGCTGATGAACTTTTTAATAACCCACCCAACGAGGGATGCGGTGTTGCAGAACGCTTTTCCCGATAAGAAAGTTCTCGTTGCCTGGCATTATCTGTTCGAGCGGGGGAAAGATGCGCGACAAAAGTCTCGGGAGGGGCTTCTCCGCCATCTCTTACACCACCTCATTCTCGAACGTCCTGCCTTGGCTCAACCTATTTTTAACCAGCACAAAGCGGTTCGGAATTTTGACAGTCAAAAGGTGTGGTCATGGAGTGAGCTGAAGACGGCACTCAACGGGGTGTTACAGGAGAAACCGCCGGACCTCCAGATCGTCTTGTTTATTGATGGCTTGGACGAATACCGGCCAATGGAAAAGCTGTCCTCTTACGAGGCTAACGCAGAGAATGAAGATGAAGATGAAGATGAGGCGAGGATCATAGACGACGGCCATCAAGATGTTGCGGACCTGGTACGCAAGATTTCCGGATTCGAAAATGTCAAGCTCTGCGTGTCGAGCCGGCCTTTGCTAGTGTTTCGAGACGCCTTTAGGCCGTTTTCGTCCATTGCGCTACATGAGTTGACAGTACACGACATATCGGCTTACGTAGCCGCGCGTCTGACTGGAAACGAAAGCCTGGCACTGCTGACCGTGCTACGACCCTCGTTCGAAGAAGATGTCAAAAACGAGATATTGGCCAAAGCGGACGGCGTCTTTCTTTGGGTACGGCTAGTTCTTGACCTCCTCACCCGAGGGCTACGTGACGGTGATACGGTTGACGAACTGCTGGGGAAGTTAAGCGACATGCCAAAGGAGCTCGGCGGGAAGAAAGGTCTCTATGCGGCGATGCTGCTCAACCTTCCCGCTGACTACCACAAGGATTGCTACGAGTACTTCCAGATCCTGCAGCGCTCCGACGAGGACCTCGATCCGCTAGTGCTGTCGTTTGCCGCTGAGGATCCTCAGACCGTATTCACGACACCCGTTGGCGAGATCACCCGAGGTGAAATTGCCAGTCACCGCAAACGCGCCTCAGACCGGATTCTGAGCCGCTGCGGAGGCCTTTTAGAAACACGTGGGACGGGTTCGCAGCAGCACATCAACTTCATCCACCAGACGGCAAAGGACTTTGTCACGAAACGCAGCAACTGGGAAAAGCTGATACATCTCGGAGAATTACGCAACTTCGACGGCGCTCTCGCGCTGCTACGTGCGTATGTCATACTACTGAAACGATCCAGGCCGCTTGCGGGGCCCTTCTGTTCATCCTGGTTTATGAGCCCCCAGTACAGATTTTTTCTGGCTTGTCTTCGATATGCTCGCGATGCCGAATCCTTGTCGCCCGCCCTGACTGCTGAGCTTCTCCTGTTGCTAGATAGGGTTATGTTCTACGTCACAGGCCATAATACGAACCCAACAGTCTTGCAGCGGAGGCCGAGTGGCAAGCCCAATTTTGACGAGCTACTATCCAACTGCCCAACAATGACACATGAAGTTGTGAAACGTCACGGTTCAACACCATACCTAAGGGAGCATTGGTCCGTCAATTTTTCCGGTGCTCCCCGGGGGAACCCCGAAAAAAATTTCATTGCGGTTGCAGTGCAGAGCAACCTACAAGCCTTCTTGAAGATGTCGAGCAAGAACAGGAGGGTTTTCGATACGCTATTCCGCACAGACTACCCCCTTCTTGCGTACGCGCTTGTCCGTCGCCCTGCGCAAAGAGGGGAAGCTACTAGTGCCCTGGGTGGAGCCCAGTCGCTGCCCGAGATTACGAGTTTACTCCTTGAGCTCGGTCTGGACCCCAATCAGTATTACGAGGGACCAGATTACCCCCAGGCCTGCACAGTCTGGGAGGAGTTCTTGGCTTTGCAAAACTATCTCGTACAGATAGGTGCGTTTGACGCGGCAAACCACTCCTCTCACATGGCCTGGGCTGATAAGGAGTACTGGAATTGGCTGGCCAACTCCCGTTTGCTAGTCCAGTACGGCGCGAACCCTAATGCTTCGTGCATGATAGAAAGCTACAAGAAGATGGGAGTTCACCCGAACGTCAACACAGAGCGCCGGAGCCGCTCTGCTCTCTACTATGTCGTTATCATCCTATGGGGTGGGGCCAAGATCCACGACTGGGATGGGGGATTATTGGAGATGATGATCCAAAAGGGAGCGCGATTACAGCACGGCGAGTGGAGCAACTTGGTCGACCAAGCAGGTGTGATGGAGGTTCCGGAATATTTTATACAAAGCGTCTCAGATACCCTCCCAGCAAAAGGAGAAGTGGATCCCGAGGCAGCCGTCCCGGTCTTGGAACCACAGGGAACGGCGCGTCCTTAGTCGGTGGGGTCTCTCTAGCTACCTAGATACCTTTGGAAGACGGTCAGCTCACGATCCTATCGGCCTATCGGATACGTCCTCAATGTCATCAGTGCCCCCACATGAAACAGTACCGCCAGGGAGCAGGTAAGAGAACGAGAACTAACATCAGGGTCTCAGTGAGAGGAACGGTGACAAGGGCGAGACTGCCGTGGAAGAACAAACTGATGAGAGGGAAGAGGGGGAAAGGGCCAGAAAAGGGGGATTAAAGCGAATAGGTAAGGCGCCTAAGCGGTTGGTATCTCGGTCAAGAGAGTTTTTGTCTTTCTTCGTGACAGACATTTATTATGTTTTTGTTTCTGTTGACTTGTGGGATCACCGGGGCCCTGATACAGCTGGGGGCTTGTGAGAGAGTATTGGTGTGCCATACCGGCTGGAAACGGCGTCATAGTGTGATAAAAGAGCTGAGTGAGGTGTCGGCAATGGTGGTGCTCGTGGCGGTGGTCACGTGCCGTGTAACAGAACCGATGCAACGCTACCATGGAGTCCCCCGCAGCTGAATACGACCGACACGGAGGGCGGGGAGGGAGGGATCCGGCAAGGCCATCCCAGCGTGACCGCCCCCCTCATCTTTACAATCACCCACCTGCAGGAAAACGCTGTCACCACGTTCCTTACCAACGCCCCTTAACCACGCCCCTTTAAATCCCAAAGCACCACCCACCATAGCCCCAAACGACACCCCCTTCTCCATCGCCGCCCAAATCGGCGACGAAGCAACAATCAAACTTCTCCTCCAGCAAACCAGCCACATCGACCCCCTAAACTCCCGTGGCGAGACCCCCCTAATGACAGCCGCCCACGCTGGCCACACCACCGTAGCCTCGCTCCTCCTCGATCACGGCGCCAACATCAACGCCTCCCGAGGCTTCGATCACTGGCAGCCAATCCACCTCGCCGCCTCACGCGGGCACCAAGCCGTCGTGGAACTCCTCCTCGCGCGGGGCGCCGACATCAAGGCGCGCGGGGATAAATGTCTCTAGAATGCACTTACGTATGCCGCGGCTGGCAGGCACGAATCTCTCGTGCTGATGCCTTTGGGAAAAGGCGCCAATATCAATACTAAAGATAGGTTTAGGTGTGCGCCTTTGACGTGGGCTGCGGCGCGCGGGAATGAGTCCATGGTGAGGTTGCTGCTCGCCAAGGGGGCAACAGTTGACGCGAGGAATAATCACCAGCAGACGCCGCTGGGCGCTGCCGCTGCCAAGGGGCGCGAGGGTGTCGTGCGGATTCTGCTTGAGCATGGAGCTGCGGCGGACCCGAAGGACAAGAATGGGAAGACTCCGCTGTTCTATGCCGCTGAGTACAGGCACATGGGTGTCATGCGGCTGCTGCTGCTTGAGCAGGGTGTTGCTGTTGATGTTAAGGACAATAAGGGTGATACGCCCCTCGATATTGCAAGGAAAGGAGGGAATGAGAGTGTTGTCAAGATGCTGGAAGTGTATGGGACAACAAAGCCTGAGTGAGTGATGCGTGTCGGGCTTAAATTTGGAGCTGATCTGTTGATGAAGTTGAATATCTGAGTCTTGGCAAGTTGGTAGATGTTCCACCCCCCAGCAGAGTACCATTAGCAACTTGCATCTGCCTCCGCACCCCTCGCAGTGTTAGATTTCTCCGTCACCTCGACGGCATCGGATACAGCAGATGACATTGACACATCTGCACCTCGTTCAGCAACCTTCGCCAGCTCCCAGTCCAAGAATCTGGTAGTGGTCAGGGCGACCAGGTTCTTTCACCAGATCCACTAAGATTGCTATGTCATACCCAGCAATCGAAAATTTTGGAATCTTTGTCTGGCGTGTGGGGAATCTCCGAGAGTTCGTTTCCACGAAACCTCAGCTCCGTTCTGTTCACCCTCTGCCAAGTCTCAGCGCTAACGATACCAGCCGTGACCATTCTCTCGTTTGGTTTCCTCTGGTTCGTGTTTAAACTGACCACCAAGACGAAGAACCGCATTTCGGCGTTGGTGGAGTAGTTTCTAGGAGCAAAGTGAACATGCATCTCGGGTGGCGCACCGATCTGAATCAGGAACTGGTTCGCGGACATATCCCAGTTCGCTCTTGGCTCAGCAGATCGCACATGGCAGAACCGCCGACCCGGCTTGGTCCAGGGTTTCCATCGCAACCGTACCGCATGACGCTCCCAATGAGCATGTCCGCCAGCCTGCACGATGCTTCTGGGTATATAAGTTTTCCTAAGCTTTCCTAACAAGACCAAGCCTCCCGGTGGCTGCATCTACCCCCGTGCACATTAGCACACGATCTAACCCCCTCGCCCTGATAAGCTCGTTGACCTTATTATCCGGCATGCTCTCCGCGTCGTCCAAAACCGCGCGTAGTTGGTCCCCGGCGGCGGCCTGAGCAAGAGCTGGCCACAGATCGCCGCGGAACGAGTGCGTCGTGCGGGCCACGAACAGGGCGGCAATTGCCACGGCGACGACAATGTGGCACACCAGCAACGCGGCCGTGGCAATGAAACCACGCCAGTGGAGGGGCGTGGTGACAGCAGTGGCCCAGATGATGATGCTGTTGTCCACGCCGGCGCCGTCAAACTGGCCGATGGCGTTCGAGTAGAGGATCTGCGTCCACGTGGTCCAGAGCCCGTCGAGCGTGGCGGCCGGGTTGTTGCCGGTGGCGTTGAGGGCTGCGCCCATGAGTAGCACGCTGGCGGGGTGGGCGTTGTGGTTATTTTGGAACGAGGAGCCGGCGCACCGCGTGCAGAATACGATGGTGCGGTTGGCGCTTTCGAGCTCTGATGCCGAGGAGCTTCTCAGGCTGTCGTCGAAGGCGATGTGCATCTGCGTTGTGGTAGGGTTGCTGGCCCCGTTGAAGCTTTGTTGGACGAGAGTCGTGTCGTTGGTGGGAGCGTAGCTGTCGAGCTTCAGGATGCCACGTGCCGGGTGGTCCAAGGGATCGCTGACGACGCCGAGGAGGTTGAGGATCGAGGGCGTGTTCCAGGCCTCGGTCGAGTTGTTCCACTGCAGGACAAATTCTCGCGTGTCGGATGGCGTGGAGGCGGCGATGTTCTGAATCGCGTATCTGTTTGTGACACCGCACACGGATGCGCTCAGGCGCAAGTCGTCGTTGCGCTGTGCACTCGGGCCCCCGGTAGGGGTGTAGGTTGCCCAGCTATTTCCGGTCGAAGTTCGGCGGAAACCGCTGCCACGGTAGTGGTTCCAGTCATCGTACGACCCAACGGCGTTGATTAGGAGAAAACGGTGCTCCCCGTTGATGCCGCTTATGTAACAGATGGCCATGGCCAGGTTGTCTCCCCTGATGCCGTCGCCGCCGCCCTGAACGTTGTAAAAGGGGCAAGAAAACGGACTGTCCGCCATGCGTTCCCACGTCCCATCGTCGGTCTTGTTGCCTTTTGAGTCTAGGGTCCCGAACAGGAATCCTGCTTCGGTAAAGGGTACCATGGAGGCCGACACGGCCCCTTTCACCTGCATCTGGTCGCCACCACCAATGTCGTAGGAACTGACTTGTTCATCGAGCTCGGCAGGAACGCACACGGTGCGTGTGGTCTGGGTGACAGCAAGACCACTGTAGGACCGCAGCGCAAGGCGCTCCTTGGCCTCGAACGGCAGGAGGGCTCGGACGATGGTGCCGGTGTCTGTCATGTTCAGACTGGCGACGCCGGCACCGTTTCTGGCTTCCGCATACGTGGGCCAGACGGTCGGCGACTTGCTCCAGACAAAGTTTCCGTTGATTCGGATGAAAGTTCCGCTCTTGTCGGTGACGGCGACCCGGCGTGGCTCTGGATCGGACCGGATCGTGATTTGGCCAAGGTCGGAAACCAGGAGCGTCGACGAAAACTGCAGCGCCAGGCCGGCCAGGAACAGCATCACCACGAGGCCGTGGGAGAGCGAGAGGCCCGGGAAGTGCGGCAAGCGTGCCAGCATGAGCCAGACAATGTCCAGAGGTCCGCTATTGTAGGCGCGCAAGAGGGAGAGTTTCGGGGCATCGCCAAAGGGGGCCGACGCAGTCTCGAGGATGAGAGCGGCGCCCAGCGAAGTGCAGACGACGAGCTGCGCACCGACGATGAAGCGCATCAGGACTGACGCGAGGGTGATGGTTGGCGCCATCCACGTGTTGAGGACGATGGCCCGCCATACGCGCTGGTTCGGGTCGCCGGCGTCGTGCATGTCGTGCTGCTGCTGCGACCACAGATACCCAAGAAACGTCAGAATGCCGAGCTGGAGCGGGATGCCCGCGCATATTGTTACGAGGCCGTAGACCCCAACCCGTTTGCCAGCCCCGCGCGATTTTCCGAGTCTTGTCGTCGTTGCGCCGGCGGTACTTGTACGGCCATCCATGAGTTTGACGCTCTCTGCGACCGAATCCGGCGACTCCATGTCGCCGTGCGGTCCGTCGCTGGTGTTCATCATTCTTTCTTTTGAAATGGAGGGTCAACTTGAATTGAAAACATGCTGAGCACCTAAGGTACCTACCTTATCTTCGATGGGAAATTGCGTGGCTGAAGAGGAAGAGGGGTAACACAAGGCCCGCGCATCATGGCCCCCATTGTGTGCGAATGCGGCAAGTGCGAGCGTCTGTGCATCTTGGTACCCCATGTAATGTTCAGGAGTGTGAGCACACCACCACTTCTAATTGACTACCTACCTTACTGTAACAATATAATACTCTGCATCTTCATCTTTGCCCCCTTCTTTCTCTTATTTTTCGCGTCGTGTTATAGAGAAAAGGAAGTATGATCGAGGGCATATAAGACCCAGAAAGTCCTTACCCGTCTCCGCTAAGGGGTTAGTTTTTTTTATTTTAAAGAACGTCTATTTACACTACAACCATAGTCTATTTACACTATAAGTCGCCGTAACAAACCCTAACCCTCATTAGTTAACCCTACTTATTATTATAACTATCACCATCACCATTACATGCATTTGTGTTTATTACTCCTAGGGTAGGTAGTTAATTCACACATAAATACTTGAGCTGACTGGCTACTTTGATAGCTAGAAACAGCCCGCCGCGCAATGGTGCCTTGAACTCTAATCCTGAGCGATTTTGACGGTAATGCCGCTGGTAGTAATTATCAATGCGGAGAATAAGGGCAAACAAAATAGAGGCTCTACAACGGTTTTAGAATCCAGGAGGTTCAATTCCACGCGTTTAGTTAAAATGTGGCCGCATTTGCAACCGTGGATGCGATGCGGCGGGCATTCTGGTACGGGTGAGGGTTGGGGTTGTGTGTGGTGGTTGTGTGGCTCATAGTGCAAGTAGACATTGTCTTTTTTTTACCTAGGTACTTAGCTTGTCTAACAATAGCTTGCAAATTCCGGTCTCCTTGTGCCGGATGCCCAACAAAGGATGACGCTATCGCCAAAAAAAATCTTATTGTTTGTAACTGTACACACACTCCCTTTCTAGTGAAGACTCTTTATCTAAGCACTGTTAAACTGTACTATAAAAGAGACCTCTGATCATGGATTGACATATCTTCCTCCCTTTTCACCACCGGAATCCACCTCTCCATCGCTTTAGCCAAACCTGAGCTGGACTTCAAGATTTCCTTGGCGACGGGCACCTCGTACAATGTTCCACGCACTATTCATCGTCAAGAGTTTGATTGGTGGCCGGTGAATTGATCTATTTCAAAGGGGTTGTAGGCGTGATGGTGCAGGTAGGTAGGTAAGGCAAGAGGTAGGTACTGGTGATCGAGTTCTTTACTTCCACACTGCTTTTTTTAACGAAACGTATTGTGGAAAGACATACATTCAAGGTTAGTAAATTCAATTATTTCTAAGTTAAGTCCCAACTGATAAGTACAAAACGTGATTACCAAAGTCCTGTTGAAAACAAACAACCATACCTATCTGAGATTGTTATAGCTCTAGCCTTTGAAAAGGGTAATTCACAGCTTCCGAATTGTCTCAAACCTATGTGTTCCAATTTGATACTATCCCGTTTGCATCAGTGACCAGGAGTGTTGTGAGAGCTGATAGTTTAGAGGTGGTACCAACCGAATGCTGTGACATATAGGCTACTATAGTGGAATTAACGTCTGTCACATTGGAACGAGAGGGATAGGATAGAACTGAATAGATGAGATTCTGCTGAATAAAGTCAATGGGAAGACGGCTACTCCGTCCTCCCTTACATACAACCAGCCATTCTTTGTGGATCCACCATAAAGGCTCTGCTGCCGAGACTCATCCTCCGTAGGCTCCACCTTTGTGAATGGCCCCAACTGGCCCCTCCTGGCCACGTTGAAGACTTGGCACCAACGTCGCCGGGGGTCCCAGGCCGGAACCTCTCGCCTTTGCCGCAACGTTCTCTTTCTAATAGGTGCAGCCAAGCGGGCACCTATGGACTGGGAACAGTTCAGCATACTTAGCAGCCTGGAGTTCAGGTGGAAGGGCAAAAATAATTCGCCTCTTCTCGAAGCCCTCCATAATCTCTTTTGGGACCCACCCACGCGCCTCAAATCCGAACCTGAGCCATTTAGTCCCGTACTGGGCCGAGATGGTGATCATTTTCTCGTCATTGTCGTACAGTCTCGTAATGCCATAGCCGCCAGAGCCCCTATAGCCAGTCGAATGCATCGCCCAGTGCAGGACATCTTGTAGGAAGTCGGCAAAGTCACCGAGATTTTGGGGCGCCGTAGCAAGCACTAACCTTAGCCCGGCCAGAGCAGATGACATCGGATGGTCAGCACCGAGCCGCAGGCGGGCGAGCGCCGCGACAAAGTGGACGTAGACGCCCACAATCTGGCCGGCCTTGGCGCTTCCGAAAAGGGGTTCCGGCGTGTAATGGAGTGGCGCCGTATCCAGGTAGGTGAGCTTCAGATGGGGCAGGGAAGAAGGGAGAATGAGGCAGAAAAGGACCATGGCTTCCAGGTTTCCCGGTCTAACTTGATCGGCAATCCGGGAAAAGATCTCCTCGAGCTGCAGGCGCCCCTTCTGCGGGGAGCCGTACGCAAACTCGAAGATGCCGGTGAAAAGAGATGTGCAATTTGAGATTAGGCGGCCGACGGTTTCGCTGTCCGGACCGCGTGTGTTGGAGAATCGATCATTGTGCCCTCCGAGAGAGGCCATCCACATCCGAATCAGTGAGGGCATGTCGCTGGTTATTCGGGACTTGTGGTGGGTGACTTCGTCGTCGGCGGGTTGTATGAATAGGCGGGGCGTCAAGACTTGGAGGTTAGGCATCTTGAGACGAGCCCTTTCCTTCCTTGATCGAATGCATGTCCTTGTTCCCTGTTCATGACTGTCACCTCTCCCGTACTTCTTCCATCCCCATTTTGCAAACTGTCGTCTGTACATCCGAGGACTGCAAGAGATTGCAATATCCGGAAGAAGTTAGATTTCAAGTTGGTCAAGTTACAGGTACAAGCGCGAACTATAAACAGAAGAGAGATCTAGCGGCGAAACTTACGTCGCTGAAAAGCCGTGAGCCTTTTTCATGATCTCGATGACATCGTCGACTGGCAGGTTACGGCCAAGATACAGATCTTCAATGGCATGCTTCCTTGACTCCCAATCTGAGAGTTGCGGGGTGACCTGACAAGTGCTTTGCGACGGAGCAGCGGCAGCTTGGAAGCGGCGATGTGCGAGTTGAGGTGAGACATCGCAGCCGTGCACCATTCGGCCTTGATTAGCGGCTGGGGGAGCTGTTGCTGTCGGGCTCCCAAGCTTGAATTGGGGATGCGAAGGTTCCGGCAAGGCGGACTGTCGGTGGGGGAGGAGGAAAAGAGTGCAGGGATCAATGGACGCCCCGTCGACCTGTGAACTATCCATTTCGCAAAGCCGGACAGGGGAATCTGCGGAGAGCTGCGACGGTGAAAGAAAAGATTCCGCTTCGCTAGAAAGTGACAGACATTTTAGAGCTGAAGCTGTCTCTTTAAATTAGCTGAGGTAATTTGTCAAACGACAGACAGGGGTTACCATTCCCACATGCGAGGGCATTTTGTTGACCAACCAAGACTTGGAAAGAGTGGGGGCCTTTTCTCGTCCACGCCCAGGAAGCAGGAAGGAAGCACCACGTAAGAATCTCAGCATCTCACCGCCTTTGAACTGTATATCGTGATTTGTCTCGTAGGCAAACGGAATGCAACAGTCCATTCCGAGCCCAGCGATGCTGAAAACTTGAAGAGGAAAGAGCGACTATACGCGTCCCAATTTGATCTCCAATAAATGTTGATGCAAAGCGCCTCAATGGAGCTCAGGCTGGCCAAGACTGGTGCTGGTGCAGGCCGACGTGGCAGTGCATCGAATTCGCAGTGGCTGCCTTCGCGGTCGGCCGTGCCCACGATTCGTTCCTGCCAGAGCCGATGGGTTGCCGCCGAGGCAGATTCCGAATCGTTCTTGTAGGGCGAGCCGAAAGCGTTTGACCAACCAGACTACATGAGGCTCGCGGGGTCGTCCGCTCGATGGGGCGCGATGCTCAGATCCTCAACACCAAGCTCGACGTGGAGAAGACCCTTTTCCTGCAATGGGCCGAAGATGTTCGCCTTCAGGGAGACGATTGCGATGATCGCCTTCGTCATGCGACCAATGCCAAGGCGATACACGGCGTGCTTAATTCGATGCACGCATTGCTGAAAGGCTCGTCAGAGCTCCAGATTCGCTACGGGTTGAGGGAACAAAGCCACGTTGAGACAACATCCCTCGGGCTGGGTACCCTCAGTGCCATCGGCGGCAGCCGAATGGCGCGATTCATCGCTTATTTGGAGCGCCGTCGTCCCAAGGGTGAACAGTCTGAGCCGCCAGGGTTGTCGACCTTCGCCAAGATCCACTAGATTGCCGTCCACAAGGAAAGGTTCGAGCGGCTCGTGACCGATCTGTCCCACTTTGTGTCGAAACTCAACTAGCTTGTGCCTCCGGCCATCACGGAGGCTAATGACTACCAGCCGTCGAAATTCATGGCCGACAAGGATGTTGCCGGCATTGATGACACCGATACGCTAACCACCTTGATGGGCCCTGAGTTGGGTTTCTCTAAGCATAGTCTTAAGGGGTATCTCGTGCGTGCCGCACAGCATCGCCATAATATGCTCTGCCGTCAGATCGTGGACACCCTCTGGTTCAGACGAATAGACGACAGAAAGCAATGCATATCACCGGCCCACTCACGCACGCTCGAATGGGCACTGAAGCCGCCCTCGACGGGACAGAAATGGGCCGATCTCTCAGACTGGCTCCGTTGTGGCTCAGGATTCTACTAGTTAGTCGTCCGACGTCCCAAGCCGCCTGCCAATTGCTAGTTTTAGCCTGCTGACACCCCCGGCTCGTCTATAGGGTATCTGGGAAGGCTGGGTGTGGGAAATTGACCCTGATGAGGCATCTCTTTGACCACTCGACCGTGAAAGAACATCTCAGCGTCTGGGCAGCAAGCTCTAGCTTGGTGACGGGCGCTTTCTTTTACTACCATCTTGGCACCTCGGAGCAAAAGACCTACGAGGCCCTTACTCGAACGTTGCTTCACTGCATCTTGGACGGAACCAGGTCCTTTGTCCCCGAACTACTCCCAGAGATGTGGAAGGAGGCCATACGACCAGGCCGAAGTGGCCATCTCGAATCACCGACGCATCCTGAAACCGAGGCCGCCTTTCGTCGACTATCTCAGATGCCCGTCAAAATCTGTCTCTTCATCGATGGGTTGGACGAGCACTTGGGAAATCAGCAGGAAGGCATATCCTTCATTCAATCCATGATCCGCAGCGGAAACACGAAGGTGCTGGCGTCCAGCCGACCAGAGCCCAACTTCGTTGCCGCCTTCTCAAGTGGACCATGCTTAGAATGCAAGATCTCACCAAAGGCTACCAGGTGGTACCATATGTTATTCTTGATATAGCTGCCAACCTCGAATGCCCCACTTACTAAAACCCCATCATCAACTCTGAGGTTGTTTTCATGCACCGAACAGTGGCAGAATTTCTCGACGACACAGCGCCCTGGAACTTGGACGAGCTTGACTTTTCGGATCGCACATTCCATTCATCAATATCGCTGCCTTGTCTCTGGATGTACGCGGCCTAGTTTGTGGATCCAGAGTCGCCATACTTCGGCCCCAGCATCTCTAACTCACTTCACCACGCTTCCCAGGCGGCCGGCGACGGGGATTTCGCGTTGATATCTGTACTGCTAGAGTTCCGGAATATCTTCCGGGAATTCGGATGGTCTGAAACTGGTTGTCGATCCATGCTGGCACCCATCAACACGGCCAGGCACTAGTGCCTGATGACCTCATTACGCTGGTCCTGGCAGTGGAAGTGGGAATCGTCGGTTTTGTGCCCCATTACTTCAGAACACACGAAGACCAGTCAATCCCAAATCGCCCTCATTATTTCCCTCTGTTATACCACGCGATACAATCTGCCCCTTTCACATCTGGCCTGCTAGCGTGGTAGAGTCCTTTCCGCGACAGCCCATCCATGGTGGAGTATCTACTACGTGAGGGATGCCACGCAAACGAGACATTCCACCACCCGCAATTTGGACAGACGACGGCGTGGCTTCTTTGGACAGAAAGAATGCAGCACGAGCCGTCTCTTGACCCAGAAGCGAAGATTCAGATAACCAATCTTTTTCTCACAGTGAGCCCTAACAGGCATTTGATAATCGCCTCCGCACGGGGGAAGATCGATATTCTTCTTCCTGTCCTGCGGTTACACCTATGTTCTTGTCCAGACTGTATGTCCGGAGCCGAGCAGGAGCATTTCCAAAAAAGAGGCTTAGAGACCTTGCGGGATTCGTTCGGACATGGCGCCGTGGAGTCACGGTCAGGTTTTGGAAGCCTCGGGGTAGAAGACCTCGGCGCTGTATCAGCATAGCCTAATCCCCGAAACGAACTCAATATCACTGGCAGGTGGCGTCAGCATATACTATCGATAAGAGTATTTATGACACTGGTTATGACATTACTTAGTCCTTGAGAATTTCCTAGTCCTAACGTCACTCGATGCGAACTCGCCATACATTCGAAGAACACTCGCATAACACATCTAAACTTACGGTTTACCTAAACTTGTACGAGTTTCCCCTAAATGCACCTCTGTTTGTAAAAGCTTTATCATTTTCTTCTTTGGTTACAGCTTAAGTACCGGTTTCCCGCAAATTCAATTCGATTTATGGAGGCCGAGTCTCTAAAACTAGACAAAAGGTCGCCGATTCTGGAGTAAATTTTACGCGGTAAAATCCGCCTCATTAGATATACTTCCTGATAAAATCCGGCCCCCTCCAATTCAATAGGTAATAAATCAAATGAAGAATAAAAGTTAGGAATCTATTTAAAACAAACGCTTACATCAGTGTCACTTTACCCTAAACTGTCTTGGCTTGACAGCATCCCTTTTTTAAATAAAGATGTAGCTTTACGGTTAGAAAGTGTCACAGAATCCTCTCTTGGAATAACCTCCATTCTATCGAAATCAATGCCTTGCCCATTCTAGACCACAAGAACGGAGGAATGGAATTAACCTATTATACGCAGTATTTAGAGGTCTCCGTTAGAAGCCCTCAAACGTTCAAGCAATAATAACACACTCTTTCCACAGTGAAGGCCTTCCACTCTGCGTGCAACCGAAAGCACTGGTATTTTATTATTATAATGGTGCTTGTAACTAGTTATAGTGTTAGTTAAGTTATTTTAAGGTAATGGTTTCTTTCGTAGAAGAGCTGCGTTCTCCCATCTTTTTACTATTCTCAACCAGCTTATTTACTAAGTAACTTTAGCCCTTAGTCACCTTTTGCATCGTAAGTCGTAACGGTATGACTTTAAACGCGTGTCGGTATGACGTACAATCTCTAAGCCCTTAGGACTTTTAATAACATCAGGTGTGGTGGGCTTATAGCTACGGTTAAAACATCAGACCAAATCGCCACATCCAGTTACTGTCACCGCTAACGCCTACGTCCGGCTTCTCCGTACGGAATCGGTGGGAGCGATAAAGTTGACGGCCACATCAGCGTCGAGTTTCAGGTAGAAAAAAGGCGATAGCTCCACTTGACCGCCCAGGTCGGACATGTGAGCAGCGTTTCCTAACGCGGTAAAACAGGAAATGGAGTTAAGGGATACTAACCTAGGGATCCTGAAGATTAACAAAAGTACGTGAAGCCCTCTGGTTAGGGCAATCTTCGCCGCAAATCGAAGAGGACAAATAGCTGTAGCGACGCGGAACTCTCGCCATCCTTACTCTTGACGCCTCTATTGCCTTAACGCCTTCTTCGATAGGTAGTCGCTGAGATCCGTAATCGCACTATAGGTTGCACAGAGTGAATTGCGTGAGCAAGGTAGATACCGCCCAATGCGCAGGCATAGCTGCTTCTAACGGCTTTGAATGCCAATCTCCTGGAAATCAAGTCCAAATAACGTGCGTTATAAGCGCGTGTTTTTCCCCCTTGCTTCGACTCTCTCCTCCCCCCTTCGCCCAGCGAATCACGTCCGCCACGTCAGTTTGAAAATAACTAAAATGGAAATAATGCTAATATGTGAGCTTGTGCTTGGCGGGCAGCAGCAGATAGAATTGTCATGGCACGTCACGTCCACGGAAGCTCTCTGCCCGGGCTCTACCTCCCCTCGTTCTTGGCCCCGAGATCTGAACTGGTTGCACTCGGTCTTGTTTGCTGCTGGCCGGATGGCACCCCAGTTGGTGGCCGAGGTCTCGGGATTTCCTGCATGAGCAGCGAGGTCGTCGATGTTTCCGCTCCGGGGCGCGACGTCTGTAGAGGAACCCCCTCGTTACGGACCGAAGACGGAGAGAGAGAGGAGCTTGAAGAAGCAGAAAGCTCCACATCAGTCGGCAACCACGGCCGCCTCAACCCCAGCCGCACCCGCTCCAATGAGGCCATGTGGTCGACGCAGCGTGACGGGATGCGCAGAACCGTCTCGCGGTACAGCGTCCCCGTCGTGACGTCGAGGGAGCACGCAATGGCACGCTTCATGCCGCCTTCGGACCCACATACCACCAACGCCGTCGGCGGTCGCACGGCGTGGAACAGCGTGGCCGTCATGCTAAAGGTGTCGACCAGCGTGAACACCTTCATCTCGCCCATTCGGCTGCGGCTACGGTCCTGGCAGGATGCCGGCGTCTCATGGAACTTGCAGTGCGTGCCGCCGTCGCGACAGGCGCTGCACGGGCTGCACGGGTCGATGGGCTCGACCATGTATGTGTCGACAAAGCCGCGGCAGCT